>Ga0208714_1000040_pt1 | contig 40777 bp, 33 predicted proteins | sample NGESurshal072012_3_FD_184461 | JGI IMG/M metagenome (GOLD analysis project Ga0208714, IMG submission 184461) | Arctic peat soil microbial communities from Barrow, Alaska - NGEE Surface sample 415-1 shallow-072012 (SPAdes) | ecosystem: Environmental > Terrestrial > Soil > Wetlands > Peat ... | reverse complement strand
CCTCACCCCCGCCGTCGATGCGCGCCTGGCGCCGGGCAACGGGAGCTGCCCCGCGCGGCTCGGTCAGACCTTTGACCCGACACGCAACGCAGCCGAGTACCTGCTGCGCCGAAACCAGCACCGCCGTCGCGGCTGAGCGTGACGCGAATCTCCTGGCACGGCGACCAAGCCAGCGCCGTCTCCTCCTACCCCGGCATTGCCGGCAGCGAAAGGCATTGGCGCCTGCAGAGAGTCCGGCGAAGATGGCGGATCGCCACGCCCGCCCGGCTGGATATGCGCTCAGACTGCCAGCCTCAGCAGTTCGGCGGGCACGCCTGCGTCAACGCGATGTCGATCCGCTTCGCGCACGCCACCTGCCGGCTAGAGACACGTCGCGCCGCATGCAGCGAGCCCTGAATGCCGGTCACTACGACGCAGCGTCCTCGACCTCGCCCGCCAGTCGCACGAGCGTGACGTCCAGCGCCTGCGCGAGCCGCTTCACCGTCATCCACCCGGGGCTGTTGAGTCCGCGCTCGATCCGCGATAGCGCCGACGCCGTTATGCCAGCGTCGAAGGCCAGCTGTTCCTGCGTGATCCCGCGGTCCTCGCGAAGCTGTTTGAGAAGCTCCGCCAGGACCATGTCCGGATGCTCGTGCACCTAAGAAACATGCCGGAGTCCTAGGGTCAAAGTCCAGGGATTATAGTCCTAGGACTCAAATACATGTAAAGTGTCGCGCTGCACAATCATCCCCACAGATGGTCAGGTGCATCGACGGGCCGGACGCGCCGGCGAAGGCTCGCGCGCGAGGCCCGTCCCGCCAGGAGCCCCCGGAGCGATCTCCGGGGGCTCTCGGCGTACGCCGGTATGACACTGCGCGCCGAGATCGGCATACGCCGGTACAGCACTGCTACGGAGGGGGAGGGATTCGAACCCTCGTCGGAGGAATCTCCCCCGAAACGGTTTTCGAGACCGCCGCATTCAACCGCTCTGCCACCCCTCCAGGCCCGACCGGAGGACGAGCAGTAATCTTAGTCCAGTCGCCGCAGCGTCAATCCCCGCCGGCGGCCTAGCGGCGTGAGGCGAAGAACGAGCTGAGCAGCTCGCCGCATTCCGGCGCCAGCAGACCCCCGGCGACCTGGGGACGATGGTTCAGCGCGGGCTCGGCGAGCACGTCCAGCACGCTGCCGCAGGCGCCTGCCTTGGGGTCGCTCGCGCCGAACACGACGCGCGCCACGCGCGCCAGCACGATCGCCCCCGCACACATCGCGCACGGCTCGAGCGTGACGTAGATCGCCGCGTCGAGCACGCGCCAGCTGCCGACGGCGCGTGCGGCCTCGCGCAGCGCCAGCACCTCGGCGTGAGCCGTCGGGTCCTGGCGCAGCTCGCGCTCGTTGTGCGCCGCCGCCAGCAACTCGCCGTCGCGCACGACCACGGCGCCGATCGGCACATCCTCGTGAGCGGACGCCAGTTCGGCCTCGCGCAGCGCCAGGCGCATGAAGTAGTCGTCGCGGGGAAAGAAGCGCTCGCTCATCGGTCTGCCCGGGGGCTCTGCGACAGTGCGTGCCGCCCGCAGGCTTCCAGCGCATCATCATTACCGATAACCGCCCATGTCTCTTCGCAACCGCCGCACCCTCCGCCGTCCCTGCGCGCCCCGCTGGCCGCTCGCCGCCGCCTGCGTCGCGGCGCTGGCTGCGACCCCCGTCGCGGCGGCCGGCGCGACACCCGCCGTATACGCGCCCAGGCAGATCATCGTCAAGTACGTGACGGCGACAGCGCCGCGCGCGCGGGCGGCCACGGCGCACGCCGCCGGCGCGCGCGACCCGGTCGTCACCGCGCCGCACACCAGGCTCCTGCGCCTCGCGCCCGGCGTCAGCGTCGGCGCGGCGCTGCGCCGCCTGCGTGGCCAGCGCGACGTCGCATGGGCCGTGCCCGACTATCGTGCGCACGCAGCCGGCGGACTGATTCCCAACGATCGCGGCGAGGGCAGCGCTGCGGGGGACTGGCAGCAGCTGCAGTGGAACTTCTCCGGGCCGTTCGGCGTGAACGCGCCGCAGGCGTGGTCGAACGTCGCCGCCGACGGCGCACCCGGCGGAAGAGGAGTGGTCGTCGCGGTGCTCGACACCGGCGTGGCCTACGCGACGCACGGGCGCTTCCGGCGCTCACCGGACTTCTCGCGCTACGGGTTCGTCGGCGGCTATGACTTCATCGCGCACAACCGCTTTCCCGACGACCGCAACGGACACGGCACGTTCGTCGCCGGCACGATCGCCGAGGCGACGAACAACCACTACGGGCTGACCGGCCTGGCCTTCGCGGCGCACATCATGCCCGTGCGCGTGCTCAACAGCCTGGGCGAAGGCGAAGCGTCGACGATCGCCGAAGGCGTGCGTTACGCCGTCAAGCACGGCGCGCGCGTGATCAACCTCAGCCTCGAGTTCTCCAAAATCGTGACTGCCGCGGACATTCCCGAGCTGCTCGAAGCGCTGCGCTTCGCGCGCCGCCACGGCGTCCTCGTGGTCGCCGCGGCGGGCAACGAGGCGCAGGCCGCAATCGCCTATCCGGCGCGCGCGCGCGACGTGGTCGCGGTCGGCGCGAGCACCGAACACGGCTGCCTGGCCGAATACTCCAACGACGGGAGCGGGCTGACGCTCGTCGCCCCCGGTGGCGGCGCCGACGCCAACCTCGCCGGCGACCCGAACTGCAACGCAGAAAGCCCCGCCGGTCGCGACGTCTTTCAGGTGACCTTCACCGGCTCCTCGCCACGACGCTTCGGCATGCCCTCCGGCTACGAAGGCACCTCGATGGCCGCGCCGCACGTCGCAGCGACCGCCGCGCTGATCATCGCCAGCGGCGTGCTCGGCCGCCGCCCGACGCCAGCACAGCTCATCGCACGGCTGCGCGCCACCGCACGCAAGCTCGGCGGCGGCGGCGACGAAAGCCTGTACGGCGCCGGACTCGTCGACGCCGCGGCGGCGACCGCGCCGGGCGGGCCGGGCGCCGTGCCGCGCTAGCTGGACGGCGAGGCGTGCCCCCCCCTGCACCGGCGCGATGCGATCTGGCGGTCGTCGGGGCAGGCATCGTCGGACTCGCGGTCGCGCGCGAGCTCGCGCGCCGGTATCCGCGCGCCTCGCTCTGCGTGCTCGAGCGCGAGCAGCAGCCGGCGACGCACCAAACCGGCCACAGCTCGGGCGTGATCCACGCCGGTATCTACTACCGCCCGGGCTCGTTGAAGGCGCGCCTGTGCGTCGACGGTGCACGCGAGCTCTACGCCTACTGCGCCGAGCGGGCAATCGAGCACGAGCGCTGCGGGAAGCTGATCCTGGCGACCGACGAGACGCAACTGGCGCGCCTGCGCGAGCTGCAGCGCCGCGGCCAGGCCAACGGCGTCGGCGAGCTGCGCTGGCTGGAGGGCGCGCAGATCGAACGCGTCGAGCCCTACGCCCGCACGCTCGCCGCGCTGCACTCGCCGAGCACGGGCGTCGTCGATTTCCAGGACGTTGCGCGGGCGTACGCGAAGGACATCGCCGAAGCAGGAGGCGTCGTCGCGTGCGACTGCGGGGTAACTGCGGTGGACGTTCGAGCGCGATCGCTGCGCCTGTCGCATGCACGCGGCCAGACCGAGGCCACGCACGCGATCTTCTGCGCGGGCGCTTGGTCTGACCGGCTGGCGGTCGCCGCCGGTGCCGACCCCGATCCGCGAATCGTCCCCTTCCGCGGCGCCTACCTGCGCCTGGTGCCCGAGCGCCGCCATCTCGTTCGCTCGCTGATCTATCCGACGCCCGACCCGTCGCTGCCGTTCCTCGGCGTTCACCTGACCCGACACCTCGACGGCGACGTGCTGGTCGGGCCGACGGCGCTGATCGCCGGCGCGCGCGACGCCTACGATCTGCGCCGGGTGCGCCGGCATGATCTGCGCGACACGCTGGCCTGGCCGGGCACCTGGAGAATGCTCAGGCGCTTCTGGCCCGCCGGCGTGAGCGAGCTTCGCCGCTCGACCTCGCGCGCCGCGCTGGTCGCCGCCGCCGCCCGCCTGGTGCCTGCTCTCAGCATCGACGACGTCGAGCCACATGGGGGCTTCGCCGGGGTGCGCGCGCAGGCGCTCGCGCGTGACGGGCGACTGCTCGACGACTTCTCCTTCTCCGCAGGCGAGCGCGCGCTGCACGTGCGCAATGCGCCCTCGCCGGCCGCAACCGCGTCGCTGGCGATCGCCCGGCATGTGTGCGAGCGAGCCGAGCGCGCGTTCGGGCTGACCGCCTGAGCGTTCGCCGGCCATGTCGCGCAGCTGCGGCGCCCCGCCGCGGGACGGCCCCTGGGAGCGTCTAGCGCTGGACGTCCTGCGCGAGCCGGTCGACGGCGTCGGCGACGCCCTCGCGCGCAGTCGCAAAGCGCGGTCGCCAATCGAGCTCGCGCTTGATCTTGGCGTTGGAAGAGCGCGCCGAGCGCACGACGGCGGCGACGGCGTTGCGCCCGGCTACCAGGCGCGCGAGCGTGGCGGGGATACGCCGCGGAGGCCCGATGCCCAGCCGCTGCGCGGTCAGCGCCATGAAGTCGTAGAAGCTGATCGGCTCATCATCTGCGACGTGGTAGGTCGACCCCGGCGCCGCGCGCTCGGCGCCCAGCACCAGCGCGGCGGCGACGTCGTCCACGTGCACGACGTCCCACAGGTTCTCGCCCGAGCCGATCACGGCGAAGCGGCCCGGCCGGCGCAGCTGCGCGATCAGCTCGCCGGCGTACCAGCCGCCCGGTCCGTAGACGTGCGAGGGGCGAACGACGACGGCTGGTAGACCGCACGACAACACCAGCCGCTCGCCCTCCTGCTTGGAGCGCCCATAGGGAGTCTGCACGGGCAACGGCGTCTCCTCGGTCAGCAGCGCGCCGCGGGCGTCGCCGGTGACGACAGTCGAGGCGAAGACCAGCCGCGGCCCGGCCGCCGGCTCGGCGCCGGCGAGGGCCGTACATGCGTCCAGGAGGCGCGCGGTGCCATCGACGTTGACCTCGCGGATCTTGCGCTCGCTGCGCTGCGAGGCGAGCTCCGCAGCAAGGTGCACGACGCACTGCGGGCGCTCGGCGGCGGCGATCTGGACGAGCCGCGCACCATCGCTCAGATCGCCCGGCAGCGCGCGCGTTCCCGCCGGCTGCGAACCGTCTCGGCGCACGAGCGCACCCACATCGTGACCCTGCGCCAGCAGCTGCGCGCACAGCACGTGGCCGATGAAGCCGCTCGCGCCGGTGACGAGGATGCGCATGGCGCGAGCCTAATGGAGCGAGACGCTGCACGCCTGCGATCGCCGGCGGCGGACTGGCAGGCGAACACGGCTAAGTTGTCCGGATGCGCCCTCGGCTCTGCCTCATCTGCCTGCTCGCCGCGCTGGCCGCGCTGACGGCCGGCGCCCTTGCCCAGACGGCGGCGGGCGAACCGGCATGGACAACCTATCACCGCGACTCCGTGCGCTCCGGCAGCGATCCCGACGCGACGGCGCCGATCGCGCCCACGCTCGCCTGGCACTCGCAGGATCTCGGCGCGCCGATCTGGAGCCAGCCGGTAGTCCTCGGGTCGCGCGTGTACGCGGCGACCGTCGGCGACAAGATCGTCTCGCTCGACGCCGCCACCGGGGCGGTCGTGTGGGAAAGGAGCGTAGGTACGCCGGTGCCGGCGGCCGCGCTGCCGTGCGGCGACGTCACGCCGACCGTCGGCATCGTCGGCACACCCGTGATCGACCCTGCTACCCAAGTGATCTACGCGGTCGCCGACACGTGGGACGGCTCAAGCGCACACCACGAACTCGTCGGGCTGAGCCTCGCCGACGGCGAAAAGGTCGTCGGGACCCCCGTCGATCCGCCGGGTGCCGACCCCAAGGCGATCCTCCAGCGCACGGCGCTGAACCTCGACGCCGGACGGGTGATCTTCGGCTTCGGGGGCAACGACGGCGACTGCAGCAGCTACGTCGGCGCGGTCGTCTCGGCGCCGGAGGGCGGTGGCATGCCGCTGTACTGGCAGGTTCCCGTATCGCTGCCCTCGAAATCCGGAGGGGCGATCTGGGCGCCCAGCGGGCCGGCGGTCGGCCCGGAAGGGAACATCTATGCGACGACCGGCAACCCGGTTCCTCCCGAAGGCCAACCGCCGGGCGAATACGACTACTCCGACAGCGTCGTCCAACTCAACTCGTCGCTGTTGCCGATCGGCAGCTTCGAGCCGCCGAACTGGCTGCAAGAGGGCGAAAACGACCTCGACCTGTCCTCGGCGGGCGCCGAGCTGCTGCCCGGCGAACTGCTGTTCCAGGCAGGCAAGGACGGCAGGGGCTATCTGATCGACGAGAAAACGATGGCCGGCAAACCCGGCGCGGCCGCGGTGTTCGCGGCCACGGTGTGCGGCGGCCGCGGCAGCTTCGGCGGCGATGCGTTCGCCGGCGGGGTGATCTACCTGCCGTGCACGAGCGGCGTGCAGGCGTTGGCCTACAACCAGGCGGCCCGCACGTTCACGCCGCTGTGGCAGGGACCCGTCGACGCCTTCGGGCCGCCGATCCTCTCGGGCGGGTCGGTGTGGGACATCGCGAGCGGCGGCGGCGGCAGCAAGCTCTACGGGCTGGACCCGTCGACCGGCGCACCGCGCTACACGCTGACGTTGCCAAGCGCCGTCGCCGACCACTTCGCCTCGCCGAGCGCCGCCGGCGGCCGGGTCTTCCTCGCCACCGGCTCGACCGAGACCGCCTACGTGATCTCAGCAGGCGCGTCGACAGGGCCGGCAGCGCCGGTGCCGATCGCCGCTCCGATCGCCGCTCCGATCGCCGTGAAAGCGGGCTCGCACGTGCCGTTGCTGCTGCAGTCCAAGCTGCGCGCAGACAAGAAGGGGCGGGTGCGCGTCGTGCTGCGCTGCACGCTGGCGACGGGCCGCTGTAAGGGGATGATCACGCTGCGGGCACGGTTCGTCTCGTTCAAGCGCGTCAAGCACAAGCGCGTGCGCCGCGTCAGCTACGTCACGCTCGGGCGCGCGCACTTCAACCGGCGCAAAGGCTCGTTCAAGGTGACGGTGACCCTCGGCAGAAGCTCGCGCGCGCTGCTCAAGCGCCATCACGGGCGCCTGGCGCTTCAGGTGATCCTCGCGGCGCCTCCGAGCAAGACGCGCAAGCTCAGCGCCACGCTCGTCGCGGCGCGCTGAAGCCCGACGCTCGATCCGCCGCCCGGCGCCGAGAGCGCTAGGTCGTGCGGATGATCAGCACCGAGCAGGGCGCGTGATGGGAGACCTTGTTCGGCACCGAGCCGAGCAGGAAGCGCTTGGCGCCGGTCATGCCCTTGTTGCCAACGATGATCAGGTCCGCCTCCTGCTCCTCGGCGACATCGAGAATCGCATCGGCCGGGTCGCCCTGGCGCGGGTACACGTCCACGGCGACGCCCGCCTCGCGAGCGACCGCCGCGGCCGCCTCGAGCGTCGTGTCGACGTCCTCGCGCGGGTTGATCGCCCACTGCAGATCCTCTGGCGCCTCCCGGCGTTCCTCGCGCAGGCGCTGCTGGGAGACCGGCGCGTAGGCGCTCACCAACTCCACCTTGGCCCCGACGGCGCCGGCGAGGTCAACCGCCTGGCGCACGGCCTGGGTGGCCGTGTCCGAGCCATCCGTCCCCACCACGATCGACTTGAACATGCTCCTCCTAGCCTGTATCGAGACCAATGCAACGAGCGGTGATCATACCCTTGCCCGCGACCATCGTCGCGTGCTCGGGCTAACGTTCGAGAACCAGTGATCGACCTGCACTGCCACATCCTCGCGGGCATCGACGACGGCCCCGAGACGATGGAGGGCTCGCTGGCGCTCGCGCGTGCCGCCGCCGCCGCCGGCACGCGCACGATCGTCGCGACCCCGCACGTGAGCTGGCGCTATGGCAACGACTCGGCGACGATCGCGCGGCTCGTGGCGCAGACGAATGCGGCATTCGCCGACACCGGCGTCGGCGTGACCGTGCTGGCCGGCGCGGAGATCGCGATGTCGCGCGCCCCCGACCTCGCCGCGACGGAGCTCGCCGCGCTGACGCTCGGCGGCGGGCCTTGGCTGCTGATCGAGTGCCCGTTCACCTCGGTCGCGATCGGGCTGGACGAGCTGATTCTCGAGCTGGAGGAGGCCGGCCACGGCGTCGTGCTCGCACACCCCGAGCGCAGTCCCGCCTTTCAGCGCGACCCGCAGATGCTGGAGTCGCTGGTGCGCGGCGGCGTTCTCACGTCGATCACCGCCGGATCGCTGGTCGGGCGGTTCGGCGGCACGGTGAGGCGCGTCGCGCTGGGGCTGATGGAAGCCGAGCTCGTGCACAACGTGGCATCCGACGCGCACGACCCCGAGCAGCGCCAGCCGGGAATGGCCGACGAGCTGCGCGAGGCCGGCCTGGAGGGGATGACCGAGTGGCTGACCGAGAGCGTGCCGGCGGCGATCATCGCCGGCGAGGACAGCCTGCCTCCGCGCCCGCGAATCGACTTCGCCAAGGTCGCCGCGCGACGCGACTCGTGGTGGCGGCGCGGCCCGCTCAGGCGAGCTTCGTAATCGCTATGACCATACCGATGAGCACGAACACGACGATCGCGATCTGCATCCAGATCCAGGTCGGCGACATGACGGCTGACAGCCTACTTGGCGATAGCGGCTCGGCCCTCCGCGACGGCCCGTAAGATCTTGTCGATGCGCCGCCGCCCGTCCAGGCTCACAGTTGCCCTCCTGCTCGCATCCTGTGCGCTGGCCGGCGTCATTCCGGGTGCGCCGGCGAGCGCGACCGGACGAGCGCAGCCGGCCTCCCGCGCGACTGCGCTGCTCGCCGGGGTCAACACCGCGGGCCTCGGTCCCGGCTCGACCCCCGTGGAAGCCGACCACACGGTCGCCCTCGCGCACGAGCTGAACTCGAAGATCATCCGAATCGAGCTGCCGTGGTCTTTGCTCGAGCCGCGGGCGCGCGGACAGCTGGACCCACAGGCGCTGGAATACACCGATCGCCTGATGAACGACGCGGCTACGCAGGGCATCGCCGTGATCGCGATGATCGACGCGACGCCGTGCTGGGCCACCTCGGCGCCGGCGCGCTTGAAGCGCGCGTGCGTGCCCGGAGAGCGGGGGGCGGCAAACAGCTACCCGCCGGCGCAGCCAGCCGACTTCGCCGCGCTGGTGAAGACGCTGGCCGAACGCTACGGGACGAAGATGACCGCGCTGGAAGTGTGGAACGAGCCCGATCAGGCCAACGAAAAGTACTTCGCCGGGCCGCACAAGCCGCAGCGCTACGCGGCGATCCTCAAGGCCGCTTACACGGCGATCAAGCAGGTCAACCCGCAGATCAAGGTGCTCGGCGGGTCGCTGGTCGGTACCAACGGGGTCTTTCTGCGCCTGCTGTACAAGGCCGGTATCAAGGGCTACTACGACGGCCTGGGGATCCACTTCTACACGCTCTCGCTGGCCTCGATCCGCGCGTTTCGCGCCGTGCAGGTGGCCAACGGCGACACCACGCCGCTGTGGTTCGACGAGTTCGGCTGGACCGACTGCTACCCGCGCAAGATCCAGGAGGAACAGGGCTGCGTGACGCCGGCCGCGCAGGCGCAGAACATCACGAACATCTTCCGCGCGCTCGGAAGCAGCAGCTACATCGCCGCCGCGACGCTGTACGAGCTGCAGGACGAAGGCGTGGAGTCGTTCGGCGTGCTGACGGCGAAGGGTGCGCACAAGCCGGCCTTCGCAGCGCTGTCGGACGTGCTCGCCTCGCCGATCGGGCCGCTCAGCCCTGTCACGCTCGGCTTGCGCAAAGCCGGCTCGAAGGTGATCGCCAGCGGCTCCGGGCCGGTCGGCGACTTCATGCACCTGGAAGTCTTCCAGGGCAGCGTGCTGCGCTTCCGCGCCTTGTTCACGCTGAACCGCTTCAACCGCTACTCGCTCAGGCTGCCCGGCGCGCTCGGCACGCACAACCTGCGCGTGCGCGTCTATATGCAGTGGACCGGCGCGAGCGGCGCGGCCCAGCGCAGCATCTGAGCGGCGTCTACTCGGCGCTGCGCAGCAGCGCGACGAACGTCAGGGCGAGGATCTTCACGTCCAGCCCGAGCGACCAGTTGGCGATGTAGTAGTTGTCCCACTCGACGCGTTCGGCCAGCGAGGTCTGCCCGCGCAGGCCGTGCACCTGAGCCCAGCCGGTGATCCCCGACTTGACCCGGTGGCGGTCGCCGTAGCGCACGATGTCCTGTTTGAACAGCTCGACGAACTCCGGGCGCTCGGGGCGCGGCCCGATCAGGCTCATCTCGCCCTTGAGCACGTTGAACAGCTGGGGCAGCTCGTCAAAGGAGGTTCGGCGCAGGAAGCGTCCGACCGCCGTGCGGCGGTCGTCGCCCTCGACGCCGCCCGGCGCAGTGTCGCCGCCGAGCAGGAACTCCAGCGGACCGGCGTCGTGGTCGTCGGGGTCCAGATGCCCGTCCTGCTTGCGCATGGAGCGGAACTTGTAAAGGTTGAAGGCCTTGCCGTCGCGGCCCACTCGCCGCTGGCTGAACAGCACGGGGCCGGTCGAGCTCAGGCGCACGGCGAGCGCCGAGACGAGGATCACCGGGGAGAGCAGCACGAGGAAGACGAGTGCGAGCACGCGGTCCAGGCCGTGCTTGATCGCAAACTGCACGCCGCGCGGATCGACGGTGGTGAAGGACATCACCGGCAGCCCGCCGACGGTGTCGTAGCCGACGCGGTTGTTGATCGTGTCGAACATGCGCGGCACGACGGACACCTCCACTCCCAGGTGCTGACAGCGCTGGATCAGCCGGCTGACGCGCTCGTCGGCGACGGAGGAGAAGGCGACGATCAGGTTACGCACGCCGGTGCGCAGGACCGTCTCATCGAGGTCCTCGACCGTGCCGAGCACCGGCAGGTCGCGCCCGCCCACCTCGGCGATCGAGCGCGGGTCCTCGTCGAGAAAGCCGATCGGCGCCAGGCCGTACTCCGGATGGCTCTCCAGGCGCCGTGCGACCTGTGCGCCGACCACGCCGGCGCCCATGATCAGCACGGGCTTGCCCACCAGCCGGTGGGCGCGCGCCCAGCGCTGGGCGAAGGACAGCACGATCCGCCCCACACCGACGCCGAGCATCGCGAACAGCCATGCGCGCACGACGACCGATTGCGGCGGTGCGTGCCCGTTGACGAACAGCCCGAGCACGGCGGCCGACATCGCGCCGATCGACACAGCGCTGATCACCGGCACGATGCCGTCGAGCACGAGCGCACGCAGGCGCGTGCGGTACAGGCCGCGCAGGTAGAAGAGCAGGACGACGAGCACCGGGAAGGCAAGCAGCGGCTGGCGAATGGCGCTCGCATGGAGGGTGCCATGCAGGCCACCCTGGGCCAGCAGGACGGCGATACAGACGAACACGAAATCCACCGTCGGGCGCAGCACGCGCCAGCCGGCGCCTTCGAGCATCCATTGCAGCCGGCCGCCGAACGTTCCTCCGGTCAGGGCCTTTGGACTCGGGGCCGAGCGCGACAGCTCGCCCTGTAGGGGGAGGGTCGTGGACGTCTGCTGGGTGAAGGGTGGGCGCGTCATGAGCGGTGGGGGCTCCTGCCCCTATACGACTACTCGGATCGTGAGGATCATCCCTTTAGCTCCCGACGGCTTCCCGCCGCGGATGTCCGCGTGAGCCGCCTCGTGAATACGCCTATGAACACCAGCGTGCCAATTGCCAGAAATATGTACACGAGGTCAGCGCCGGATAGTCCGAGCGTCCCCGACCGCTCGCCCACGACGATTCGTTCGGAGGCCGGGTAGAAGCTCGCGGTGCTTGCCGGCGCCCCGCCCGTCGCTTCCTGAGAGTCCTTGTGCGCCGAGCCTCGCGTGTGCCCCGCCCGCGCTCCTGACTTCCCGCCTGCGGACGTGCCCGACCCGCCCGACGCGCCAGTCGCGCTGCTCCCGGTGCCGGTAGCCGTCGTAGAGGCCGTGCCGGCACCGCCTTTCGCCGAGGAGGATCCGCTCGCGCCGCCCGAGCCCCCTCCGCCGCCACTGCGCGGCCCGTTCACGAGCGCCGAGCCGAGGATCGCCTGGTTGCCCTGTCCGGGCCCGCCGTATCCGCTGAGCAGCGAACTGGCCAGGCAAGGGGCCGGCAGGGCCGCCGTCAGGGCCACCAGGAGTCCGCCTATGAAGATGATCGTGCGATGCTCTCTCATGCTTCCTTGCCTTGGGTTCTCGCCTGGCCTGAGCAAACCCCCGCGTAACCCTCCTTGCGAGCTTCCCGCCCGTACTGCGGGCACTCGCCCTCAGCGTACTCCAAGCGCCGAACAGCAAGGCCCCGATCTGACTGCAGCCCGCTCATACGGTATCGGAGCATGCGCGCTCTGTCGAGAGAGAAAGTTCCCATTTTCCCGAAATCAGCACTGTCCTCACGCGAGTTGACGCGCTTTGAGCAGGATCGAACGGTTGAGCTCTTCGATGTTGATCCGCTCGCCCTTGCCAACCAGCTTTAGGACTTCGCGGACGAGTTCGTCGCGGGGGCTCAGCCGCGCTGTCCGTTCGAGCAGGCGCAGGGCATCCGCTCGATCGCCGCGTGCGGAGGCGATCGCCCCGCGCTCGAGCGTCGCATAGGCGTCACCCGGGTCGCGATCCAGCGCCAGCGAGAACTCGCGATCGGCCCGCGCGAGGTCGCCGAAGCGCAGGGCGATACTGCCCGCCAGCAGGTACGGCTCGTCGCTGAGCGGGTTCAGGCGCGCTGCGTCATTCAGGTCGCCGAAGGCCCTGCGCGGCGCCGTCGGCCAGATTCGTGCAGCGTTCTGCAGCTGCAGCTGGCTCAGCCACGGAGCGACGAGCGAGGCCGCCCCGGCGAGCGCCAGTGCCACCCCCGCGGCGAGCGCCAGGCGGCGAAGCGCCGGTCCGCTGAGCGACTGCCGCGTCCTGTCGCTCGCCCGCCGCAGCCCGGACGTCCTGGCACTCGCGCCGCTGACGGGCTCGTCCTGATGCCAACGGGCGGCGGGCGCCCTGCGCGGCGCGAGCGCGCAGGCGAGACCCAGCAGCGCGAAGGCCGGCGCGCCGAGCCCCGCGAACTCCCAGAACCAGTCGAAGGAGCCGTGCACCGCCCAGTAGGTGAAGCCGGACAGCGCCGCGGCGGCGACCGCGGCCCCCAGCGGGTCGCCTCGGCGGCCGATCGACGACAGAGCGGCCCGCCCGCCCGCCAGCAGCGCGGCACCCAGCCCGATCAGCGCGAGCAACACGCCCACGATGCCCGTCTGCGACAGGGTGCGCAGCTCGACGCTGTGTGGATAGTGGGGCGTCTCTTGCACGTGACCGCGCGCGAGGTACTGCTGCGCGAAGTTGTCGGCGCCGATGCCCACGAGCGGGTGGGCGATGAATTCATCCAGCGCCACTCTGTAGAAGTCGTACCGGCCGCTGCCCAGCCCGCTGACCAAGCGGTTGACGTTGCGGTCATTCGCTTCGTAGCCGCCCTTGAAGGTGTGCCAGGCGTGTTCGACGCGCGCGAGCGGATCGCCCGCGGCCACCCAGCCGCCCGCGAGCACCGCGACGAGCGTTGCCACCGCGACCGCGCCGATCGTCCGCCGCAGGTGACCGCGAGCGGCCTCGTCGATCACCCCGCGGCTCTCGATCGCCGCGCCGAGCGCGACGAGCAGCCCGACCAGCAGCGCCGCCACGAGAATCGCCGCGGTGGCGCTGTGCAGCGCCGCGTGCACGTTGCCACCGTGCGACAGGCGATCGCCCACGTGGAGCACCGTAGGCGTCGTCACGCCGACCCCGAGGGCGACCGGCAGGAACACCACGAACGTCCGCACGCGCCCTGGGAGAATGGTGAACACGAGGATCACCAGGACGACGGTTGCGAACAGCGAGCCGCGGCTCTGACTGAGCAGGGCGAGGTCGGCGAGTAGCACAGTCCCACCGCCGAACAGCCCTCGCAGCGCCCAATGGAGACGTCCGCCGGCGGACAGCAGGAGGGCCGGCCAGAGCACCATGCACCAGACGGCCGCGCAGGCATTTTCGTAGTCGGCGGGGTATTTCAGGCGACCTCCGCTGAACAGCGCCGCGGGGTGTGCGGCGCTGTCGACGTGCACGAGAACGAACACCGCCAGGGCGATCATGGCGAGCGTCCAGGCGCCCAGCAGCAGCGCAGCGCTCGCGCCGCGCTGCTGCCACAGTGCGAACAGCGCGAACACGAACAGGTAGACGAGCGTCCGGTTGGCGCCTTCCCACGCGTCCCCCGGCACCTGCGCCCAGAGGATCGAGAGGTAGCTGAGCGCGGTGTAGAGCGCCAGGCAGAGCAGCGCGACGCGCACCGCCGTTGGGACCTCGCGCAGGCGCAGCGGCAGGGCGGCCAGCGCGATCGCCAGCAGCGCGAGCAGGATCAGCCCGCCGGGCGCCCAATGGGTGAGCGGATAGCCCGCATCGCTGCCCGCCCAGATCACGAAAAGTGCAAGTGCTCCGAGCGCTCCGATCGCGATCGGAGCCTGGCGCAGGGTATCCCTCAGTTTCGCTATCGGCCCTGCGTCAAATGGCATCTCAGTTGAGACTATCGGCGGCGTCGCCCGCCAAAGTGAGCCGGCGCCGAGCCCAAAGTCTGGCGCGACCCCTACGCTACGGACGATGGTCGAACGCCGCTGGATCCCGCTGGAAGAGCTCGCAGGCCGCCAGGCCGAGTGGCGCCGGTTGGCGGCCGAGAGTGAGTTCCCGACGGCCCTTCCAGACCCCGCGTGGGTGCTTGCGTGGTGGGAGCGCCCGCCCGCGGCGACGACCAGTCCGGGCTAGCGGCGGTCGCAGGAGGCGAGCCTCGAGACGATGCGAACGCTCATGTATCACGACGTAGCGCCGCGCGCGCAGCGCGAGGCGGTCGGCTTCCCGGGACCGCTCGCGGCGCGCTACAAGCTCGAGCCGGACGCCTTCGAGGCGCACCTCGACGCGCTCGCCGCGACCGGGCTGCTCGTGCGGCCGCTCGACGCCGACGAAGCAGCCCCCGCCACGGCGGTGACCTTTGACGATGGCGGCGCCTCGGCGCCGCTCGCCGCCGAGCTGCTCGAGCGCCGCGGCTGGCGCGGGCACTTCTTCGTCACCTCTGGGCGCATCGGGACGCCCGGCTTCCTGTCGGCCGACGAGCTGGCGGAGCTCGCTCGACGCGGGCACCTGATCGGCAGCCACTCGCACACGCATCCGACCTACATGGGCCGGCTCACGCGCGTCGAGCTCGACGAGGAGTGGGCGCGCAGCCGGGCCACGATCGGCGAGCTCCTCGGCTCGGCGCCGCGCACGGCGTCGGTGCCCGGCGGCTACCTGTCGGCGGCCGTCATCGCGTCCGCCGCCGCCGCCGGATATGAGCTGCTCTTCACATCGGAGCCCACCTCGCGCGTCTCTCACCGTGAGCTCATCGTGCGCGGCCGCTACACGATCTGGGCGACGACACCCGCCCGTGTCGCGGCCTCCTACGCGGAGGGCCGGCGCCTGGCATGCGGACGCCTGTGGCTGGAGTGGAATGCGAAGAAGCTCGCCAAGAGCGCCAGCCCTGCCGCCTATCAGGTGCTGCGCCGCATACGCGCACACGGCTCCTGAGGAGCCGGGCACGCCCGCGTGAGCGGCTCGCCCGGGACGCCCCGGCGGCTTCAGCGAGCCGCGGCGAGGTACTCGGCGAGCCGCGCCGAGGCCACCTCGAGTGTCCCGCCGCGCGCCCGCTCCAGCCCAGCGTCGATCAGCTCGGTGCGCAGCCGCGGCTCGGCGGCGATTCGTTCGAGCGCAGCGACCGCCGCGGGGGCATCGTCGGGCCCGACGAGCAGCGCCGCACCTCCGGCCGCCGCGGGCACGCCCCCGACCGCCGTGGCGACCGTCGGCAGGCCCGAGGCGAAGGCCTCGACGAGCACCTGCGGGAATCCCTCCGTCCAGGAGACATGCAGAAAGGCGTGGCTCGTGCGGTACAGGTCGAGCAGGCCGCCGTCGATCGGCACGTAGCCGAGCAGCTCGACGCGCCCGAGCAGCCCGAGCTCGCCGAGGCGCTCCTGCAGCCGCGCGCGCAACGGGCCATCGCCGCACACGAGCAGCCGCCAGCTACGCGGGCCTTGCAGCAGGCGAGCCATGATGTCCGCGAGCAGCAGCGGGTTCTTCTCGGCGTCGAGCCGTCCGACCGTCAGCAGCGTCAGCTCTCCGCCGTAGTCGCGCGCGGCGACGGCCGCAGCCGCGGCGTCGAGGTCCCGCTCGGAGACCAGCGAGACGGTCGTCGCGAGGACGCTGCGCGCGTGGCCGTCGCGGTACTTGCGCTCCAGCTCGGGACCGACGACGACGACCGCGTAGCGGCGCGCGAGCAGCCTCCAGATCCCCTCCAGCACATCGGCGCTCCAGTGCATCCAGCGTCGATCGGGGCGGCGACTGCGCACGTACAGGGGCATGTCCTGGCGCACCCCCAACACGAGTCGCCGGCGGCGCAACGCGGTGAGCAGCGCGAGCAGCACCGAATGGGGATAGGGGCCGAGCACCCACACCGTGTCCACCTCGTCGAGCAGTCTCCAGAAGCGCGCGACGGACACGAGCAGCGAGCGCGCCACCGACCATGGATGCCCGAGGCTCTCGTAGTGCGGCAGCCCGACGAGCTCGGTCTGCTCGTGCAGCGGGTAGTGCGATCTCCCCGGCTTGGGGTCGAAGCGGCCGACCAGCACGAGGCGATCGACATGCTCGCGCAGCGCCTCGAGGAAGACGACGAACGCGCGCTGTCCGTAGCGACGCACGCCGTCGGAGCAGTACTCGTAGTCGGTGTAGACGGCCAGCCGCACCGTCAGGCGTCCTCGCCATGCAGCGAGGGCGCGTACACGCCGGCGGTGGCTGCCGCCTCGTCGGTCGGCGGGATGCCGCGCACGAGGCTCGCGAAGGCCGCCGCCGGCGGGCCGAAGCGACACATGCCGGCGAGCGTTCCCAAGCCCCAGCCGAAGTGCATGACGGGCAGCACCGCCAGCAGCAGACCCCCGTCGGCGCGCCGGCCCGGGCGCGCCGCGGTGCTCAGGCCCGTGCCGGCCACAGCCAGCAGGTAGACGAGCACGGCGAGGCGCGCGGGCGCGCGCAGCGGGCGCGGAGCGAGCAACGCCGCGATCAGCGCGAGCACCAGCGCGGGAGCGATCAGATGCGAGCGGCGCATGCTCCCCGGGTGGCGTCGGAAGGTCTGCGCGCGGTAATAGCCGTAGCGGTAGTACTGGCGGGCCAGTCCCTTCAGCGAGTCGCGCGGAACGTAGTAGCCGGCCATCTCCGGCAGGCACACCAGGCGCGCGCCCTGTGCGAGGAAGCGCGAGGCCATCTCGGAGTCCTGGTTGATCGGCCAGCGCTCGTCCCAGCCGCCCGCGTCGAGCACTCGCTCCCGCCGCCACACGCCGCCGAACACGCCCGTGTCGAGGTCGCGCTCCTCGGCCCCGTCGAGCACGTCGTCCCACTTGCGCGAGCCGCCGCGGCCCAGCCAGGACGCGAGCGCCAGCCCGACCGCGCGCGAGATCGCTCCGACCGGGCGGGGTACGGCCGGACCGCTGACCCACTCTGTGTCGCCGCGCCGCAGACGCTCCACGCCTGCGGCCAGATAGCGATCGGCGTAATAGGTGTGCGCGTCCATCCGCGCGACGAACTCGCCGCGGGCCTCGCGCAGGCACACGTTGAGACCGCTCGCGGTGCGCCGCCGCGGGTTGTCGAGCACGCGGATGCGCGGATCGCTCGCCGCGAGCTCGAGCAGGATCTCCCGCGTGCGGTCCTCCGAGCGCCCGTCCGCGAACAGCAGCTCGAACTGCCCGTCGAAGCGCTGGGCCTGCATCGCGGCGACCGTCTCGCGGATGTGACGCTCCTCGTTGAAGACGGGCACGAGCACGCTGAGATCCACGCGCTCGTCGGAGCGTGGCGGCGCAGCCGGACTGGATGTCGGGAGAGCGTCCACGCTCGTTCATTATGCTGTGGGCTCCTTGAGAACACCGGATCCGGCTTGAGGTGAGAACCCGTGACCAACGCGATCGTCCTCTGCTATCACGCGCTCAGCCCGACATGGGACGCCGACCTCTCGACGACGCCCGAGCGCTTCGAGGAGCAGGTCGCAATGCTGGTGCGGCGCGGCTATCGAGGAGTGACGTTCAGCGAAGCGGTGCGCGCCGAGCCTGGCGACAGGACGCTCGCAGTCACCTTCGACGACGCGTATCGCTCGGTGCTGGAGCTCGCGCGGCCGATCCTCGATCGCTTCGAGGTCCCGGCGACAGTGTTCGCGCCGACCGCCGGCATCGACGCCGCGAGACCGCTGAACTGGCCGGGTATCGACCACTGGCACCGCGGGCCGCACGAGACGGAGCTGACGCCGATGTCGTGGGACGAGCTGCGCATGCTCGCGACCGCCGGCTGGGAGATCGGCTCGCATACGGTCACGCACCCGCGTCTCACGCAGCTCGACGACGCAACGCTGAGCGACGAGCTGACGCGCTCGAAAGCCGCCTGTGAGCAGCAGCTCGGGAGCCCGTGCACATCGCTGGCCTATCCGTATGGGGACTTCGACGCACGAGTCGTCGCGGCCACGGCCGGTGCGGGCTACGGCGCGGCTGCCACCCTCCCGCGGCGGCTGAGCCCGGCCGGAGCGCTTCAGTGGCCCCGGATCGGCGTCTACCGGGCGGACGACGAGCGTCGCTTCCGCGTGAAGGTCTCGCCGACGGTCAGGCGCCTGCGCCGTTCGGCGCTGTGGCACGCGCTCGAGGCGTCGCGCGGCCTGCTGCGACGCTAGCTCGGAGCACCGAGAGACGCGCCGATTGCGAAGGTGGAGCAGTTAAGCTTTTTACCGGCCGGTCGATGCAGTGCGAGAACGGAGATGCTGGCGACGAACGCAACAGCGAGCGTGTTGATAACCGATGCCCGGGAGCGGGCGGTCGTCGGGGCTATCCGGGCGCTCGACGCCGCCGGTTACAGGGTGGCGACGACAGGGGATGCACGACTGTCCCCGGGCGCATGGTCGCGATCTTGCAGCGAGCACCATCGGGTGTCCTCCCCGAGCGAGGACGGCGAGGCGTTCGTCGGGCAGCTGGAGGCGATCGTGCAAGACGGCGACTACGCCGCGCTCGTGATCGGCAGCGACGCTTCGCTGCTGGCGATCTCCGAGCATCGCGAGCGGCTGGAGCGGCACGTCCGGATCGGCCTGCCCAGCCGCGACGCCGTGCGCGCCGCGCTCAGCAAGGTGGAGCTGGCGCGGGCCGCCGAGGCAGTCGGCTTTGGCACTCCGCGCACGAGGCTGTGTGAGAGCCGCGAGCAGGCGCGACAGGCCGCTCGCGAGCTCGGCTTTCCGGTCATCGCGAAGTCGGCCTCGACCCTCGTGGCGCGGGGCGAGGCGACCGTGCGACCGGATAGTCGCCTGATCGCGGACGAGCCGGCGCTCGGCGCGTGGCTGGAGCAGCCCGGGCCGTGGCTGATCCAGCATCGCGAGCGCGGCGAGGTGTACTCCTGCGCGGGTGTCATGGCTGACGAGGGGCTCGTCGGCTTCGCGCTCGCCCGATACCTGCGCACGTGGCCGCCGCAGGCCGGCAACGCGTCCTTCGCGGAAACCGTCGCTCCACCCCGCGATCTGCGCGAGTCCGTCTCAGCGCTGCTCGATCTGATGGCTTGGCGTGGGATCTTCGAGCTCGAGCTGATGAGCTCCGCGGACGGTGGCTTCGTGGCGATCGACCTGAACCCGCGGGTGTACGGCTCGCTTGCGCTCAGCGTGCGGGCAGGCGCCTCGCTGCCGGCGCTGTGGTGCGATGTGCTGCTCGGCCGCTCGGTTCTGCCAAGGCTCGCCCGTCCAGGGCTCTGCTATCGCTGGGAGGAGGGCGAGGCGCGCAACCTTGCGGCGCTCGCGCGGCGCGGAGCGTGGCGAGCGGCGCTCGCGGTGCTACGCCCGCGCCGCGGCTGCACGCACGCCGAGTTCTCGATGCGCGATCCTGGCCCGATCGCCGCGCGAGCGCTTCTGACGGCGCGAAAGACGCTCGCGCGCAGCAGCGGCGAGCGTGCCTCCGGCGGCACACGAGGCCTTCGGCGCGCGTCGGCTACAACGGCCGGACCGACCCCTACCAACCCGACCCCTACCAACAGATCGGAGCAGCACATGCCACAAGCCCACAGTCGTGCAAATGGAGCCGGCGGATCGACGCATCCGGTCGCGATCGTCGGCGCCGGGCCGTATGGACTCGCGGTGGGCGCACACCTGCGCGATGCGGGCGTCGCTGTGCGGCAGTTCGGGAGGACGATGTCCTACTGGCGCGAGCAGATGCCGAGTGAGATGCTGCTGCGCTCGTCGCTCAAGGCGTCGTCGATCTCCGATCCAAATCGGGCATTGCGACTCGAGCGCTACGCCGAGGAGAGCGGACGTCCGGTCGGCCGCCCGATTGAGCTATCGCGGTTCGTCGAGTACGGCGAGTGGTTTCAGCACATCACTGCACCCGACCTCGACGAGCGCTCTGTCGCCCGTGTCGAGCGCAACGAGGACGGCTTTACGTTGACCCTCGAGGACGACGAGCAGCTGCGCGCCAGCCGCGTCGTTGTGGCCGCCGGACTGTTCCCCTTCGCGCGCCGGCCGCCGGTCTTCGACGCGCTGCCGCCGACGAGCGTCTCGCACGCCTCCGAGTGCGCCGACCTGAGCGTCTTCTCCGGCGCGAGCGTGGCGGTCATCGGATGCGGACAGAGTGCGCTCGAGTCGGCCGCGCTGCTCAGCGAGCACGGCGCCAAGGTTGAGGTTCTCGCGCGCGCCGAGGAAGTCTATTGGCTCGGCTGGAACCCGAACGGGGACGTTCCCGCTCGCCTGCGTTGGCCCAAACCGCCAACCGACGTGGGCGGCCGGGTCACGGGTTGGATCGCCTCCACGCCGGGCGGCTTTCGCCTGATCCCCTCCGCGCGCGCGAAGGAGATCGTCCAGATCCGTTGCCTCCGTCCGGCCGGGGCCGGCTGGCTGCGGCCGCGACTCAACGAGGTCACGCTGTCGCTCGGGCGAACCGTCCTCGCGGCCGAGCAGGCCGGCGAGCAGGTCGTGCTGACGCTCGACGACGGCACGCAGCGCAGCGTCGATCACGTGTTTCTCGGCACCGGATACGACGTCGACGTGCGCCGCTACCCGTTCCTGGCAGCCGAGCTGAGCGGCGAACTGGAGCTGTCCGACGGGCTGCCGATCCTGCGCCCCGGTCTGGAGTCCTCGATCCCCGGCCTGCACTTCGTGGGCGCCCCGGCGACCGGCTCCTTCGGGCCGATCATGCGCTTCGTGGTGGGCACGTGGTACGCGGCGCCGGCCGTCACGCGAAGGGTGCTCGGACAGCGCCAGCCGCTGCTCAGCCAGTCCTACTGAGTCCTGGGCAACCGAGTCGGTCTGGCTGAGTCCGAGCTCAACGCTTGTGCCGCGCCGAGCGTGCGCGCCTGGCACGAGCCCTATGTGCCGCGCGCCTGTGCTTGTTCGCGGCGGCTGTGCCACGCTTGCGCGTGGCCGCGGCGTGCTTGGCGCCTGTGCCGGCGCCCCCGTGAGCGGATCCCGTTGGAGGCGCTCCGTGCGTGCCTCCTTGAGGCGCGCCGGCGGAGGGACTTTCTTCCGCGGGGGCCGACGTCGTGCCGTCCCCGGCTTCTTTTCCCACGGGGGTCGGAGCACTAACCGAGGGAGCCCCGTCAGCCCCCAGGCGGCTTGCGACTTCGGGCACCGCGCCGGCACAGGCCGAGCCGGCGGCCGGGCGAAAGCCACCTTCGCCGGTGCCGACGAGTTCGCTGGCCGATGCGATCACGTTGTTGCGCGCCGTGAAGCCCCCGCCTCCGGTGTCGATCCCCCGTGTGGAGACGCAGTTGCCCTGCGCGACGTTGGCCACACCCAGCGGGTTGCCGGCCGGGTACCACGATTCCACGTCTCGGCGGATCAGCGAGTTGACGATCAGGTTGCGTTCGACTGTGTTGTCGTTCGAGGCGACCCCGTCGTCGCCGGAGAAGATGATGCCCTCGCCGTTTTCGGAGATCACGTTGCCGCTGATCACCGCGCCGGTCGAGCTGGGATACAGCTGAATGCCACGGTCGGCGTTGTGTGTGATGAGGTTGTCGACGATGCGGGTGTTGGTGGCGGCCTGCACGTAGATGCCGTGGTCGTGATTGGCCGCCGGCATGACCCCGCAGTCGTGAATGCGATTGTCGGCGATCACCGTGGAGTCGGCCACGCCGTAGCTCGAGCTGCCGACGTCGAAGCAGATTTCGGTGTGGTCGTTCGTCACGTCATCCGATTCGAACGTTGCGTGGTTCGCGTTGATCGTCGGGCTGGGGAGCGGCTTGGATTCGGACTGATGGTTTCCGTTGAGATCGAGGTCGGCGACCGTCACGTAGTCCGAGCCCCGCGGCACCCACATCCGACCGGTGATCAGTGCGCGTTCGCCGGGAGCGCTGCGCAGCACGATCGGCGCCGTGGCGCTGCCGCCATGATTGAAGCGCAGGCCATCGCCATAGCTGCCGGCGCGCAGGCAACCGACCTGCCCGGGCGCCAGCGAGTCGGCGAGCTTCTGCGCGGTGCGAAACGGCGCCGCAGCGGAGCCGCTCCCGGCATCGGAGCCCAGCGGCGAGGCGAGCTTGTCGCACACCGTCGGGGCCGAGTCGGCGCGGGCCGGCGCGGCGAGAAGGAATGTCGCGAGACCGGCGAGGACGAGTGCGGTTGCGAGCTCGAGCGGGCGCGGTCTGACGCTTGGCCGGGGGGCTTTGGCGCGAGCCGGTGCGACGGTGGGGCATGAAACCTGTCTTGCGAGGTTAACCATCGATGGCTCGATCTCCGTTGGGTCGTGGGAGGCTCTGCATCGACCTCACACCGCTCGTCCATGACCGAACCGACGACCACTTCAGTCGAACGTCCAAGTGCCACCGGCCGCCGCCTTGCGCCACGGGCCGGTCGGCCGTGGATGCCGCGCACCGTCGCGCGGGTCGCTGCCAGGCGTGATCGCGCCGGCGGCCTGCGATCTCGGACGTGGAGCGCATTGGACGGTGGTCCATGCCCTCATCGACGCGCCGGAATAGTCGCTACCGTTGTCGAGATGCGTCGCCGCCCGCCCGTACGAGCCACCCATGCAACGACCTAGCGATCCGGCGCGCGCGCCGGACTGGCTGGCGCCGCAGGGGCCTCGCGAAGGCCTCGGTCATTACGTCGAGATCGTCCGCGATCGTCGCAAGCTGATCGTCGCGTGCGTGCTGATCGTGACGATCGTGGCGGGCGCATATGCAAAGCTGGCGTCGCCCTCCTACAAGGCCGAATCGCATCTGCTCGTGACACCCGTCAACGGTGAAACGAGCCTCATCGGCCTCGGCCTGATCACCAACTCGGGCAACCCCACGGGAGACGTGTCAACGGCGGCGAGCCTCGTGACTACCTCCGAAGTCGCGGCGCTGGTTGCGGCAAAGGTCGGCCACACGACCGGGCGGGTCGTGCTCGGACAGGTCAGCGCGGTGCCGGTCGCGCAGAGCAACGTGGTCGCGGTCACAGCCACGGCGTCGAGCGCCAAGCGTGCGCAGGCGGTCGCCAACGCCTTCGCGCTGGCGACCGTCGAGAACCGTACTCGTGTACTCCACCGTCAGCTCGAATCGATAATCCCGACGCTCAAGCGACAGGTGGAAGCGCTCCCGGTGACCCAGCGAACGGGGCAGGGCTCACTCGGCGAACGGCTGTCGTCGCTGCAGACGCTGCTGGCCGGCCCCGATCCGACGATCTCCGTCGAGTCGCTCGCGCAGCGCCCGCAGTCGCCGTCGTGGCCGAAAACCAAGCTCAGCGTCATCGCGGGCTTTCTGATCGGGCTCGTCATCGGCCTGGGCGGCGCGTTCGCGCTGGAGAGTCTCGACCCACGCGTGCGCCGCGAGGAGACGCTGCGACGCATCTTCCGCCTGCCCGTGCTCGCGCGCATCCCGCGCGAGCGCAGGCCCGCGTCGCGCAAGCTGCCGATGCGCCCGGGCGAACTCTCACCGGCCGCGCAGGAGAGCTACCGCATGCTGCGCGTCGCACTGGGCGCGCGCGGCCACACCGACGGAACGCGCTCGATGATGATCACCGGCTCGACGCGCTCGGAGGGCAAGTCGACGGTGGCGCTCAACCTCGCCGCCACGCTTGCCTTCTCCGGCCACAAGGTGATCCTCGTGGAGGCCGACCTGCAGCGTCCGTCGCTTGCCGGAGCCCTCGACCTGCTGGCAAAGCGCGGCAAACGCGGCACTGCCGGCGTCCTGATGGGCGAAATCTCGCTGCGCGATGCGCTCGTGCCGGTCAAGCGCCTGAGCGACAACCTGAGCGTGCTGCTCGTCGAGCAGTCGGCTCCCTATCTGGCCGACGGGCTGCTCGCCGCGAGCGACGAGATCGTCGAGCAGGCCCGGGCGCTCGCCGACTATGTGATCTTCGACGCGCCGCCCGTGACCGAGGTCAGCGACGCGCTGCCGCTGAGCCAGCACGTCGACGACGTGCTGATCGTCGCGCGCCTCGGATACAGCCGCACCGATCAGCTCGTAAACCTGGGCGAAGTCCTCTCGCGCCAGGGGGTTCGTCCTTCGGGCCTGGTGATCGTCAGCGACGACTACAACCAGGGAAGCGGTTACTACGCTGCCACTCCCTCATCGCCCAGCAGGCTCGGAGCGAGGGTACGCGAGCAGATCCCCGCAATCGGAGCGTAGGGCCGACATGAACGCCCGGGGGCGCGCGTTCGAGCTGCTCCCGTCGACGATCTTCGCGACGGCAGCGATCATCGGTGTGCTCGCCGCTCTGCAGCCCGTGGTCGCAGTCGGGGCCGCGGCCGGGGTGATCGTCGCCTACGTCGTGTTCAACGACCTCGCGATGGGCTTCGCGGTCCTCGCGTTCCTCAGCTTCCTGGACACGCTGTCATCGGGCTCTCTGAGCCCGGCGAAGGGCGTCGGGTTGCTGCTCGTGGTGGCGTGGCTGGGCCACTTCAGCGTGGGCGGGCGCGGCCAGCGCGACTTCTTCGCCGAGCACTCGCACCTCACGTGGGTGCTGATCGCCTTTATCGGATGGGGCACCGTGTCGTTGCTGTGGGCCCCGCAGCTCGGCCCGGGGCTCGCGTCGCTGTCGCGATACGCGCCCGACATGCTGCTGCTGCCGATCGCTTATACGGCGATGCGCACGCGTCGCGACCTGGCGCTCGTGCTCGGCGCGATCGTGCTCGGCGCGATCGTCGCCGCCAGCTTTGGGATCCTGCAGCCGACCGATCCCACGGAAGTGGTCGAAGGCTCCCGTGCTACCGGTACGATCGGCGATCCGAACGAACTCGCAGCCGTGCTGCTCGTCGGTCTCGCGCTTGGCGCCGGCTTCTTGGTTGGGCGAGGGCGCTCTCCGTTGATGCGGGTCGCTGCGGCCCTGGCGGTGCCACTCTGCGCCGCGGGGGTCTTTCTCAGCCTGTCGCGTGGAGGACTGGTGGCGCTGGGGGCGCTTCTGATCGCCGGCACGGTCTTCGCCGGCCGCTGGCGGCTGGCGATCACGGCGATGCTCGTAGCGGTGGCCGTCGGCGGGATCGTGTACTTCACCGCGCTCGCGCCGCTTCCCGCCCGCGAACGGGTGACCAGCGCGAACGGTGGGTCGGGACGATCAGATCTGTGGACCGTCGGCTGGCGGATGGTGCAGGCGCATCCGGTCACCGGCGTCGGTATCGGCAACTTCCCGGCCGTCTCGGCGAACTATGTACTGCAGCCCGGGGCGACTCAGAGAGCCGACCTGATCTTCTCGAGCGCTCCGAAGGTCACGCACAACACCTACCTGGAGGTGATGGCCGAGATGGGAGTTCCCGGTCTCCTGCTGTTCGTGGCCGTGATCGTCACGTGCATGGGCTGCGCGTTGAAGGCCGCACGCATCTGGGCGCGGCACGGGCGGGCGAGCGCGGAGGCGCTCGCCCGCAGCGTGTTCTTGGGGCTGGTCGGAATGCTGTCGGCCGACTTCTTCATCTCCGACATGTTCAGCAAGCTGCTGTGGGTGATGCTCGCCCTCGGCCCGGCGATGCTCGCGATCGCTCGTTCCGACAGCGAGGAGCAACCGCTCAAAGCGTCGGCCGGCCAATCGCCCGAGGCGTCGGCCACCGTCGCGTCGAGCTGAGCGCGCCTTCAGAGGAGTTCCTCGTAGATCGCGCAGACCCGCTCGCACCAGATGTCGAGCGCAAAGTGCTCCAGCAGCCAATCGTGGTCCTCGGCTCCCGCGGCTGCGCGCACCTCGGGGGATTCGGCGAGCAGCTGCTCGAGCCTGGCAGCCAAGGCGCGGTGATCCTCGCTAGGGAAGGTCAGGATGTGTGGCGCAGCGCCCCAGCCCGCGGTACCGTGGATGTCGGACATCACGACGGGCAGGCCGCAGGCGAGCGCCTCGCCGATCGCGGACGATTGGCCCTCGTGGCGCGAGGCGCTCACGAAGATGTCGGTGGCTGCGTACAGCCAGGCGGAGTCGCTGACGAAGCTCGAGGTGCGCAGCCAGGGCGGTCGCGTGGGCAGCCGCTGCGCCAGGAACGACCGCATCTGCTCCTCCCCCACGAGCAGCGCGTTTATCGACGGATAACGATCGGCGACGAGCTGCAGCGCGTCGACGAGCACGTCGACGCCCTTCACGTCGGGCCACCATCCCATGCAGAGGACGACATCGGCGTCGGCGTCCAGCCCAAAGCGCTCGCGTGCCGCGCCGCGATCGGGCGGCTGCGCGAAGCGCTCGACGACGATCGCGTCCGGAACCGTCTCGATCCGCTCGCGCGGGGCCCCGCGCCGGGCGGCGACCTCAGCCAACCAGGGCGACACCGCAATGATACGTGCGACTCGCCGGCGCGCCACGATCCGCATCTTGAGCAGGTCCTTGGCCCGCTGAGCCAGCGGATAGCCGTTGAAGCCCGTGCGGATGTGCCAGATGCACGGCACCCCGATCGCAGCAGCGGCGCTCGAAGCGACCCGGTCCGCAACCGTGAAATGCGAATGCACGAGCATGGCGCCGTGCTCGTGCACGACGGCGTCCAGATGCGCACGGTGGGCACGGCGCCGTGCTGGCAGAACCGACCACGTGACACCGGCGGCGTCGAGCTCGGCCAGCCACGGCTGGTCCTCCGCGCCGTGCTCTAGGACGAAATGCGTGCCCAGGCCGAAGCGTGCCCGAACGGCACCTGCGAGCACGAGCTCGCTCGACATGAAGTTGCCGAGGTAGGGGCTGTTCCAGAGCGTCACCTGCACCACCGAGCGCTCGGTCATGGAGCGGGCCTCAGCTTCATCGAAGCCGCCCGGCACCCGCCGTCGGCGCGGACGATGGGAGCTTGCCTTCCAGGATCGGCACGCACGGACTGCCCGAGCCCACGCGGAAGTCGCCGAGTGTCGCGTCTGCGTACTGCGGGTTGGCGATCACGTTGGAGACGGCGGCGAACCCGCCGGCGGTTGTGACAATCGGTCCTTTGCGTCCGCCAAACAAGCAGTTGTCGCGCACAATGTTCCCGACGCCAACCGGATTGCCGCTCGGGTACCACGATTCGACATTGGCCCGGATGCGGGAGTTCGAGACGACGTTGAACTGCACCAGGTTGTGGTTCGAGGCCAGCCCTTCATCGCCCGAGAAGATGATCCCCTCACCGTTGCCGTCGATCACGTTGCGTTCGATCAAGGTGTATTGCGCGTCGGGGTAGAGCTGGATCCCCCGGTCGGCGTTGTCATAGATGAGGTTTCCCACGATCCGCGTGCCGTCGGCGCGATTGACGTAGATCCCATGTTCGTGGTTGTTGGCCGGAAGCTGGCCGCAGTTGTGGATGCGATTCCCTTCGATCACCGTGCCGCGTGCGCGTCCGTATGAGAAGGAGCCGAGAACGAAGCAGATGCTCGAGTTCTCGTTCGTCACCTCATCGCCGACGAAGCTGATCGCGTTGCCGTTGACCGTCGGCGAGGGCAGTTCCGCTGCGTTGCGCCCGTCGAGCACGAGGTCGCTGAAGACGTCGTTGCGGGCGGTGCGCGAGAACCACAGGCGCCCCACGAGTCGTGCCTGTTCACCGGGGTAGGAGCGCAATGCGAGACGGCTCTGAGACACCTTGACGTCCTCGACGTAGATGCCACCGCGCAGGCAGCCGGTCTGCCCTGCTCGCAGCGAGTTCACGAGCCGCTGAACGATCCCCGGGCGCCCATGCCCTGGCCGGGTCCTCTGCGTCGCTGAGGCCACCACCCTGTCGCAGCGACCGCCGGCCTGCACGCTCGCGGCCCGCGACGGGCCGCTGTCCGACATCGCCAGAGCGGCGACCGTCAGGCCGATCGCGAGCGGACCAGCGACCAGCGCCACGATGCCCCTCCAGGCGAGCATCTCATTCTCTCGACGCGCGAGGGGCCGACACGGTGAGAGCGTCGCGCATCGGTTCGGCGGACGATCGGCTGGTTGCGCGTCCAAGCAAGATCGCGAGTCTAGCGCGGGCGCGGGCTGCTCGGCTATCGTGCCGAGCGCCGCTTCGCGCGCCTGGCGCTCTGAGCGAGATCGCTTGTGAGCTGCGCTAGGCGCGAGCTGCCGCGCAGCTCCCGTCGGCGCATGTCGATGGCCTCGAAGCGTCCGTCGGAGGAGTAGGAATGCGTTGCTCGGGCGCCGCGGACGTCGGCAGGCTCGAGGCGGGCGATCTCGTGCTCGGCGTACTCCGTGCTGCTCAGCACGTCGATCTCGCGGAACGAGATCGCCCAGCCGTAGCGACGGCTGCCGTCCTGGCCCGGACGCACCAGCCGTGAGCCGAAGCGCAGGATCGCGCCGGCGGGTCGCGCCCCGCGTACGTCCGACACGACGGGATTGCTTGGATGCGGATGCCACCTCCCCGCAGGCGTGTCGGCCCAGAAGAGATGCAGCTCGTCGAGCGAGCTCGCGTGCGGGGCGGCTATCCCAACGAACAGCCACAGGCGATCGCCATGAGCGAGCAACGTGGCATCGGCGGCCTCCACGTCGTCGAGCATGATCGCCTCGCGCCGCCAGGTCTTCGGGAAGTCGACCGCGCGGTAGAGCTCCACACGCGACACTGCCGAGGTCTCGGGGATCATGAAGACCTCGTCGCCGTGTGTGAAGAGGAATGGATAGCTGAGGTGGTACGGCTGTGCCAAAACAGTCCTCGGCGGGTCCGCCGGACCGCCTTCGGGGCGGAGCTCTGTATGCGAGATCACCGCGCGCTTGGCGCCGAGCGGAACCTCCTCGCAGAAGAGGTGATGGCCGCCGGCGTGCTCGAACAGAAACGGGTCTGCGTAGAGATGGCCGGGCATCCAACGCACCAGATCGGTGTCGCTGGACCAGCCCTGCGTGAGCTGCGGCCCGCGCTGGCGTACTCGAATCGACCACGGCCGGCGAAACAGCAGCCGCACCGCCAGCACGCGCATCCACGTCAACGCCGCGTGCACCAGCAACGCCGCAGTCGAGGGAGCCGGCGCGGCCGGCTGCGACTCGGGCGCGGGAAGATCCAGACCGGGCACACGCTCGGCCGCGCGCCGAATGAGCGCTGCGAGCTTCCACAGCGCGAGGTCGCAACTCAGGATGGCCGAGAACTGGCGTACCCCGGACACGGTCCGCTCGACGACCACGCTGCCGCCGGTGCGACGCAGAAGGACCTCGGACTCCACGCAAGCAGCGCCGCTCAGGACCGCACGAGCGAACGCGTCTTCGGCCGGCTCGTGCACTCCTCCATGGCGGACGTACAGGACCTCGCGGTCCTCATCCCCGGGCATGGGACGCTCAGACAGCCAGACAACCAGCGTCGCCGGCCGAGGGCCGGCGTCTCGCTCGAGCTCCGATCGGTCGACCGGCGCCGGGGAGAGGGCGTCCGCGCCCAGGTGGAGCAGGCGGCGCTCGGCGGCGGCGTGCAGCCGGCGAGCGATGCCGCGGCGTCGGGGTCCCGCCAGGCGTATCTCGACGACGTCCAGCTCGGGGGACTCGAGCAGCCCCGACAGCGCCCGCTCCTGCCAAGCTGGCGCGGGCGCGCCGTCGAGGACCACCGCGATCGCACGACGGGCGCCGCTCACGCGTGCTTTCTCGCGCGCTCTGCAAGCAGCTCCAGGTAGAGATGCTCGAGTCGGCGGACGAGCACGTCGATGTCGAACTCGGCACGCCGGCGCTGCCGCCCCCGCTCTCCCATCGCCCGCGCACCGTGTGGATCGCCCAGCAGCGTGGCGAGGGCCTCGGCGAGCGCGGCTGGATCGCTGGGGGGCACGAGCAGGCCGTGCACGCCCGGCTCGATCAGATCCGGCAGTCCTCCGACTTCGGTCGCGACGACGGGCAGGGCGGCGTCCATGTACTCCATCACGGCGAGCGGGCTCCCCTCGAAGTCCGAGCAACACACGGCGATGTCGAGTGCGCAGAGCACGTCGGGCACGTCTGTGCGCGAGCCCAGAAAGCGGACGGTGTCCTGCAGGCCGAGCTCGGCGGTCAGTCGCTCCAGGCTCGCTCGTTCGGGCCCGTCGCCAACGATCAGCACGTGGACCTCCGGCCAACTCTCAACGAGCAGAGCGGCCGCGCGCAGGAGCACGTGATGGGCCTTTTGCGAACGCAGCACGCCAACCACTCCGATCACCGCGGCGCCCGGGCGGATGCCCAGCTCCGCGCGAACGTCGCGCCCGCTCGGCGCCGGCAGGGAATGCACGCCGTTTGGGATGAACAGCGTGCGGCGGGGATCGATGTGCTCGATCTCGATCATCCGGCGCTGATCCTCACGGGAGACGGCGATGAAGCGATCGGCGCCGCGCGCAACGACCTCGCGATCGAGGAAGCGACGCAGCGGCTTGCCTTCAAAGGACCACGTGTGCTCGTGGGCGAGCACGACCGGGACCCGCGCGAGCCTGCCGAGCAGCGTCCCCCACACGTTGGCACCGAACTTGTGCGCATGCAGCACATCGATGCGCTCCCGCCGCAGGTGACGCACGAGCCGTGCCCACACCCATACGTCGAGCTTGCCTCGCCGGCGAAGGCCAAACAGCCGCACGCCGCTCGCGGACAGCTGCTCGAGCGCTGCGCCGGCCACCGCGCTGGGCGGCCCGGAAAGCGGCCAACGACTGACGCACAGGGTGGACTCAAAGCGCGCTGGGTCAAGACGCGTCGCGACGCTCAGCGCGAGCCCCTCGGCGCCGCCATGGGTCCCTATGAAGTCGATCAGCGTCAGGACACGCACGCGCCGCGGATGCGGACCGAAGGACGATGGTCGATCCATGTCGGGCAGCATGCTAGGGCCATTGGCCGACGCCGCAACGTCGGTGGTCGTCGCTACGCTCGGATGGTGGACGACCAGGCAAAGGACTCCTCGCCGCGCAAACGGTCGCAGGCGAGCTTCTTCTCGAGCGTGGCCAGCTTCTCGCTCCCCGCCGGAGCCCATGTCACCCCGGGAGCCGTGCGCGGCTACTACATCGACATGGGGATCAAGGCCGAGACGCCCGAATGGCCGCCACCGGGGATGCCCCCGGCGGAGCTGAGGCTGCACGTCGCGACGATCCAGTGGGCGCTCGGCGCCTACGAGCACTATCTCGCCGGGGAGGGTGAGGCGTGGCTGGCCGCCGCCGTGAGCTGCGCCGAGGAGCTGCTCGACGAACAGCAGACCTCGGGAGCGCTCGTCGGCGGCTGGGTACATGCGCGGCCCTTCCCCCACACCTTTCCGCTGCGCCCGCCGTGGTTGTCGGCGATGTCGCAGGGAGAGGGAGCGAGCCTGTTGGTGCGCCTGTATGCCGAGACCGGGGAGGAGCGCTATGCAGAGGCCGCGCGGCGGGCCCTGCTCCCATTGCGCCTGGACGCCTCCGACGGAGGCGTGCGAGCGACCCTCGACGGGCGATCCTTCCCCGAGGAGTACCCGACGAGCCCGCCGTCGTTCGTGTTGAACGGCGGAATGTTCGCGATCTGGGGACTGCACGACGTCGGCGTCGGGCTCGCCGAGCCTCAGGCTCTGGCCGATTTCGAGCAGGCCGTTGACACGCTCGCCGCCAACCTGCACCGCTGGGACCTCGGCTACTGGTCACGCTATGACCTGTTCCCCCACCCGGTACCGAACGTCGCGAGCTCCTTCTACCACGACCTGCACATCAAGCAGCTGCGAATGACGCACCTGCTCGCCCCGCGCCAGGAGCTGGCGGAGGGCGCCGAGCGCTGGGCCGCATATACGAGCTCGCCCTTCGACCGACGACGCGCCTTTGCCGGCAAGGCGCTCTTTCGCCTGGTCGTCCCGCGCAATCGCGAACTCGCGCGGCGGTTGCCGTGGTCGGCGATCGACGGCAGCGAAGAGGCGCAGGTGGTGCGTACACCGCGCGGTGCCCGGTGATTCAGCTTGCGCCTTGCTGCGCGCGTTGCCCCGCCGGCATCTTGCGCGCTATCGCGAACACCCGCTGGCCGTCGTCGGCCATGCCGAACAGCGCCTGACGGTCATCGCCGGCGCGCAGGAACTGCTCGAAGCCCCAGTTGTGGTCGACGTCGTCAACGACCACCACGCCCCCGGGGCTCAGCGCGTTCCAGGCCGTCGTCAGCTCCCAGCGAACGTTGCGCGTCGAGTGCAGGCTGTCGTGGCAGAAGATCTCGATCTGGCCCAGCTGGCGCAGGAGTGGAGGCAGGCGGCGCCGGCTGGCGCCCTCGAGGTACGTCCAGCGCTCGCGCAGCGCTTGGGGTACGGCCGCCGCCACCTCGAGTCGACGCTCGGGAATCGTCATCGGAGGCAGGTCGATGCTCCACAGGCGGCCGTCCCCGGCGCGTTTGAGCGCTTCGAGCATGATGCGGCTGCTCAGCCCGTGCGCGACGCCCGTCTCGACCACGTGGTCGGGGCGCAGATGGCACACCAGGCACCACAGCGCACGTGCCAGGCCGGGGTCGGCGTCGTCGTCGCCACCGAAGTTTTCGCGGCCCACGCGCAGTCCGTGCTCGGCCATCGTCGCGGTGGCCGAATCCCAAGCCGGAGCGAACGCAGTGGCGTCCGGGCAAGGCCACGGAGCGCCGATCAGCTCATGCAGGCGACGCTCCCAGTCACCGTCAGCCTCAGCCTGATTGTTCGGCAGCCGCCCACCGCGCACAGCTCGCTCCCAGCGACGGGCGCACTTCTCCATCACCTTCTGCACGCTCTCGCCCGGATCGGAGATTGCCCCCTTCATGGCCCGCGCAATGTAGGTTCCGCGCGACGGCGCGATCGAATCTCTGCTCATAGTGGAGGGCGCGTCTGGGACCCATAAGGTTGTACCGCAAACCGGCTTCGCACAGCAAGATCACCCACGCGCTCATGACCAATCACGCCGAGCTGGCCCGCTTCTACGAGGACGCCTACTCGCAAGACCCAGCCCAGGCGGCAGTCTACGCCAGCTGGCGAGCGCTCGGCGCGATCGGTAAGGCCGACCACGTGATCGCGCTGTGCGCGCGCGCCGGAGTCCGCCCCGCGAGCACGCTCGAGGTGGGCTGCGGCGACGGCGCGCTGCTCTGCGAGCTTCAGCGACGCGGCTTCGGCGGGCGGCTGTCGGGCGTGGAGATCACCGAGGCGGCCGTGGCGATCGCGCGCGAGCGCCCGCAGATCGACGCGGTGGCCCTGTATGACGGACTGCATCTGCGAGACGCCGACGGCGCGCACGAGCTGGGCATCCTCTCGCACGTGCTCGAGCACGTGCCCGACCCCTCGGCGCTGCTCGCGGAGGTCGCGCGCGCCTGCCGCGCGGTGCTCGTGGAGGTCCCGCTGGAGGCCAACCTGTCAGCGCGGCGATCGGGCAAGCGCGAGCACGCCGCCGAGGTCGGGCACCTGCAGCGACTCGACCGCGCCGCCGCGCGAGGAGTCGTCGAGCGCGCTGGCCTGCAGATCGCCTGCGAGCTGGAGGATCCGCTGCCGCTGAGCGTGCAGCGCTTCTTCGCCGCCACGCGCGCGGCGCGCATGGCGGGCACCGCCAAGTGGGCGCTGCGAGCCGGACTTCACCGCCTCGCGCCGTCGCTGGCTCGGCGGCTGTTCACGGTGCACTACGCGTGCCTGTGCCGGCCGGCCGCGTAGCGCCGGCGAACAGCAGCGACAGCACCGTGCCCATCAGCTCGTCGGGCACCGCCTCCGGATTGGCCAACTTCTGGCGCGCCAAGGGCCTGCGTCATACTCCGAACCGACGCGGCCGGAGCCTCGTGGCCAGGCGGATACCCCCGGTTCAACGCAAAGATCGCCCAAGAAGAGATTCCTGCCAAGCGAGCAACGAGTGAGAGTCTTTCTACTGTCCGCCGCGCCAGCGGGGCCCGAGCGCGCGCACCTCGACCTCGGTTGTCTGCAGGACAGCGCTCGCCTCGACCGCTTCGGTGTCCATGCCGCGGTCGATTCCCCCGCCGACGCCGACCTGATCCTGTTCGTCGAGACGAGCGTGCACGCTGGACCCTACTTCGAGCAGGTGCGCAGGCACCCGCTTTACCGCTCGCGCCGGGATGAGAGCTACCTGTTCTGCTCGACCGACAGGTTCATTCCGATGCTGCCGGGCGTCTACGCGGCCGTCGAGCGGTCCTGGTACTGGCCTCACTGGACGCGTCCCGGTCACTACGTCAACGTGCGCGAACACGGTCAGATGCGCTATGAGGAGCGCGGCCAAGGCGAGCGGAAGTATCTCTTCTCGTTCATCGGCTCAGCCGCGTCGCATCCGCTCCGCCGCAGACTCCTGTCGGTCGACGACACGGACGCGTTGATGATCGACACCGGCTCGCGCTCCCTCGATCCGGGCCGGCTGACGCCCGAGGCCTACGAACGCCGATACGCCGACAGTGTCAAGAACAGCGCGTTCGTCCTGGCCCCCCGCGGCGGTGGCCCGGCGAGCTTCCGACTGTTTGAGGCGATGATGCTCGGCCGCGTTCCCGTGATCATCTCCGACCAGTGGGTGCCGCCGATCGGTCCCGACTGGGAGCGCTTCAGCATCCGTGTCGACGAGGCTGACCTGCACGCCATCCCGAGCCTGCTGCAGGAACGCGCCTCGGAAGCCGCGCAGATGGGCGAGGCCGCGCGGGCGGCCTGGGTCGATTGGTGCTCGGAGAGCGTCTCCTTCCACCGCGTCGTCGAGTCCTGCCTGGATCTGACCGCGTCGGCATCCTCGAGAACGGGAGTCCGCAGGTACGCTCCGCACCTTCAGCTGCTGCGCCCTTACCACGCGGCCAGGTGGGTGGCCAAGCGATTCGCACACGGACGCGACGCGCGGCGCTGAACCGCTATCCCAGGTCGGCGCGATCCAGCAGCGCCGTAAGGCTCCGCGTCGAGAACTGGAAGAGGTGCGCAGGGGGCGAGACCGCCGGCCAGTAATCGATGCGACGCGCGACCGTGTACGAAGAACGTGCGAAGAGCCCATCGAGGTTTGCGGTCAGGATCCCGACCACGCCACCGGGCTTGAGCAGCCGCGCTACGCGGAGCATCGTGTCGACGGGGGATCGCCCGGCTGGCCGATGGCGCGCGATCGCAGCGTATTGTCGCTCGGCGAGAGAGAACCGGGCTGCGATCTCCCGCTCGTCGTCACGGAAGGCGACGTGGTAGCCGGAGGCGAACGAATACAGGTGCTCAAGCTCGGACGCGGTCGGAGGGTTCGTGACGAACGCCAGCCCGCAGCGCGCACAGCGGGCGAGCTCGTAGCCATCCTTGACGAATACGCCCGCCTCAACCTCGTCCGCCCGGCAGAGCGGGCACTGTCGAGGATCTCCTGCCCAAGAAGCCGGGAAACGCCCGCCGCAGGATCTCTGACGCGGAACTCATCACGCTGTTCATCGCCCAGGGCGTGCCTCAGCCGCTCGCCGGTCGGGTAGCGGCGGAGAACAGCAGCGACAGCACCCTGCCCATCAGCTCGTCGGGAACCGCGCCGGGGTCGGCGAGCTTCTGTCGCGCGATGCCGTCGGCGAGCGCGTCGATCGCGACGGCCAGCTGCTCGGCAGGGATCTCCAGCTCCAGCTCGAACTCGCGCACGCCGTCTTCGATCAGCTTCGTGAGCATGCGCCTGACCTGCGCGAAGCGCGCGGCGACCTTCGGGCGCACCTTTGTGTCGCGCACGCCGTAGGCCCAGAACTCCATGAACAGCAGCAGCAGCTCGGGCTCGCGCTCGATCATCGTCATCCATTGCCGCGCCCCGCCGGTGGCCCGCTCGGCGACCGATTCGCGCACGCTGACGGCCTGCGCGATCTCTCGCGCATGCAGGTCGATCTCGCGCTCCATGAGCATCAGGAAGAGGTCCTCCTTGCCGTCGAAGTTGGAGTACAGCGCGCCCGTCGAGAAGCCGGCGCGCGAGGCGATCTCCTCGACTGACGCGCCGTGGAAGCCGCTGCTGGCAAAGGCGCCGCGCGCGGCCGCGAGCAGCCGCTCACGCGTGTTGGCCTTGCTCTGTTCGCGCGTCATGCGCGCGCTTGCCTGCTCCGCCGCCCGCTGCGGGCCGGCGGCGGTCTGCGCGATCCTCATGGCCGGAATGGTACTTGACAGAGCGTTTGCTATTGCGATAGCGTTCGTTATCAGTAGTTATGAAGGGTGGCGAGTGGATGGGCCCGATCCGCTCGGGCGTCTGCTGCTGCGGCAGATGCAATTGCAAGCACGCGCGACGCGCACCGACCCCGGATAGGAGCAGCTTCATGGCGACCGCCGCACCGACCCCCACAGCTTCGGAATCCAACCTGGCCAGCCTGCCGACCGACGCGATCTCCTATACGGACCTATACGCCCGCTGGGAGCGCGGCAACTGGAAGGCGACCGAGCTCGACTTCTCAGAGGACGCGCGCCAGTGGCGCGAGGACTTCACGGAGTTCGAGCGCCAGGCGGCGATGTGGAACTACTGCTTGTTCTTCTGGGGCGAGGACGCCGTGGCGGACAACCTGTCGCCGTACATCGACGCGGCGCCGCTGGAGGAGCAGAAGTACTTCCTGACCACCCAGCAGGTCGACGAGGCGCGTCACGCGGTGTTCTTCAAGCGCTTCATGCAGGAGGTATGCGAAGTCGGCGACGGCTCGATGTCGAGCGGGCTGAACGCGATCAAGCCGCAGCTGACCTCGGGCTTTCGCAAGATCTTCGACCGCCTGGACCGCATGGCCGACGAACTGCGGGCCGACCGCTCGCCGGCCAAACTGGCCGCCGCGGTGACGCTCTACCACGTCGTCATCGAGGCCGCGCTCGCACAGCCCGGTCAGCACTTCATCTGCAGCTACCTGGAGGAACGCGACCAGCTGCCGGCGTTCCGCGAGGGCATGGAGAACATCGCTGCCGACGAGCAGCGCCACATCGGCTTCGGCGTCAAGCTGCTGTCTGATCTCAACCGCGAAGACCCCGTGCGGGTCCCCAAGGCGGTCGCCAAGATCTTGCGCGAGGTCACCCGCTACACCTCCCAGGTGCTGATGCCGCCGGGCTGGGACGAACGCTATCTGACGGTCTTCAACTACACCTTCGACACGGTGGGCGTCGAGGGATTGACCTCGATGACGACCAAGCTACGCTCGGCGGGCCTGCCGGTCGAGAGCCTCCCCGGGCCGGCGATCCTGCCCCCCGGCCTGACGCCGCTGGAGATCTCCCAGCGCGGTCGCGAGCTCGCCCAGGCGGGCGTGATCGGCGTGCGCGAGGGGCCCTCCACGCGCGACCCCGAGACGCTCGCGCTGATGTTCGACATGATCCGCCGCCAGGTCAACCCCAGGCACGGCCTGACGCGCGCGACGACCTTCCAGTGGGAGTTCACCGACCCCGACGTCCCCACCTGGCACCTGACGGTCAACAACGGCTCGAGCGTCGTCGAGCAGGGCGAGGCGCCAAAGCCAGACCTGCGCCTGCGCCTCTCCTACCAGGACTGGGTGGACATCGTCGGCGAGCGTCTCGACCCGCTGCGCGCGCTCGCCACCGGCAGGCTGCGACCGAAGGGCAGCCCGCTCGCCCTCGCTCGGCTGGCCAGGGTCTTCCCGCGCGCCTGACCGCTCGCGGCGGCACTGTGCGGAGTCACGCGGGCTAGGAGTGGTCCGGGCGGCGCCGGCTCCTCAGCTGCTCGATCCGCGTGCGCGCGGCGTCCAGCAGTTCACGCATCGATCCGGGCACGAGTACGGCGAGGATCGACAGGTAGACCGCCCCGCCCGCCAGCGCCTGGAGCGTCAGCAGGGCAAGGCCCGCGAACGTACCGTGGCGGTCTGCTCGCACTACGAAGTGCTCGAGGCAGAACAGTCCGCCGGCCATCAACGATGCGGCCAGCGCCGGCGGCCAGATCTCGCTCAGCAGGTCGGCCAGGCGGATGCCCAGCGCGTGCGCCATCCCCCGCACCGCATAGGCGGCTACGCCGACGGCGCTTGCCGACATGCCGATCGCCACGCCCAGCAGGCCGAATTGGACGAGGGCGCCCACGAAGATGACCGTGAGCAGGAGCGAGACGCCGTGCATTCGGGGCAGCATGTCGGTACGCCCGTTCGCCTTCCACGCCTCGCTGGCGATCGAGTCGAGCGACGTTGCCGCGCAGTAGACGCCCAGGGCCATCGCCGCATGGCCGGCTTCACGCCATTGCTCGCCGAACACCAGCACCACGGCCGGGCTGCCGAACGGCACGAGCAGCATGCCGGCGGGAAAGGCGAGGACGCACAGCCAGCGCAGCGCGGTGCGCACCGCCGCGCGGAAGCGATCGTCGTGGGCGGACAGGCGCGCGAAGGCGGGCAGCAGCACGTAGCCGCCGACGTTGACGACAGCCCCGAGCGGCTGGTTGGCGACGCGCGTTGCATAGTTGAACTGTCCAAGCACGCCTGGCCCGCGAGCGCGACCGAGTGCCAGCACGGGGATCTCTTGGACGGCGCGGCGGATGAGGTTGCCTGCCACGACCGGACGCCCGAAGCGCGCCAGTTCCCGCCAGACGTCCAGGCGAGCGAGCCGCGGCCGCGGGCGCCAGCCGGCGAAGACCCAGGCGGCGATCACCATGAACACGGCCGCGGCGTAGGTGCCGATCACCAGCGACCAGACGCCCAGGCCGGCCGCGGCCGCGGGGATCGCGCCGGCGGCGAAGAAGATCGACGACAGCGGGTCGATGACCATCCTGCGGGCGAACGAGAAACGCCGCATGAGCAGTGCGTCGGGCACGAGCGCGATCAGCCGCAGCAGCATCCAGGCGGACAGCACCGCGGCGACGACACCCGTCTCGTGGCTGTGGAAGAAGAGCGCGATCAGGGGAGCGGCCGCAAGCGCCAGGAGCGTCAGCGCCACACCCCCGGCGAGCGTTCCGAGGAAGGCAGAGTTCGCGGCTTGCTCCAACTGCTGGCGACGGTGGATCAATGCGGCTTCGATGCCCGACTCCCCCAGCACGGCGCCCACGCTGACGACCACGCTGGCCGCCGTGAAATGCCCGAAGTCGACCGGCGTCAGAAGCCTCGCCAGCGCGAGATAGGTCGCGAGGGTGAGCACCTGGCTGAAGGCGTAGCCCACCCCTGCCAGGCCGGCACCACGAGTGACGACGCCGCTCAGGCCGGGCGGCGGCGCTCCGCTGTCGTCTGTCAGCAGCTGGTTGGAGGACGGCACGCTGGAAGTATCGGCAGCTGGCTCGGGATTCCCGCTAGGTGCCTCGGGATCCACGTCGCGATCGCCCTCTACGCCGCCGGCCGTTCTTGCCGAGACCCAGTCCCGGGAAGGCCTGCGCGACGCCGGGGGGCGGCGCGGCTCGTTGTCGCCAACGAGTGCGCGGCGCCCGCGTCGCAGCAGCAACTGCGCCTCTCGCCGCCATCAGGATCCGGCCTTTGCGACTCGAGCGGCGGGCTTCCAGCTCGCGAAGCTCGTCCAAGCGAGCCTCGGCGAGCGCTCGCACACGCGGCGGGGCGGAGTGGCGCTCGAGGACCGCCCTGTAGGCCAAGCGCACCCCAGCCTCCATCGCCTCTGTGTCGCCCGAGAGCGAGCGCGGCGAATCACGCTTGATCGCCAGTGGGCCAGCGACACGCACTGCCGTGAAGCCCGAGATGGCGATTCGCAGCCAGAGCTCGTAGTCCTCGCCGTGGGACATGCTCGGGTCATAGCCACCGACCTGGTCCAGCACAGACCGGCGCACGGTCACCGCGTTGTAGACGAAGTTGCGCTGCATGAGCTCCGCCACGAACCGCTCGTGAGGCAGCGTCTCCGCGGGCGGCCGCTGTCGGGCCGTTGCTGTGGGCTTGAGAAAGCGCCCGCTGGCCTCGTCAAGCTCCCACGCGTCGGTGTACGCGAAGCCCGCCTGGGGATTCAGATCCAAGGCCCTGCCCATCTCCGCCAGGTAGTCCGCAAGCCACAGATCGTCGCTGTCGAGCATGCTCACGTACTTGCCCGCGCTGGCCGAGATCCCGTGATTGCGCGCAGCGGAGGGACCGGCGTTCGCCTGGCGGTAGACGCTCACCCGATGATCTTCGGCTGCAATCGCTTCGGCGACAGCCGCCGTATCGTCGCTTGAGCCGTCGTCTATGACGATGACCTCGAAGTCCTGACGGGTCTGGGCCAGAACCGAGTTGATGGCCGCCCCGACGGTGCTCGCCGCCTGGTATGCCGCGATCACTACGCTGAATGTCATTGCGCGAACGCTATCGGTCTGTACGGGATTCCGATCGACACCGCTGACCAACGGCTGACTTCGCCCGGCGCTCCGGCCCGAGGCAGCTGCGGTTGCAGGGCACTTCGAAGGGACGGGCCGGAGCGGGCGCTCGAGATGGTAGTGCTCGCGAGACCCACCGTCTATCCGGGCGCGAACTCTCGCTGAGCGGCGGGCACGCTGCCCGCGGACGCTCCACTCGCTGGCGGCGAACCAGGCGAGCCCGCCGCGGCGGCCGATGCCTGCGCGCCCGCGGCGGTGGCCGGGCCGGCCGACGCGGCTCTCGCCGTCGGTGCGCCCGACCCGGCGGACGCGCTGGTGGGACGGCCGCCCGGCCCCGTCGCCTGCTCAGGCCCGAACTCGCGGCTGGCCCGCGCCGCGCCGGCAATCGTCGTCGGCGCCGCCTGCGGCGCA
>Ga0208714_1000039_pt1 | contig 41006 bp, 31 predicted proteins | sample NGESurshal072012_3_FD_184461 | JGI IMG/M metagenome (GOLD analysis project Ga0208714, IMG submission 184461) | Arctic peat soil microbial communities from Barrow, Alaska - NGEE Surface sample 415-1 shallow-072012 (SPAdes) | ecosystem: Environmental > Terrestrial > Soil > Wetlands > Peat ... | reverse complement strand
AGCCGTCTCGATTATTTCGGCGTTCGGCTCGTAACCCTCGGGAGTCGCCACCGAGATCGATGCGCCAAGGCTCGCAGCCGCGAGCATCAACGAATGAGCGACGTTGTTGCCATCACCCACATACGCCAGGCGAACATTATGCAGATCGCCGAAGTGTTCCTGCAACGTCTGCATATCGGCCATCGCTTGGCAGGGATGCTCCAACTCGCTCAGCGCGTTGATCACCGGGATCGAAGCGTGCATGGCCATCTCAGTCACGGTCTCATGCGCAAACGTCCGCAGCACCACGCCGTCGATCCAGCGCTCCAGATTGCGAGCTACGTCGCTCAGGCTCTCGCGTGCTCCCAGCCGCGATTGCGTTTGATCCACAAAGAACGACGCTCCGCCCAGACTATTGATGCCGGCCTCGAAAGTGAGACGCGTGCGCAGCGACGGCTTCTCAAAAAAAAGCACAATCTGTTTCCCAACCAGGGTGCCCCGATAGTCCCCCGGACGCAGCTTCATGGCGGTCGCCAGTTCGAGCGCGCAGGCCAATTCGTCGGGCCGGAAATCCTGGATCGAAATCAGGTCGCGGCCCGAGACACTGCGCTGGGTGTAAAGACTCGGGCTTGCGCCTGCCGGAATAGTGGTTGCGATCACGTCATACCTCCTTCTGGTTCGACCAGATGGGAAAGAAAAAATGTCTTGTTTGGCAGCTTCAGGTGCGAACGTCAACAACGTCGCTCGAGAGCGCGGTCGAAGGCGAGCATCTTCATGAGGCAATCACCTCCGTGCCCCAATCGATGGGCTGGGTGAAAAACCCGGGCAGGGCCTCGGCATGATCGGCAGGGAGAATGCGGACCCGCGGTACTCCCTTTTTCAAAGCGTTGGTACAAGCCTCCAGCTTCGGCAGCATGCCGCCGCTCACGGTTGCCTTCTGCACCATCTGCGCGATGACTTTCACGTCGAGCCAGCGGATGACAACCCCTTCGGCGTCCTTCACACCCTGAACGTCGGTCAGGTAAATCAATGCGTGTGCGCCACACGCAATCGCGCACGCCGATGCCATCTGGTCAGCATTCACGTTGTAATACTCGCCATCGAAGCCGAGCGCGAGACTGGATACCACCGGCACGATCCCGGTAGTCCACAGCCGCTCGATCCAGTCGATATTCACCGAACGAATGTCACCCACGAATCCCAGGTCCGGAGACTGCTTCCTGGTGGCGCGGAACATTCCCAGGTCGCCGCCACAGAGGCCGATTGCCGGCTGACCGGCCGCGCCGATCGCTGCCACCAGCAGCTTATTGAGCTGCCCGGCCAGCACCATCATGGCGACATCGCGCGTCTGCGCATTAGTCACGCGCAAGCCATCAATAAACGTGGTTTCGCAGCCCAGTTGCTTCAGCGTGCGGCTCAATGCCGCGCCTCCGCCATGCACAATGACGATCTGATGGCCTGCTTTGCACAGGCTGGGAATCGTCTTGGCGAACTTCTGAACCAACTCCTTACTATCGAGCGCAGCCCCGCCGATCTTGATGACGAGCTTCATTGCAATCCTGCCTTCTCGTCGAAACCGAACATCAGGTTCATGTTCTGCACCGCCTGTCCGGCCGCGCCCTTTAAGAGGTTGTCGAGGCACGACACCAGCACTGCTCGTGTGCCATCCGGCGAAAGCGAGAAACCGATGTCGCAGTAATTCGTGTTGAGCGAAAACTTGATCTGCGGCAGCTTCGCCGCGCCAAATATCCGCACCCAAGGCTTGCCGGCATAGAACCCGCGCAGCGTCTGATCCAGTTCCTCGGCCGTCACCGGCTTCGCCAGCTTCACGTAAATGGTGGAAAGGATTCCGCGGGGAATTGGCAGCAGGTGCGGCGTGAACTGCAGCGAGCCGCTATCGACGCCAAGTTGCTCCAGCATCTCTCCCGTGTGCCGGTGTCCGAAAACGCTGTAGGCGGCGAAATCTCCGTCGACCTCGACGAAGTGCGTCTTCGCCGTGGGTGACTTTCCTGCTCCCGACACGCCTGATTTGGAATCACAGATGACGCCGTGCGCTACATCCACGTAGCCTGCCTGAATCCAGGGCGCGAGCGCGAGAATGATCGACGTGGGATAGCATCCCGGGTTGGCCAGCAACATCGCACCTTTGATCGCCTCGGCGTGCAACTCGGGGAGACCGTAAACCGCCGCAGCGTCCATGGTTGCCGCGGACTGCGCGTCACTGTCGTAGAAGCCATACACCGCACGGTTTTCGGCGCTCTTCAGCCGCCACGCGCCGCTCAGGTCGATCACGCGAAAGCCACGTCCGACCGCTTCAGGCACCAGTTCGCGGGAAAACTCATGTGGTGTAGCCAGAAACAAAACATCCACGCCGGCTTCTTTCATTCGCTGCCAGGAGAAGCTCTCGAAGGGGAATCCGCCCTTGCCCGCAAGTTGCGGATACGCGTCGCTCAAGTCGGCATATCCGCTGTCCCCGTTGCGCTGGAACAGAAGCGGCTTCTTGGCGCTGTCGTGCCGGGCGAGCAGGCGCACCAACTCGAGACCGGAATACCCAGTCGCTCCAAACACCGCAGATTGTATCTGTCCGCTCATCGCTTATTTGAAGTAGCCACGTATCCGGCTGGCCAACTTCTCCGCCGTCTTGTTATCGGGAGCGATCACCAGGATCGTGTCGTCTCCACCAATGGTCCCCACGACCTCTTCCCACTCTTCGCCGTCGATGGCCGCCGAAACCGGTTGCGCGCTGCCAGCACTGGTCTTCACCACCACCTGGTTCTGGGCCGTCTTCACGTCGTACACGAACTCGTGAATCAGACGCTCGATCGATGGCAGAAAAGCCTCGGAAACCTCACCCTGCGGCAACTTGTAGCCCTCGCTGGTCTTCACCAAGCTCAATTCATGGATGTCGCGCGACAACGTCGCCTGGGTTACCCGGTGTCCGCGCTTGTACAGCCGCCGACGGAGTTCCTCCTGGCTGGGAACGTCCTGGTCGCTGACCAGGTCGCGAATCGCGGAATGACGGGACAGTTTCGACATAGCATAAATATGCAGCTATATGAATAATAATGCATTTTAGGCGGATGTCAATACGCGGAGGCGAATATTGGCATCTGTCAGGCCCCGGCACTGGAAGAGAGGTCTCGGTCCAGATAGTGACGGGCTACTTCCCTGGCGTCCTGCTTTTGCCCGTCAACCTGGTAGTTCATCTGCCGCATGTCGTCGGCAGAGATGCGACCGGAGAGTTCTTCGAGTGCCGCCCGCGCTGCGGGGCACCGTTGAAATAGTCCCGGCCGCACAATGAGGACAGCATCGTATGGCGGAAAGTAGTGACGATCGTCTTCCAATGCAACCAAGCCGAGTGCGGCGATCATGCCATCCGTGTTCGATCCGGCGACGATGTCAACCGAGCGGTTCTCCAATGCCCGGTAAAGTAGACCCAAATCCATCACGCGAGGAGCTTCGGCAAATTTCAGATCGTAGGTTTTGACAAGACCGGCAAAACCGTCATGCCGTTCTAGAAACTCGTATCCCACACCTAACTTCAATTGCGGAGCCATGGGGCCCAGTTGCGACAATTTTGTCAGACCGTTGCGGCGAGCATCGTCTCCGCGCATCACCATGGCGAAGCTGTTATTGAAGCCCAGTGGGGGCAACACTTCGAGATCAAACCGGCTGAGGTACTGGCGTCTCACCTCTTCGTAAACTTCGTGGGAATCGCCTGTCGCCTTTTCCTTAAGTACGGCCGCAAGCGCCGTTCCCGTGTACTCGGGGTACACATCGATGCGGCCGGCATGAATGGCCTGCTGGCAGATATAGGTTCCTGCTAGATAAAACCGGCCATCGACATTCGTTTGGCAGGACCGATCGAGAACCTGGACTACCAACTCACCGAGGATCAGTTGCTCAGTAAAGTTCTTGGATCCAACAACGATGTTGCGCCTCTGAGTCTCGCATCCGGCGGCCAGCAGCATTAGTCCGGAAACGAAAGCACGGCGGTCAAGCATCTCGGTGTTGCCTGCGCGCTAGCAGGTTTTCTATCCCGCCCAACAGAGAATCCGCCAGCAAGGCCATGACAGCGGCAGGGATTGCGCCTGCCAGGATCACGCCATTGTCCACCATTGCGATGCCGCGAAAGATGAACTCGCCCAGCCCGCCCGCTCCGATTGCTGCGGCGATGGTCGCCACCCCAATCGTGATCACGGTTGCGACACGAATTCCTGCCAGAATTGCCGGCGACGCCAATGGCAGTTCAACATGCCACAGCAGTTGGCCCGAGGTGAGTCCCATGGCCACCGCCGCCTCGCGCACGGGTTCACTGATTCCGGTAATCCCGACGTAGGTATTGCGAACGACCGGAAGTAATGCGTAGAGCGCCAGCGCGAAGATTGCGAGGCGGTCCGCACTCGCGCCCAGCCAGGGTAGGGGCAGCAGCAGCCCGAAAAGCGCGAGGCTGGGAATGGTCTGAGCGATATTTGTGCTGCCGAGGATGAGGGTCTTCAGCTTCGGTTTGCGTGTCAGCAGAATTCCCAGCGGAACGCCGATTGCGACCGCAAACAACATCGCGATGCCGACCAGCCAGAGATGTTCGCCGGTCAACATCGCGACTTCGTGTTTGTGGGTGAGCAGGAAGTTCACAACTGAGGTCCTGGAAGCGCCACCGCTCGATAGACTTTCACGTAGTCCTGGACCGCCGTGTCTGGCGATCGCAGAAATTCTTCCGGCGTATGGATACCTCGCATTTTCCCCGACTCCATCAATGCGATACGATCGCCCAGCATTAAGGCCTCTCCCACGTCGTGAGTTACAAACACGATGGTCTTTCCCATCCGTTCCTGCAGCTTCTTGAATTCCAACTGAATCTCGGACCGCGTGATGGGATCGAGAGCGCCGAAAGGTTCATCCATGAGGAGGATCGGTGGCTCAGCCGCCAGCGCGCGGGCCAGTCCTACGCGTTGGCGCTGTCCTCCGGAAAGTTGGTTGGGATAGCGCGTTGCGAAGTCTTGGCTTGGCAACCCAACCAGTTGCAGGACTTCCTCGACGCGATTGGCAATTCTTTGCCGGTCCCATTTCTCCAGTTTCGGCACCAGCGCTACGTTTTCCCAAACCGTGTAGTGGGGAAAAAGGCCGACGTCTTGTATGGCATAACCTATGCCGCGGCGCAGCCCGATTGGGTCCCAATCATCGCTAGGCTTGTTTTCCACCAGCACCACCCCCGCGGAAGGGATGAGCAGACGGTTAATGAGCTTGAGGCAAGTGGTTTTGCCGGAGCCACTGCGTCCCAGCAGCATGAGCGTTTCGCCACGGCGCACAACCAGGTCTAAGCTCGAAAGCAGCGCCTTTCCGGATAACACGCGGTATTCGACTCCGCGAAACTCAATCGCGCCGTTGGAGGTCTCGCTCATATCTCGATTAGCAGTCGCAGCCGGAGGCCGACAGTTCGCATCAGGGTATCAGAACCGCTCTGCGGGCATCGTCGCTGCGGCGCTAAGAAGCTATCCCGGAGGTAGAATGAAGCCGCGTCAACGAGTCTCAATTGGTATTGCACTCAGCCTATGGCGCCCAGCGTAAAAGCACCGAGCCCAGTGGAGGCAAAGGCGAAACTGACGGCCACGAGCCGCGGCAACGACACTCCTCCCTTCTGGACGGCCCAGTCGAAATGGCACAGGGTGCGCGTTGCGGCGGCGATAGTTTTTGCCATCGCCACTATTTCTTACAGCGCGATTTGGATGTATTACATCCGATTCGAGCCCAAAGCCGAATTTCAATTCTCCTTTGAACCCGATTTCCAAGACCACTACTTGGAGATCACTTCTGTCGCGCCAGGAGGCCCCGCGAGTGAAGCAGGGTTGCAGCCCGGCGACCGGATCATGGCAATCAATGGGCGCACGGTTCGATCACTCAAAGCATACGCGACTGTCACCTTCGGCGGCAGACCGGGCGACCGGGTCACCCTGCAAGTTCAAGCCCCCAATACCGGATCGCCGCGACAGGTAGCTGTGACGCTCGTCAAGCCAGATTCCCCACCGCGAACCCTCAGCCAGTGGATCGTTCACGAGCTCCTCAGTTCGTTTCCCGTTCCGTTTGTGCTGGTCGGAATACCCCTGGTTTTCCTGCGCATTGACGATCGAGCCGCGTGGCTGACCGCGATCTGCTTCGCGGGGTTAGTGGCCTCGGCTCCAATGGAGCAACTGGCCGGCCTGATGTCAGCCGGAGTGTCCAATTTCGTGCTCACGTACATGATCGTCTTCTTTGTTTTGGCGCCAACTTCGATGTATTGGCTCTTCGCGACCTTCCCCGCTCAGTCGCCGCTCGATTCTCGCATCCCGTGGTTGAAGTATCTGATGTTGATCGCGTCAGCGTCTGTGGCGATTCCACTCGCGTGCGCGGTCCTGATCACAGGAAGCATGGACCCGCTTTGGCCCGTGCTGGATCGTTTCGCTCGTCGAGAAGTTCGCTATCTTGTCGGCTCCTATTTCTTCGTCGGGTATGGGCTGGCGTTGATTTCATTGCTAGGCAACAGCCTGCGAGCTCCCACCGCGGAGGCTCGCCGGAAAACCAGGGTCATGGTGTGGGGCACCTTTGCCGGAATGTTGCCGTGGTTCGTCCTCCAGGTGATCGTGGCTTACCGTCACATTCAGCCCTATCAGCTACCCTTCTGGGCCTGGGCAACTGCAGTGATCGCAATGTTTCTCATGCCGCTCTCATTCGCCTACGCCGTCGTCAAGCACCGCGTGCTTGAGATACCCGTACTCCTGCGCAGAAGCGCTCGTTATCTGCTGGTTCAAAGGGGATTCCTGATCCTCATGCTGGCAGTCGGTATCGCCGCCACATTGGCGCTTGCGCATTCGTTTACCAAGCACTTCCCCGCCAGCGCTGGAGCGGCAATACCGGTGGGCGTTGCCTTCGGCATGGTTCTCGTAGGCGGAGGAACGTGGGCGCAGCACCGGGTCAGCACCCAAGTCGACAGGGCTTTCTTTCGCAGCGCCTATGACACGCGCCAGATTCTGGAGAACCTGGTAGAGAAAACCCGGATTGTGCGCACCCGTGAACAGCTCTCAGAATTGCTGGAACATAACCTCATGCAAGCGCTTCATCCCACATTCTTGCTAAATTACTTTGAGGAACGTGGAAGGTTTGTACTGCGCTCTGGCGGCGAGGGAGCTGGCGCCCCAGCCGTGCTTCCGGAAGCTTCACCCCTGGCCGACGAGGCCTTCCTGGACGCAGTGCCCATCGAGGTTACGCCTCAGGCCGGTGATGACTACTTCCAGCAGGTTCATGCCGAGTGTCTGGTCCCAATTGCTGGCCGAGAGGGCCAGCGGCTCGGACTGTTGGTACTAGGCCCACGCAAGTCGGAGGAGCCGTACTCCGGGGAAGACAAGCGCTTGCTGGCCGTGATTGCGAATCAGGCTGGAAACACCCTGGAGAACATCCGGCTGGGCGAGGAGATTGCAGAACGTATGCAGGCCGAGAAGCGGGCGGCCCACGAAATCGAGCTGGCGCGACAGGTACAGAGTAAGCTCTTCCCTCAACACCCGCCTCGCCTGGCTTCACTCGACTATGCCGGCGATTGTGTGCAGGCTCGGGTTGTAGGTGGCGACTATTACGATTTTCTCGAGCTGGCGCCGGGGCTCCTCGGATTCGCTCTCGCAGACATCTCGGGCAAGGGGTTCCCCGCTGCGTTGCTGATGGCCAATCTGCAGGCCAATCTTCGAGGACAGTATGCCCTCGCACGCGACGATCTGGCGGGATTATTGCAGTCCGTGAACTGGCTGTTCTACGAAAACACCGAACCCAACCGTTACGCGACGATGTTCTTCGGGCGCTACGATGACCGGCTGAGGGTTTTGCAATACGTCAACTGCGGGCATAATCCGGCGTTGGTCCTTCGCGCGGACAACTCCGTGGTGTGGATGTCTTCGACCGCCACGGTGATGGGAATGTTTCCAGAATGGAGTTGTCAGGTTTCGGAGCTACGGCTCAACTCGGGCGATATCTTCCTGATCTACACGGACGGCCTCACCGAAGCGACATCACCCGACGGAGATGAATTCGGCGAGGACCGTCTCCGCGAGACACTGCATCAAAACCGAACTCTGGCAGCCGCTCCGCTACTACGAGTTTTGATCGAAACCGTGCAACGGTTCAGTCCCGGCGAACCGGGCGACGACATGACTGCCGTGATCGCGAAGGTCCGCTAGCCCGGTCCGACAATGCTGGAAAAATAAAGCAGGGCACCCTGAGGCGCCCTGGATTCAATCCTGACTGCGGGGACTAGCGTCGTCCCCAGCCGCCGCCGCCGCCACCGCCGCCGCCGGAACCGCCACGACCTCCACCGCCGCCGCCACGACCTCCACCGCCGCCGCCGAATCCGCCACGGCCTCCGCCGCCACCACCGCCACCGCCGCGAGGACGATCGGTCTTGGGACGGGCTTCGTTGATGTTGAGGTTGCGTCCGCCGAGATTGGTCCCGTTCAAGGCTTCCATCGCCTTGGTCGCAGCGTCATCATCCGCCATTTCGACGAAGGCGAAACCGCGGGGTTGGCCGGTGTCGCGATCGGTTACGATGCTGACTTTGTCGACCGGGCCGTAGGCCTCAAACAATGCGCGAAGCTGGTCCTCGGTCGCGTCAAACGGCAGGTTCCCCACATAAATGTTTTTCATAGTTGCCTCACTTCTCAGATGGGAGGCCGTTTCGCGGATCAGGGATCGATGGCGCAGCGCGGCCGCTGGTTAGGGTGTCTAGGACTCGTGAATGTGCTTGCGACGAATTACTTACTGCTAAAGCACCATGGAGAGCAGGCTGTCCTGCTCTCCTTGGTTGAATTCCAATTAGAGAACTTGGACGTTCTCTGCCTGCCAACCCTTCGCGCCACGCTTCACGTCGAAGCTGACTGCCTGACCCTCCTGCAACGAACGGAAACCGTTCGTCTGGATAGCCGAGAAGTGAACGAATACATCTTCGCCGTTCTCACGTGAAATGAAGCCAAAACCCTTTGCGTCGTTAAACCACTTTACTGTTCCTTGTTCCATTTGTTTCTTCAATATCCTTGATGTTGATGTTGCGCTGCGGGATCGGTAAGTTACAGGCAGGAATCGCTCGTACTACGGGAGGGATGGCTGCTAACGCGCCGTTCAAACACACGCAACTTAAGTATACACCAATTTGTTCTCCCTCACGATCGGTACTGGAACTATGGAAGCCATCGGGCAGCGCAAAAACGGGACCCTTCGGTATCGAGGAGTCCCGTTTGGATGGGGCGTTCGCAGCTCCAGCATCGTCGGATTCAGGCTCTTCTGCCGTTACCCTACTGAGCCAGCAACAGGAGTCGACTGCCGGAATCGAGGTAAACTGTGTTCTTGCTCGATTGCAGGATGGTTCCCGGCTCGCCCATCGAATAGCTTACAATCGTAATGTCCTGCAGATAAGAGACTCCCGGCCGCATCGCCGTTTCTGAAACCGACGTTGCTCCCCGGACCCCGAGTCCTTTGTTGAGAGTGTCGCCCCCGGCGCTGCCGTCCGTGCGTCCTGCAGCCTGAGACATCTGTGTGACCCGGCCCGCTGACGCCGCACCATTGTCGGCCGCTACCGGGTCAACTCCGCTCGGCTCCCAGCGCGGAGCCACGCTGACCAGCGCCATCGTCAGAGGAACTTCCTTGCCGTCCTTCAATTGGGCTTTGTCGAACAGGAGTCCAAGCTTGGACGGACCTTCCTTGTCCGCTTTCATTTTTATCTCCGTCACCTTGCCGAGAACGTGAGTACCCTTCGGTAGTTCAGTTCCGTCCTTCAGCTTGGTGAGTTCGGTTAAACGAGCGCTGACAGCGTCTCCAACCTGTACCTTCTTGGGGTGAATGATCTTCTCAAGAACGGCGTGAATCTCAGGAGATGTCGGCGGGGCGGCGACCGCAGACTGCCCCTGAGCACGGGATACGCTGGGAATAGAAATGATTGCGGCAACCACCGCAAAAGCCAGTAAGAAGAACCAGACTTTAAGGCTACGTGAAAACATGATCAAGACTCCGATGAATCGAATCGTTACAAGCGGTTCGCGCGGTTCGCCAGCGATCCGCGTTTGACACTTAGAATATACTCCGGGTTCGACGGGAATGAAGTGACGATGAACAGCACCGTGTGACGGCTCGTTCCGATCGTAATTCGGCTCCGTGAGTCATTGCATCTTCCACTCTCTCAAGTCCCTTTCCGGCGCAGAGTGACGTTTCCAATTCCGCGGACGCTTGCTTCTGCCAAGGAGAATTCATGTCGGCAGTCGTCGGTTTTCCGCGGGTGAATCCTGTTGCAGAAGGTGTCGAGTTTCTGGCACTAAGTAATGGTCTTCACCACACACCTCGGTGTGCCACGACCCTCCATGAAACGGGATTTTGCGCATGAAACTGCTTTTCATGCCCGTAATTGCTTGACATCCAAGACAACGAACCGCAAAATGCCTGAACTAGGATCCATCGGGTAGACTCCCGAAGACGATTGCAACCCCTCCCCTTAAACACGGCCGCCCCTACCGAAAGGGTGACAAAGGCACAACCTTCGCGACTCATGCATCAAAAGGAATCTACTATGCGATTTGGAAAAACACTAAAGACCGTTCTGATGGGTGTAACAGTGCTGTTGTGGATGGCGTCGGCCTCTGCCCAGCAAGTTCGATTTTTTCCGGATTTTTCCTCGGTTGCCAATCTGCAGATGAACGGCATGGCGCACCAGGCATCCAACGGCACTTCGAGTGTGTTACGGCTCACGGATGGATATCCTGGATTCGGGGCCACTCATCCCGAGTCCTCGTCGGCTTGGTTTACTGTGCAGCAACCATTGAATGTCGGATTCACAACCTACTTCAAATTCCAGATTCACGTGGCTGGTATTTGTTGCACTCCCGGTGACGGATTGGCGTTTGTCGTCCAGAACGCGGCGACTACCGACGCTTCGTATGGGGCTGCGGGCGCGGGCGTCACGGCTCGCGGAGTTGGCTTCGGTGGCGTTGGCTATGCGGGAATTCCCAATAGCCTGGCCGTGGAATTTGACACTGTCACCAATGCGTGGGACCCCAACGCGAATCATGTGGCGGTGCAGAGTTGCGGCACCAAGACGAATGGGCCCGTGCATAATCCAGGCACCTACACGATAGGGAGCAACCACAATGTCACGAGTTGCCTGGTAGGTTCCGGGATCAGCAATAACATCCCTACCCTCGGCGTCACCTGTGGCCCCTCATCCTGCACCGACGGCGTTCCCCACGAGGTGGTGATCGAATATACGCCGCCCACTACCGTGAATGGCAATGGAACTTTGAAGGTCTGGATCGATGCTCCGTTTATTCCCGGTACCCATACTCCGGTAAGAACGGCCGTGCCGGCCATCAACATCCCGTACAACATCGACAATACTCACAATTCTCAAGGCATTTCGCTCGCCGGAGGAACCTCGGCATGGGTGGGATTCACCGCGTCGCAGACCAACATGCCGCAGGCGCAGGATATTCTGGCTTGGGAATTCACGCCGCATACGCCCACCCAGGTGACCCAGGTTATTCCGCCCGGAGGAACTGAGGCGGACTATATATTCGGCGGTCACCATATGGGAGTGAATTACTTCGCAGGGTTTACCAATGACCCGGTTGATCCATACCTGATGACCGTTCTGGCCACGCCGATCTCGCGCGGCGTGTTTTACAACACCCGTGAGGTAGGAACGCCGTTCACCAACGAGCTGTGCGTGGTCTATCTGCAAACCGGTGGGAACTGTATCGTTTACTCCGTAACCTGTCAGAGACAAAGTAACCCCACCGTCAACGTAACTTGCCCAGCGAGTACGAACCCCTGTACGCAGACCAATCAGACGGGCTGCCTGGTCTTCAACACCAGTTTCTACACCTCGGACCCGATCACCCCGCAAAATGCGGATTACCTCAAGGCTGATCCGATTGGAACCAACAACTGGGTGAGTATCTTTGTCTCGTATGACCCAAATACCTTCGATGGCAAGACGACCGGAACGGGCGGCAGTCCTTCGGACTTCGTAGCCACTTTCAAAGTGGGTGCGGGACACTAAAGTACGAGTTAACTCCCATTCGTCCGGTTCAGTATTCCGGCAAACCAAACAACCCCGGCTTCGGCCGGGGTTGTTGTTTGTCTGGTGTATTCGAGACGCAAGCGTCACACCGCTTTGGATCCAGAAAAATGAGATTGGGGCAAGTTGACCATTAGCGGGAAGATCTATTCCCGCATCCTTCACCTGACGCTCCGGTTCGGTTTAGCCTTGGGAAGCTTGCAGGATTCTATGCGGCGCCCTGGTAGGACTTGACCGCATCGCGATAGATATCCTTCAGGTCAGAGCGGTCCAGCACACGGCCGGCACCGTTTTCCTTGCTGATCGACTCAAGAATCCGAACCGCTTCCTGATACTGCGGGACGTATTCCTTGGTCTTTCCGCCAGAACTCAGTACCTCGCCCAACAGGTAATGGGCCCTCGCCTGTTCCACCAGCAGGCCGAGTTTTTCGGCCCGGTTCATCGCGCGGTCCAATTCCGCTTGCGCGTCTGCCGGCTTCTTGGTGGCCAGAAGGGCCTGCGCGAGATAGATTGACGACTGCACGGAGAGCGCTTTCAAGCCCATCGAGTCGGCTTCTTCCACCAGCTTCTTCAAAACAGGAATCGCCGATGCCGAGCGGCCTTGGACCACATCCAGCTTCGCCAGATTGAAATGCGAAACTGCCAGCAACTGGCGGCTCTTCGACCTGGTCGCCACCTGCAATGCTTTTTCGTATTGTTGCCGGGCGGTACCGTAATCACCGCGGTAGAAGTAGCTGTCACCAAGATAATTCAACGCCGAAGCCAGCACGGTATCGTTCTTGACCTCGGTGGCAAGCTTCACCGCATCTTCCAGGCTCTTCTGTCCCTCATCCCAGCGCCCGACCTCGGAAAGTGCGTTGCCGTATCGGCCCGTTGCTTCGACCATGAGCCACGTCTGGTCTTTGGCCTGCTCAAAGTCTTTCAGCGATTCCTGCAGGGCGCTGAGCGCCGAAGCATACTTGCCTTGTTCGGTGAACAAGGCTCCCAGACCGCTGGAATTGACCGCTACTCCGTTCTGGTCCCCACTGTTTCTTCCAATCTCCAGCGCCTTGAGATACTGGTTCACCGCTGTGTCGTACTGGCCGAGATCGACGTTGACCTCAGCCAGGTTCTGCAGCGACTGCGCCATGTCGTCGGTAAGTTTCAGTTTTTCACGAATCTGATACGCCTGCTGGTAAGACGTGAGCGCATCCTGGAAGTTGTCCATATAGCTGCGGATTGAACCCAGGTTGTTCAGGCTCAATGCCTGCCTCGCTTCGTCGCCCAGATCACGATAGAGGGTCAGCGCGTCAGTGGTGCTTTTGAGCGCTTCCCCGTACTGGGCATGGTCGGAATAGTACGACCCCAGGTTCATCAGAATCAGCGCAGTGCCACGTTTGTCGCCAATCCGTTGAAACATTGCCAGAGACTCTTTGTAGTTAGCCAGGGCTTCGCTGGCATTTCCCATCCTGCTTTGCACTCTTGCGATCTGGTTCAGGCTGCTGGCTACGCCCTTCTCCAAGCCTAGCCGCTTGCGGATCTCCAACGCGCCGGTAAAGTTCTTCAGGGCTTCATCGAGCTTATTCAAGTCCAGGTACGCCGCGCCCATCTGTTGCTCAACCGCTGCCTTCGCCTCGTCATTGCCAAACTGAGTTGCCAGGCTGTAGGCAGAGTTCAGAAACTCCAGTCCGGCCTGCGGATTACCCGATTCGATCTCCACCTTGCCACTGGCCAGCAGGGCATCAACGTTCTTTGAGTCGGCCGATCGAACCCGCGCCAGCCGCTTCCGGGCCTCGTCGTAGTTGCTGACTTGCTCGTAGAGCCCGGCCAAAGCAAGTTGCGCGTCGGCATCATCAGGGTTTCCCTGCGTCAACTTCTCATACGCCGAAATCGCTTTCGCGGTATCGTTCATGATCACCGCGTGGTTGGCTTCGACCAGGTACTTCTGCTGCGCGGGAAGGTTGTCACTTATCGTCACTGCGCGGCGGGAAGCCTGCTCGGCTTTGTCGTCGAATCCCAGGCTGTGGTATGACTGCGCCAGCCTCGAATATGCCATCGCAAAATTAGGATCTTCGCCGATAGACTCTTCGAACTTCTTGGCGGCATCCTGTTCCTTTCCCGCACGAGAGAGCTGGAGACCTTCATCATAGGCACGCAGCGCAGGAACCGACTTCGTCAAAACATATTGCGAGCGCCCCTTCAGGTCCTTTTGCACGTCCGGATCCGTGGAGAGATTGGCGCGCACCTGGGAAGCCAGGTTGTCCAATCCGCCGAGTAGGTCCTTCTCGCTCGGGATGTCCGTTTTGAGCTCGAAGTTGCGGTCGTGCTTGAGGTCGTAAACAGTTGCATTGATGCGTATCTGGTCGCCAAACTTCTGGTACTGGCCGTATACAACGTTGTCGGCACTGGTGAAATCTGCGATGCGCTTCAGCATCGAAAAGTCAAGTTGCGACTGCGGCGAAATATGCAGATCGCGCAAGACCTGCTGCAGCCGGCTGGGTGAAACCAGTCGAACGCGCTGCGACTGGCCAATGTCGGTGCTTAAGGTTTCCGACAGGCTGGAAGCCAGCCAATTCAAGCTTGGGTCACTGGATGAGTTATAGAACGGGACAATCGCGAGCGAGAGTGCCGCGGCTTGCGACGCCTGCTGTCCACCTGATCCGCCACCGAGCTTCGATCTGAAAGCAACTCCCGCTCCCACCGCCAACACGATCCCAGCGACGCCAATCGCAATCCACTTCAAGGGGAAGCGCTTCGTCGCCGACACAGAACCAAGCGCCGGGACAGGTGTGGTCCCTGACCCGAGGTTTGGAGCGCCGTACACCGAAGCGCCCAAAACAGCACGGCTGGTGGTGCTCGATCGCGGGCGCTTGCCCTCGAAGATGTCGAGGTCGTCGATCAATTCCTGCACCGTGTTGTAGCGCGCCTTCGGGTCGCGTTCCAGGCACTTGGCCGCAATCAGGCTCAAGGTCGGCGGAATCGTCGGATCGACGTCAGACAGCGGTACGGCACGTTCCTGGGTACGCTTCACCAAGCTGGCAATGGCACTCTCGGCACGAAACGGAATGTTGCCCGTCAGCAACTCGTAGAAAATCAGCCCCATGGTGAATAGGTCGGAGCGCGCATCCAGCGCGTTGCCCATCGCCTGCTCGGGCGACATGTACTCCATGGTCCCGATCATCATGCCGGTCTGCGTCATGCCGTCGCTCTGCACGGTTTTCGCCAACCCAAAATCCATGATGACCACGCGGCCCGATCCATCACGCATGATGTTGCTGGGCTTCAGATCGCGGTGTATGACACCTTCGGAGTGTGCTGCCTGCAAGCCCGAACATGACTGGCGCATGATGTTGATGGCTTCTTTCGGTGGCAGCTTGCCATCACGCGTGAGGATAGTGCGCAAATCATCACCCTCGATGAATTCCATGGTGATGAATTTCACGCCGTCGGCTTCGTTCAGGTCGTAAATGCGGATGATATTGCGATGCGTGACCTGTCGTGCCAGTACCAGTTCCTGCTTGAATCGAGCAAGGATGGCGGGATTGCCAGCCAGATCAGGCCGAATGACTTTGAGTCCCAAGGTCCGGTCAACCTCGAGATCGTGCGCCTTGTACACCGCACCCATGCCGCCCATGCCGAGCAGCTTCTGGATCTCGTAGCGCCCACCGAGGACGGTACCGATCTCCAAAATGGTTGCGCCAATGGAGGCGTAAATTGGACTAGGCGTACCTGAACTGGCATCGCGCTTCTTCGGCGTGGGCACGATGGTGGCATCGTTGGAAGAATCGCGATTAGCGGGCACGGAGGATGACACCGGCTTCGTCGGGTTTGGAGAGGCGGGCTCCGCCATGGTGACGTCCGGAACCGGGACGCCCATGGAAGTCATCGCATCGGAATCGAGGGCAGGCTTCGGGACAGCAATCGAACTGTCGCCGCTGGAAACCGCAGTTCCCTCCTGCGCTCTCCGAGATGCTCGGTCCGCGTCGTCTGGCATGGTCCCCACAGTGTGTTTGGCCTGTCTGATCTGGCGGAAAATCCCGCCGCAGAGTCAGCTGTCTTCGCAGTATATCTTGCTTTCGGAAACACCGATTGCGGATTCTACGCATGTCATCAGTAGTTAATAGGACCACAAACACCGTTGCCACTGCAGATAACACTGAGGTTGACTGTCATGTAGCACTTAAGTCTTAATCTTGCGTTCGCATCGTGACTCCATCCTCCACAGACGCAGGGCGAGGGCCCACAGCGCGGCTGGCAAAAACATGGCAGCACCCGTCCCAACTGCCACCGCCCGGGGAGAGATTCCAGCGTCAAGCGCTAGCCCGGCAATCCATGACGCGGCCGCCAGTACGAACATTGAAATTGCGAGGTCCGCGCCGAAGACTCTCCCAAGAAAGCGATCTTTGGTGTTCAAGTGCAGCAGGGTGGTGGAGAACACCCAGACCGTCGAAGTGCCGGAGTGCGCCAGTACGATCACGGCAAAGGCAAACCAGACTCGATTAGCAGTGCCGAGCAAGAGATATCCAATGCCGCCGAAGATGAACCCAAACAAAACTCCAAGGCGCAAACTGCGTTCACGCTGACCTGTCCAATGTGATGCAGCGAGAGGTCCCAGAAGCGCCCCCACGCCACGCGCGCCCATCAATAAGCTCATTCCGAACAACGCAGCGCGTGGGTGCGGGATACCAGCGATCGCAACTGGGAAAATACGCTCCCCCATCACTGGCAGCAACACCCACGACGCACCGAGAATACTGACGCCTGCCTTGAGTGAAACCACGGCCGCCAGTTTAGGATCGCGAGCAATGTAGTGGAATCCTGCGCGGATCGATGACCAACCTGCGCCCTGGTCTTCGGGATGCCGGTTCGCTTCGTCGGCATGCGACTCGGCGAAATGCATGCGGCTGATCAGCAATGCTGAAGCCAAGAACGATAACGCATTCAACACGAAGACCGCGTCTCGCCCGAGCAATGCTGCGACGATCCCTCCCAGCACCGACCCTATCGCCAAGTCGAACGACCACGTGGCCGAAGAAAGCGTGTTGGCAACGATCACGTCGCCTTCCGCAACGATGTTGGGAATGACCGCGTTGCGTGCCGGCTCGAAGAACGCCACCATGACGGTTTCGAGGAACAGCAGCGGATAAATCACCCACACTGATCCACGCGAGCGCACCAGCAGCATGCAGGCTACGATCAACATCCGCAGCAGATCAGTGGCGATCATGATCTTTCGGCGGCTGAAGCGGTCGTTGACCATGCCGGCGAGCGGCCCCAGGAGCGTGTGCGGAAGCACCTGCAGCACCAGCGCCAGCGCCACCGACGAGGCTTTCCCAGTCAAGTCGAGTAGCAGGCTGTAGATAGCAAGAGTGTAGAACCAGTCTCCATTTTCGCTGATGATTTGGGCGATCCACAGCCGGCGGAAATTGACGTTCCCGCGTATAACACGAAGGTAGTTAGCGATGCTGACGCCAGAGGATGCCATGCGAAGCAATCAGCCTATCAAAGGTCGGTGGCCGATCGTGGCTTGTGGCCGGAGCTTTGAACAAACTCTGGGCGGGCTGCGACGGAACGCTGGAACTTGGATCGCTCTACTGACTGCCGTCTTGAGGCACCTGAGACTGTGCAACCAGGGGAACTACGGGTTGGTTTTCGTTTAAGGGCTGTATTGCAGACTGGCGGCACAGGGCCGTCACCGCCATTCGCCCAACATCATACATGCCATAGATGATATTGGCGCGCCAGATGTCATTTCGGAAGGTAAGGATTTCCCGCCGCAGATAGCGGAACACGTGATTTCCCGGCTTGAAGTTGCCACCATTTGAGTTCGGATTGAGTTCAGGATTGCCGGGCTCGCAGTCCTTCAACTTAACAACTGCAATCGAGCCATCGGTGCGAACGGAGTCTCCGGTTGCGTTCTGGGTGAACGTGGAGATCCCCGGCCGGGCAACATAACTGACTGAAGTTACGCAGCCCGCGAAATTCAGGTCGCGAATTACCTTGCTTCTCTCGTCGTCAATATTGGGCGCGATGTGGTGAACAAAGCCGTGGTACTTCACCGACAGGATCGCGCTGGTATCGCGGGTCGAAGAACTTACCCACACCGAGTCATTTGCGTCTTCGCCCGTCCATTGCCAGATTCGCAAGTGGTCCCGCCGGCCGTAACTGTTCAGGCCTTTCTGCCAGTTCATATCCTCCGGTTTGCCGTCCAGCAGTAAAGTCGTCATCGGCTGCTGCGCATAACCGCTATTGTTGAGCAAAGCATAGAGGTTCTGGGCAAAGGAATGTTTCGAAACTGGGTCGCTGTTGTGCCATCCCGCTTCCCGAAATGCCGCCGCCACTTGTTTCGGCGATCCCAGGAAGACCAGGTTCACCACGTCGGCACTGACTGATTTCGTGGTCGTCGAGCGCTGTGGCATTTGCTGTATCCACGCGTCGAGTTGCGTTGAATCGGCTGGAGCGTCGTCCTGTACCGTCTTGTCCGCGATCGGAAGCGCGGAAGCCAGCAGCTTCGTCTTCAGGCGCATGTCCGTCCCAGCCGGATAATAAATCTCAGGCTCAGGAAAAATCGGGAAGGTTGCCTTGTAAATGATCAATCCCAGATCGGAATACGGATTCCACGTGGGCAAGTGAATCAGGCGACTGTTGATCCGGCCCTGGAAGGTATCGCTGCTTAACACACCGTGGATAACGCCGTTCTTAACCTGTTCGCGGGCGTTTTCCACTTCTTCGACGCGGGCCGAGATTTCGAGGGTAGAGCCGTCTGCCGCGATGGCTTGATTGAACACAAGTTCAAGCGCAGCCGTTTCGTGACGGATGCCCCATCCCACCTTGCGTTTGGTGCGAACCACGCCGTCGATGGCTGTCCCCATCGGCAGGATGACGTCGCCGCCACAGGCAACGCCCTGCGTCAGAACTGCATGCACGGCATCGCCGACCTTTGCCGTGTAGGTAGAAACAGGACTGGCCAAGCGAATCCAGAGCGGCTGGCCTTCGGGCAATCGGTCGCAACCAAGCGCCACGCTGGCGCAACAAGACAAGTATAAGAATGCGAGCCCGCGGCCCAGAACGAGCGGGATTCTCATGTAGTTGAAGCGCCTTCCCACATCTGAATTTAGGTGATACTCAATGATACCCGATGGCTGGCCTGTGACCCACCCGTACCACCTTAATTCTGCCGGTTCCCTCACCTTATGAACAATCTTTTAACGACGCGCACCTTGCAGCCGCAAGGGTGGCAGAAAGGCGATTAGCCTCACTGAATCCAAACGCCCCGGACTGCCCCGGGGCGCTTGGATTCCGCACCTAGCGATACAACCAATTCTCTAGAACTGGTTCCAAAGGTACTGGTTGTAAACGTCGTGGTGGTACTGCACCTCGGGGGCTTTGACGAACGTCCCTAACAGACGCGCGCAACGGTCGGCGGAGGCCTGCTTCAGGTCGGCAAAACGCGCCTTTACATCCGCACCAACAAGCTTCGTCGTCCATTCGGATGTACGGAAATTGTCCAGTGCGTCGTAGATGTTGTCGGGCAGATATCGCTCGGCTTGGCGAAGGTTTTTGATCTTCGCGGTTTCGCCGAACAAGCCCGTCTTGAACACTGCAAGCATGACTAGGTACGGGTTCGCATCGGGGGCAACCGAGCGGACTTCCACACGCATGCTCTTTTCATTGCCAATCGGAATACGGATCATCGAGCCCCGATCCACCGCCGAGGCCTTGATCTGGTTTGGCGCTTCGAAGTGAGGATCGAGACGGCGATACGCGTTGACACTGGAATTAAACACCAGACAAGTGTCGTTGCCGTGAGTCAGAAAACGGTCCACGAACTGCCATCCCATTTTGCTGAGTTTTTCCTCGCCCTTCGGGTCCCAAAAGAGGTTCTTGCCAGCCTTATTGATGGACACGTTGGTGTGCATGCCGCTGCCGTTGACACCCACGACCGGCTTGGGCAGGAACGATGCGGTGAGTCCCATGTTGGTGGCCACCTGGCGGCAGATCAGCTTGTAGAGCTGAATCTGGTCAGCGGCCGCCGCGACTTCGCCGTAGGTGTAGTTGATCTCGAATTGTGAAGGCGCCACCTCAGGATGGTCCTTCTCGTTCTGGAAGCCCATGGCCCGCTGCACTTCGGCCGTCGTATCGATGAACGTGCGCAGCGTATCACCCGGCAGCGAGTGATAGTAGCCGCCCGTGTTAACGTATTCGAATTTTCCAGTCTGGTTGTAATGTCGCTCTGCGTCTTTGCCGGCGAAAAGGAATCCCTCGATTTCGTTGGCGGCGTTCAGGGTGTAGCCTTCCTTCTTATACAAGTCCGCAGCAAACGACTTCAGCACGCCACGAATGTCGGCCCCGTACGGAGCTCCGCCCTTGTCGATGACCTCGCCGAAGACCAGGATCTTCCCGGGTCCAAACACGTCAGCCGGTCCCCAGTAGAAGGAGCTCCAGTCGATGCCCAGGCGCAAATCACTCTCGCGTTGCGCCGTGAACCCGCGGATCGACGAACCGTCGAACGTCATATTGTCCCAGCTCTTGATCAGGAATTTCTTGTCATAGTCGAGCATGTGCAGGCGGCCTTCGAGGTCGCTGAACAGTAACGTCACCGCCTTGATGCGCTTTTCGTCGGTGAGATATTTCAGGCGCTCTTCCTGAATTTTGTGGGCGGCCACGCGCTTCAGGCGCTGATCCTTGGCCTGTAGATTCAGCTCCTCCAGTTGGTCATACGGAAGTGCCAAGAAGTTACGCAATTCGTTCGACATGAATCTCCTCAGGATGGGGATTAGGAACCGCCGCGGTGAAGTTGAATTTGCTGGCGATCACTCATGAGGGTATAGCTTGGCCAATTCACACCGCCAATTAAAAGCGTTAATGAGCGATATTGACGGAATTTATCGAGGGCCTGACCTGCCAAGAGTGGCGTTTTTACAGGCCTTTGATGGAGATTGCGGCTAACCCGGCTCAATTCCCTATGCAGGAGTCCGTCGAACTTTCCAGCAGCTTCAGTGTAAGCAGCCTGAGATGTGCTTGCGCATCCGAAGTTCAGATCCCCCGCTCGCGAAGCTGATGTCGGTCATCAGGCTGCGAATCAGACAAATGCCACGTCCATGGGACAACAGGCTGGCGGCGTAGTTCTCGGGATCCGCCAGTGCAAGATCGAAGCCCGGCCCGGGATCGCGCACGGTAATGGTGACATCCGATGTGCCAGCCGCGACGCTGCATCGAATGCTCTTCACCGCATTATCACCGCAGCCATGCAGCACCTCATTGGCCAGCGCCTCCTGCAACGCCACGAGGATGTCGATCCGGTCTCCCTCATCGGGGCAGTGCGGGCAGAGGAATTCCATTACCTGCTCCCGCGATTCGGCGACCGAGGCAAGATTGCCAGGAAACTCGAATTCCCTGCGTACGACGGCTGTATTCGCTGGAGCAGGTTCCGCAACCGCTTCTGCGTGAGGATCTGCGCGGACGCGGCCAGTGGCCGTTAGTGAGGGCAATTTCACTGCGGGCAAAAGAGTTCCGTCTTTCACGTCGGGAGGAAGTGGCACTCCTTCATTATGCTGGCATCGTTTGCCTGTCGCCTGCAACGAAGTGCTAAAACTTGTTTAAAAGTTGATGAACTGCTTTCGAAGCGGAAACGATTACCGATCGAATTACGTCTATCAATTAGCCGGCAGTTGATCTGCCTGCAACAGAGCTCATGCATCATGGGTTCACATGCAAGCGAGCTGACTACGACGAATCACCAACCTGACTCACGTGTCAAAAACACGTGACCATGAATCGAGAGCGAGGAAATGCTGCGAATAAACATTCAGTCATGGAACGGTGTGGCCACGCTGCGCTGCGCAGGCCGCGTGGTCTTTGGTGTCGAAACCGAGATGCTGCGGACCATGGTTATTACACGGCCGGAAGCGTGCGTGCGGATCGATCTTGCGCGAGTGGAAAAGATCGATGCCTCCGGCTTGGGGTTGCTGGTGGAACTGCAGAGTTGGGCAACCGACACGCGCCGAACTCTTACGCTGCTGGACCTTTCTGAGCCGGTGTGGGCACTGGTCATTCTCACCAAGCTCTGCGCCTCGCTGGAGATTTCCTATTCCGACGTAAGCCGAGATTTCGGCAGCGACGACGAATGCGGTCAGCGCGAGATGATCGCTTAACGATTGTGGCCCGCGTCAATACCGAACTGACAGTGACCGGGGCATTCGCACTGTAAATCGCTACTATTGCCGTGTCATCGGGACCACTGTTGGCGCCAGGCTCCATCCCCTGAGATTGAGTTGCGGGTCGCCCTTTGCCGCCGAGGCTGGATATTCGATCTCGACCTCACGGGTCTCTCCCGGCAACAACGAGACGTAGTTGTCGCCATAGTAAGCCGGAAGAATACGTGACTTGTCGGAGGCATTCACCAGCGTCAGCTTGTTTGCCAGTGCAACTGCCGCCCCTTTGTTTTGAAGCTGAACATGTACGCGCGTCGTGTCGCCGCTCCGACTCCACGAAGCCGATGTCGCCAGGTCGGCCGCTGGCAGGCGGTTGAGCTGTCGGAATACCGCACTCGTCGCTCCAAGCCAATAAAGGTTGTCAGAGAGCAATTGGCCCGCCGCGTCTCTCAGCTCCAACTTCACCAGCACGACATCCGTCGTTAGCAGCGGCAGCAGATCGAGCTTGAATCCAGCGGTGACGGAGTTCGCCGCTGCATCCTTGTGCTCCTCGTGATGCAGCAACGACTTGTTGTCGAGCGAATATACATTTGCAGTGATCGTGCCCCCTGGAATGGGTGAGGTGGTGGTATTCACAACGCCGACGCTGTAGTCCGACAGATCCAGTTGCACGTGGACCGGCTCGCACGCTTTCTTGACCCCATAAAACGACGCTTGAGTGTCGTAATCGGAGCTCAGGATTTGCCACATATTGCTGGGCCAAGCGGGCTGGGTCATCCACAGCATACGTCCGCTGTTCGGGGCCCACAGATGGGCGTTCATGCCTTCAAAGATGGCGCGATGTTCGACGTAGTTCAGCATCTGCGCCTTGCGTTCGAAGTCTTCCAGGCTCGTCCCGGCGCCAAACTTGGATTCCAACTCCGCCAAAAATGGCGCAATGTCACCGTTTCCACTTTGATGCCAGTCGTGGTATGCCCACGCATCGCCGATCGGCCACTGGTCGGCTTTCGGAATCCAATTGCTGAACGATTCGAGCGTGGACAGCGACGGAATGCCCGTCTCAACGGAAAAGCCATGGTTAAGGGCTGTGTAATACAGCGACGGTTCCTGGAAACGATAGGGTCCGCTGTTCTGTAAATTGACCTGATTCGAACTCGGCGAGTAGTAGCGCGTTCCGTCCAACGTGTTAATCAGATCAATCAGGCCTTGATTCAGGATCGGCGACGGGACACCTTCATTGCGTCCGCACCACATCACGATCGAGGGATGATTGCGATAGTGCAGGATGGCATCACGTGCGTTGTCGAGGAAGAGCGGAATATCGAGAGGCTCGACATTGTAGTCCTGCGTCGAGGCCCAGAAGTCATTCCACACCATCAGCCCGTATTCGTCTGCCAATTCGTAGAACACCTCTTCCGTGTTTTGCCCCACCCAATTGCGAATGATATTCACGTTGGCATCGCGATGCAGGCGAAAGTAGGGTTCCAGCCTCTCGCGTGAAACTCGCTTGCGTGAGTCGTCCATGCCCCAGTTGCCACCACGAGCGGCGATCCTCACGCCATTGACCTTAAGGATGAGGTAGGGCGTTGCCCTGGTGTCTTCGACCGGACGAACCGCCGGAGACGACTCTGCCCCGGGAGTCAGCGAAGCAACCCACGAATTCCAGTACTCACGCCATTCCTTCGGCAAATCGGGGGGAATCGGATCCGCCGCTGGTATCTGGCGCATGCCTTCGTGCGTGACGTCCACCACATGCTCGCCTCGGGCGCGCGCGACGGTAGGCGATACATCCAGCCGGCGCAGTTGACCCTTGCTGTCGAGCAGGCTTAGCTCATAGGTAACTTCACGCACTCCGAAGCGGACCTGCTTCGAATCCGATTCCTTCCCTCCTTCGGAGAAGTCGAGTTTCAACTGGTACAACTCGGGCTTGCCGTAACCGTTTGGCCACCACAAGCGCGGATTTGAAAGTGTTAGCCGGGCAAACTCCGCCGACGCAAGCTTGACCGCACTCTTCCCCGGAGGCACGCTGACCTCTTTCGTGACCACTGTTTGCTCAATCGTCGCAGTGATCGTTCCGCGAACGGCCTTGTCCGATGCGTTCTCCAGTGGCACTGTGATTTCAATGTCGGCGCGGCTGGTGTCGGGCAACGGAAGCCTGGTAACCACTTGCGGATCGCCAATTTTGATCACGCCGGTCGCCGTCAACGTGACGGGTTGCCAGATGCCGGTGTTGCGATCGCGAATAGCGGGAATCCAATCCCATCCCTCGGTCGCAACAAACGTGGGACCGTCGAGACACATCATTCCGCCGTTTTCACCAGGCCCGCCGAGTACGGACTGTTCGTGGGGAATGCCCGGATGCGGTGGAGGCGACACTCGCACCGCGAGCACATTCACCTGTCCTGCCTTCAGAACATCGGTCACATCGAATACGCCGCGGATGAACGCTCCCTTGATGGTCCCGAGTGATTGGCCGTTTAGCCAGACCTCGGCGGCATAGTTGATCCCCTGGAAAGTCAGGGTTATCCGCCGCCCTCCCGGAGTCTTCGGCGCCTTGAATTCATTGCGATACCAATAGTCCTGCTTGTTGAGGCTCTCTGGAATCGCCAGGTTGTTCAAACCGTAATCCGGGTCAGGGTAGATGCCGTGATCAATCATCGTGGTCAGCGCGGTGCCCGGCACCGTCGCCTCCAGCCACTCATTGCTGTCGAAGCCCACCTTCGCGATATCCTGTGCGCTGGTCTTGACCATAGGGGCGGCCGCCATCTGCCAGCCTAGTGCGATAGTCCACTGATTGTCTCCGTCGGATTGCAATCCGACACGCCCTGCGGCAACCGGCTTCACGGTAGGTGACGGAATAGGTGCCCGACTCTTTGGCCAGGTCGCGGGGTCTTGCGGTGCCCGATAACCGGCTTGCGCCCGGGTCTGCACCGGCCAGGGTTTTGAGCCCTCTTCGAAAACGAGCATGGAGAATGATGGTGGACCCGATGCAATCCGTTTGATTTGGTCGGCTGTGAGCGCTTCACGCAATACAGTGAGGCCGGCGATCTTGCCGCCGAAGTGTTGCCCGTTGGGCCACGGTACGAGCGGCGGCGCCATTTGCAACACTGGGGCCACTCTGCCTAACGTGAGGCTTCCCTGTCCCACATGAGTTCCGTCGCTATACAGATGGAACACCGAGCCATCGAAAGTCGCGGCGACGAACTGCCACTTCCCCGGCGTAATCGTCGCAGGCGAGCTGAAGCTGTTGTCAGCGCCCATCCAGAGCATTAGCTTTCCAGCGTCGAGTCCGAGGTAGCGCGAGTACTCGGCTGCAACATCTCCGACGCCCGCGAGCAGGACTGGAGCGGTGATCGGAGCGTCCGTCTGCACCCAGCCGTAAATCGTCCACGGCGAGTCGGCGCGTAGCACCGTGTCGCGTGCAACCATCGGCTTCCGCAGTCCATCGCCTCCCTGCAAAATCAAGGCGTTAAACGGGCCATAGACCGGCGGATCGTTGGTGGGCACGATCTGCGCCTGCGCTGATCTGACGCCCGCAATCAGGAGAACCACTACCAATGCGAATAAACGGAAACCACTCCCTGCAGAAACCCGCGATGAATGCATGAAGCCTCTTTCCAGCCATGATCGCCCCGGAATTAGAATCCGACTTCACCACCCATTCCAGGCGCCATTTTTCGAAAGCAAATCATACTAGAGCGCGTTAGGAAAAAACGTAGCGCTCGGATCAGCGCAGCAATCGGATTCCGTCGTCGAAGGGCTGATCGAGACCACGAGCCGATTGTTGTTTCGTGATCCGTCCTGGGAGCCCGACAGGGGGTTGGACTGCGGCGAATGTGGCGCGGTCGCCAAAATTTCTTTTGCGCGCTTCCTTTGTTTTCAATGGTTTGTACATAAATTCGTTGCAACCGATTGATTACAAATGTTTTATATCTATCCGTGTCAGCCATAAGGACTTACGGCTACGCTTTCTTACGCATTCCCATGACTTGCACAAGGTTTCGATATTTCAAAGATCCCACAAGGCCGGCGAACGGGACTCACCCGAACCGATCTCCGCCGCCGGAATGACAGCTTCCGTCCCGGCGAGTTCCGCCACTGAGGCGAAACCTCCCAGTTTCATGGATCGAGCAACGGACGGCAGGAGTCACGCAAAATCTGTACGGCCATGAAACTAAAGTAACCACGAGGCGCTGGCGGCGACGACCTCACACCGTCGTAGCGCTGCGTCGCGGAAGCGGGTTGAGGCCAGCCGCCGCGGCGAGCACGCAACCTGCAGGAGCGAACTCATCGCTGAGTCTGAGTGGCCTGGGGCTATCTGTTTCCGAACGTTATGCTCAGGCCCGAACTGGTTCCGTAGTCGCTGCCGGAGAATGTCGGTGGCGGCTGGTTGTCCCAGTTGCCGTAGAACGAGACATTCCAGGACAAACTACCCGAGAGCTTGATGTAATACGACGCGTTCACGTTGGTGTAGACGCGTCCGGGTTGGGAGATTGCGGGAAAGACGCTTCCCGTAAACTCGATGGTGGTCTTGTTGAAGCAAAAAAACTTCAGGCCGCCCGACAATAATCCGGTTGCCACGTTCTGGGCGCCGCTGACGAAGACAGACGGCGCATAAGTCGTTCGCTGCCACGCGAAGCCGCCCAGCAAGTAGATTTTCGTACGGTTGCTATTCAGGAAGTATCGTCCAATACCTCCTCCTACGTTTGCCTGATGGTTAATGCCCTGTTCGGAACTTTGCAGCAGCCCGCCTTCTCCTGCGTAAAACCAATTGTTCCAGCGCAGCAGGCGTTGCGCACCCACGTTCAATTGGTTGCGCGTTGTGGCCGTATTTCCTGTGCTACTCGACAGTGTTGAGTTATACGACGCAGACGCCGACCAGCGTTCGCGCGGATACGCCACGTCCGAGCTCAGGTTGTATTGGGTCGATTGATTGCCTTTGGTGTAGGTAATGCCGGTATTAATCCCGCCATTAAATCGTTGCCAGAAATGCTCTGATGTCTGGTCCATCTCCACCACCGTAGGCCGTTCCAGCGGCGTTTGCTTGCTGGAAGACTCCACCACCTCAATCGTCATCGGCCGTCCTCCCGCGCTCTCAGCGGTCGCCAGCGTCCCCGTGTACACCAAGCCGTCTTCCGTCTTCACCAGGAAGAGTTGCGTGCTCTCGATGTGGTCCACCTTCGACCATTGCACATCGCTAGTGCCAAGGATGTAGTTCATGCTCATGTACAACACGCCCTGTGACATCCCTTTGATCTCGCCGGTCAGGTGATCGCCATTCTTCATGACGATGACGTCGGTACTTTCCCGCGCCAGCAAAGGCGCAACCATGAGTAAACAACCTATAATCACGGCTCGGATGTTCATTCCGGACCTGCCTGTCTCGTATTTCGGCACTTCGTCACGCGTAACAGACCGGGCGGCGGAGGCCATTAATTTGGTTTCGATCATCTCACTGTACCCACTCATTTGCTAACTGTCGAAAGCAATGATCGTCAACAGACGCTCAATATCCAAATAGCTGCACAAACCGCGGAAAGTACGATTGAATAAACTGATGGGGCAGGATGGCGCAGGGGGGGTGACGAGTGGTTATCCGTTGGCACGAGTATGGCTACCTCTGACCCTGCTGGTGCTGGCACTGAGCCCTTGCGCCGCCGCGCAGACGGACCAGTTTCTGCCCGAGGTCGACGCGTACTACAAGGTAACCTCTCCGGTTCGCATATGGTTGCAGGCGAAAGGGACGAGCGAAGCCGGTACTCCAGTCACCGCTGAGTTTGGCCCCAGCCTCGATTTCTTCGTCAAGTCACCACTCAAGCTGGCAGAAGTGACGGTCTTCGATTTGGACGACTCGAAGTCCCGAGCGCTGGTACTCTCCATCGGATATCGCTACTTGCCCACCCCCGGCAGTCCGCCCACAAATCGCCTGGAACCGTTGTTCACTCTGAACTATCCGGTCGCGAAACTCGGGTTACTGATATCGGACCGTAACCGCGCTGACTTGGACTGGCAAGGAGGCGGGTTCACGTGGCGCTATCGCAATCGCGTCCAACTGCAACGAACTGTGCGGCTTGGCACCTACCGCCCGTCGGCATACGGCAGCGCGGAATTCTATTACGAGAGCCTGTACGAAAAATGGAGCACCACCGCGATCTACGTCGGTTGTTTGTTTCCTATTGGCAAACACTTTGAACTCAATCCCTACTACGAACACCAGAACAATACCGGCACGAGCCCGAACCAACAGTTGAACCAGTTAGGCCTGATGCTCAACATGTTCTTCAGCCGGCGATGATCGTTTCCAGCGTGGGAATCTTGCCGTCGCGTGCCAGCGGGGGTTTTCATCCGTGGTGGCCCTACTCCAGCAGTCCGACATTTCGCAGGATTCGGCGCACTTTTTTCGGTGAGATGGACAGCCGACTCGACACCTTTGACACCTTCTTCCCTTCCCTCTGCCATACTTTCGGAATCACAATTTCGGCGAACTCTTCCGTGACCTGCTGAAACGTCTTTTCGCCCAGTATGCCCTCGGACCACGCCCGCAACGTTTCGTCGATACTCGAGGCCCGCAGAATGCGGGTTTTCAACGCCATCAGGTCTTCCCACAAATGATCGCGGTCTTCGGGATCGAGCAACTCCGCGGCATGATCGACGCATCGCTTGGCCTCTTCCCACTCCTGAAAGAAATCGTTGGCAAACATCATGCCGCGGGCTACGTAAGCTTCCGCCGCCAGCCGGCGGTTCTGCGTCAATTTCGCCCAATGGACGGCCTCTTCGGAATATCTGCGCGCGCTATTGGCGTGGGCGGCTGCATCCGCGTCTTCGCCGAGTTGCTCGTCCACGCGGGCGTTGTCCATCATGCACTGCAGCGTCCGGGCACGGGCCATGTGGATGTGATCGTGTTTGTCGTGCGCCAGTTCATACGCCTTGAGCGCCTCTTGCGTACCCAGTTCGATGTTCCCGCTGTCCAGATGAAGGTATCCCGTACTCACCAACACCGCGGCAATTCCGCTGTAATAGTGATGCAGCGAATAAATCGCTCCCGCGCGTTGTAACTCCTCCAATGCTTCGCGGCAGACTTGCGTGTAGCGGGCCAGCGCCCCTGCCGTTCCCTCCGACGTAGGGAACACTTCCCGCAGTGCCGACTGTGAGGATTCACTCCGCGCATCGATACGCTTGCGCAATTGCAGCGCGATCAGTCTCTTGACCGATGCCGCATTCACCAGGGCTCGCGCCAGATTGCGATGGTTAGGATCGCGACGGGCATACAACTCGATTGCCTTGGCAAAATGCTGCAATGCCTCGGCGTATCTTCCTGCCTGGCGCTCCATTCGGCCCTTGGCTGACTCAATGTTGCCCAGCGACAAATCATCGTCGGTGTTAGCCAGTTGTGTCCTTGCTTCTTCCAGAAGCTGAAGTGCCTGAGACGATTGTCCCTTCTGGAACAGCAGCCAGCTCTCCTGGATCTGGATGACCGCGGCGAGTTTGGGGGCGGGGATCGCCTGCATCAAGCTGCGTCCCTTGACCACGTGCGCCATGGCCGTGTCATACTCGCCCTTCTTGCGATGCGACCTGCCCTTCCAGAAATGCGCGATGGCGGCCAGTCGCTGATCGCCCAACTCATGTTCGGCATTCAGCACAAAGTCCAGCGACTCGATCGCACGATCAAGGTCTTCTTCCCCCATGGCGCAAAAGGCCTCCGCCATGCGCAGCTGAAGATAGGCACGGAGCGACATTCTTCCGCGGACGTCCGGCGGAAACTTCCGCAGTAACTCATGCAGAAAATCGACATCGCGATATCCCAGGTCCACCCATTGCGCCACCCGCGCTAGCAGATTCGCCGCCTGCTGATGGAGAGGCTGCAGACGGATGAGTTCGAGGTTGTGACGTTCCAATAAGGCAAAGCCCTCGGCGACGTGCCGCTCGATCAGCAGGCCATCCAACGTCGCCGCCAAAGATGATTTAGGGGCCATGGCGTGATTGTAAGCCGCCAATCCAATACGGTCTATCCGAAGTCCGGAGACAGCAAAATCCAAGGGCCGTCAACTTCGGCTGACTACGCGTGCATCTGTATATAAATGGATTACTTAGATGGCTGGCTCCAGCCCGTCGTATAGGTCAATCCGACTACTAGTCCGAAACGGACGTACACCTCTTGCGCGCATTTTCGGATCGTCGTCTAATGATCCGGCAAGCAACACTCGGAGAAGACAATCATGAAGCAGCCCAAACACAATACAGAGCCCTCTTGGAATTCCCCCCGCTGGAAAGGCATCACCCGCAGCTACACCCCCGCGGAAGTCGACCGGCTGAGGGGCACGATCCGGATCGAATACACGCTAGCGCGGTTAGGATCCGAGAAGTTTTGGAAGATGTTGCGCACCGAACCGTACATCGCAGCTCTCGGCGCCCTCACCGGCAACCAGGCGGTGGAGATGGCACAAGCCGGACTGAAGGCGGTCTATCTGAGCGGCTGGCAGGTCGCTGCCGACGGCAACCTTGGGGGCCAGATGTATCCCGACCAGAGCTTGTATCCGGCCAACAGCGTTCCCGCCGTGGTGCGGTCGATTAACAACGCGCTGCTGCGCGCCGACCAGATCTCCCACTGCGAGGGACGTCCCGAATACGATTGGATGCTCCCCATCGTCGCCGACGCTGAAGCCGGCTTTGGGGGCAACCTCAACGCCTTTGAGTTGACCAAAGCGATGATCGAAGCAGGAGCCGCCGCGGTCCACTTCGAGGACCAGTTGTCTTCCGCAAAAAAGTGCGGACACCTCGGCGGCAAAGTACTGGTTCCCACCGAAGAAGCAACCCAGAAACTGATCGCCGCGCGCCTCGCGGCCGACACCATGGACGTGCCGACCGTGATCATCGCGCGCACCGATGCCAATTCCGCCGGCCTGATCACCAGCGACTACGATGCTCGCGACCGTCAGTTTATTTCGGGTGAGCGCACCATCGATGGCTTCTACCTTTATCGCGGAGGACTGCAGGCAGCAATTGCCCGTGGACTGGCCTACGCTCCTTACGCCGACCTGCTGTGGTGCGAGACCTCAGAGCCAAACCTGAACGAGGCGCGCGAGTTCGCCAACGCGATTCACGCACAGTTCCCCGGCAAGATGCTGGCTTACAACTGCTCACCCTCGTTCCACTGGAGATCGAAGCTGAACGAGGAGGACATTGCCTGCTTCCAGCGCGACTTGGCAGCCATGGGGTATCGCTTCCAGTTCGTAACCCTGGCTGGGTTCCATGCCCTCAATCTGTCCATGTATCAACTGGCAAGGGGCTATGCCCGTTCCGGCATGACCGCCTACTCGCAGTTGCAGCAGAAGGAACTTGAAATGGCGGAGAATCTAGGCTACACGGCGGTAAAACACCAGCGCTTCGTCGGCACCGGCTACTTCGACGCCGTAGCGACCACAATTGCCAATGGACAAACATCCAACTGCACCATGCCCGAGTCCACGGAAGAGGAGCAGTTCGAGATGCACACCGAGGATTACAATGACGGGGAAGCGACAGAGCGCACTCCCATGCCGCACCTCTATATTCTGCTCGAGGATATGCCGCTGCCCAGCACTGCTGCGAACGACTGAGGCATGTATCGGACGGAACGGCTTGGCGACGCGTAATCAACACTGCCGTCTTGCTGTTCGGTCAAAGGACGATGCATGACTACTCAGACTGAAGCGATCCGTATTGCGGGACCACGTTGCGATGCCCAACCCGGCATTCTCACCCCGCAGGCAACTGAGTTTCTGCTGGCTTTGCACACGCGCTTCGAACCGTTGCGCCAGGCACTGTTGCAGGAACGGAAAAATCGGCAGGCGCGCCTAGACGCCGGCCAGTTGCCCCAATTCCTGGAAGCCTCCCTGCCAACCCGGGAGGCCTCCTGGAAGGTGGCCCCGATGCCCTCCGACTTGCTCGATCGCCGCGTGGAAATTACCGGTCCACCCGATCGAAAGATGATCATCAATGCGCTCAACTCGGGCGCCAGTGTCTTCATGGCCGACTTCGAGGATTCGAACTCGCCCACGTGGACCAACTGCATTGAAGGGCAGCACAATCTCCGCGATGCCGTGGCGCGCACCATTGAATTTCGCTCGCCCGAAGGCAAAGAATACAAGCTGAGCGCCACGCCTGCTGTGTTGTTCGTGCGTCCTCGTGGCTGGCACCTCAACGAAAAACACGTACTCATCAATGGCACTCCAATCTCCGGATCACTGTTTGATTTTGGATTGTTCTTCTTCCACAACGCCAAGGCGCAGATTGCCTCCGGTACCGGTCCGTACTTCTATCTACCAAAGTTGGAGAGCCACCACGAGGCTCGTCTGTGGAATGACGTGTTTGTGTTCGCACAGGAATACATAGGCATACCGAAGGGCACGATCCGTGCGACCGTCCTGATCGAGACCATCACCGCGGCCTTCGAGATGGACGAGATTCTCTACGAGTTGCGAGATCACTCGGCGGGACTCAACTGCGGGCGCTGGGATTACATATTCAGCTTCATCAAGAAGTTCCGTAACCACGCAAGTCACGTGCTGCCCGACCGCGGCGAAGTCACCATGCAGCAGCCGTTCCTGCGCTCCTATGTTGAACTGCTGATTCACACCTGCCATCGCCGCGGAATTCATGCCATGGGGGGCATGGCGGCGCAGATTCCGATCCGCAACAATCCGGAGGCCAACGAGAAGGCCATGGAGCGCGTACGGCAAGACAAGTTGCGCGAGGTCCGCGCCGGCCATGACGGGACCTGGGTCGCACATCCCGGTCTGGTGCCGGTGGCCAAGGCCATCTTCGACGAATACATGCCACAGGCCAATCAAATCGCGCCGGCAGAAGCTCGTTCTCCGATCACGGCAGCGAATTTGTTGGAGCTACCCAAGGGCGCAATTACGGAAGCGGGATTGCGCCGCAATATCGACATTGGATTGCAATACCTGGAAGCATGGCTGCGAGGCAACGGGTGCGTTCCGATTTACGACTTGATGGAAGATGCCGCAACCGCGGAAATATCCCGATCGCAAGTCTGGCAGTGGGTCCATTATGGCGCCCGCATGGAGGACGGCCGTGTGATCACCGCGGGGTTGTTCGATCAGTTGCTGCGTGAAGTGGTGGAGCGGTTACGTTACGCCGACACGACGCCTGCGGACCACAAATTCGTCCGCGCGGCGGAGCTGTTTGCCACCATGTCGAAGGGCGAATTTGAGGAGTTTTTGACCAGCGTCGCGTATAGGGATTTGGCGTAGGGTGACTGGTAACTGGTAAAACCTTGCGAATAATCGCCTCCTACGCGGAGAGCACGGTCGACCCGATGCGGATGTTCTTCAGTCGGCTTCTAGTCCTGCTTGTGTCACTGGCGCTGGCGGTGTGCGCCCCGAACGTCTGCGGCCAACCCGTCGCAACGATCCAGCGAGTGTACGTCGCGGATGCAAGCGACACTGAAATACGGAATGACGTCGGCACTGTGCACCTGGTGGACAGTCACGGCACGGACATCGTTCCGCCGAAAATCACCGACCAGAAAAGCTGCAATTTACCAAGAACTTCGGCTGACAAGCAAACTGCTGGCTGGCAGGTGAACTTCGAGAACTGCTGCACTTCATACGACATCCCGCTCACGCTCGTTCTCTATCGGGCGGGAAAGATCGTACAGACGATTGCTGCGGGCCAGATGATTTACGACTGGCAGTTCTGGGCGAATGACAAAGTCGCAATTTCCAGCGGTCCGACACATGGTGATTTCGGACGGCACCTGGGTCTCTATGACGTCACCACCGGGAAGTTGCTCAAGGAATGGAGGGGAGAGCAGGGTGATACACCTCCCGCGTGGGGGAAAGGTTTACGTCAGTAGGCGAGCCTTCCCGAAACGGGAATCACTGCGACAGCGTTCCTGCGTCACATCACGATTTCGAGTTTGCAGCCTACAATGTCACCTTAGTTTGTGACTCCAACGACCGGAATGTTAAGACCATGAAGAAACTGGAAGCTGTGGAAGAGTCTCGCGCAATTATGACCGCGGGCAAAGAGTGGGGCGTATTTAAGTGGCTCATGGAAAAGCGCAAGGTGCGCATCATCGCCGACAAGGCCACGGCCGCCCTCAATGACGCCGAAGACAAAGTCAAAGCCACTTGGAGCGATGAGCTGAAGAAGGCTTACAACTACCTGGCCACAAAGGACAGCGATTCGGACAAAGGCAAGAAGGGCGCTAAAGCCAAGGAAGATGCCAAGTCCTTCGATCCCGAGATCCTCGCCATTGCCCAAAAGGTGCTTGATGCGGATGAGGAAACTGAAATCCAGCGGCTCGATGCCGAGGACACCTTCGCTGAAGGCGAGCGTCAGATGAGCACCTCCATGGCGCGCGAGGGAGCCGGCAAGGCCCTCGCGACTTACGATCTCCATGAAAAGGCCATTCGTAAGGCCGAAGCAGCCGCACGTCCCAAATAGTGGCGCGTGCCAAGAAATTAGGTCCTGAAATGCTGTCGTGGTTACCACGCGATCCGCTCCCTGTCGGGTCCAAGGCTCCCGATTTTTCTTTGCCCACTGAGTCGGGCAAGAAAGTGAAGTTGTCCGCCTTGCGCGGCAAGAATGTTGTGCTGGTCTTTTATCCCGGCGATGACACCATAATCTGCCGCCGCCAGTTGTGCGAATTTCGAGATGCATGGCCCGACACGCACGGATTGAATGTCGTCGTCTTTGGAGTCAATCCGCAGAGTGCAGAGAGCCATCGCGAGTTTCGCGAGAACCATAAATTCCCATTTCCGCTACTGGTGGATGCCGACCAGCGCGTGGCCGGGTTGTACAACTCCGATGGCGGGATGGTGAATCGAACGGTATACCTAATCGGACTAGACGGGTTGATTCGCTATGCGCGGCGCGGCATGCCGCAACCGCAGGAAGTTCTCGCCGCAGCCGCGAAGCAGAAGCCGCGGGCGCGAAAAGCAGATCCCTCGCGGGCTAAAGCCCGCTCGGGATGACAGGAAAAGTACGACTTGTAGGGCACGGCTGAAGCCGTGCCCCTTCAAGACCGAGGTTTAGCAGCCTTATTCAGCAAGCTGTTAGTCCGTGCCCTTGCAGAGCACATGGATTGCAGAATGAACGAAGTTGATTTTGATTTCATCGTCATTGGTTCTGGATTTGGCGGCAGCATCACCGCCCTTCGATTAGTGGAGAAGGGCTACCGCGTTGCGGTTATGGAGATGGGCCGCCGCTGGACGCCCGAAAACTTGCCTAAGACCAGTTGGTCGTTCCATCGCTGGTTCTGGCGGCCGGGGCTGGCGCTGCGCGGCTTCTTCAACATGCGCTTCTTCCGTCATGCCACCATCCTGCACGGATGCGCGGTCGGCGGGGGATCGATCACCTACGCCAGCACCATGCTGCGTCCTCCCGACAAGGTGTGGGACAGCGGCTCATGGAAAGGGCTTGACGATTGGAAATCCGAAATGCCCCGGCACTACGACACCGCATCGCAAATGCTGGGCGTCACCGTGAACAAGATCCTGGGTCCGGCGGACCGTCTGCTGAAATCTACTGCCGAATCCATTGGAGTAGGCGACACCTTTTACCGCACCAGCGTCGCGATCTTCCAGGCACCCGAGGGAGTGCTCGGGGGCGTCACGGTCCCCGACCCATATTTCAATGGCGAGGGCCCGGAACGCACCACCTGCAAAGGGTGCGGTGGTTGCATGATGGGTTGCCGCCATGGCGCGAAAAACACTCTCGACATGAACTACCTCTACCTCGCCGAGAGATATGGCGCGAAGGTATTTCCGGAAACAAAAGTGGTAGATGTGCAACCGCTGGACCGCGCAGCCGACGGCAGCTGCGGATACGAGGTTTCGACCGAGAAATCCATCGCCTGGATTAATCGCCAACCGCGAAGTTTCACTTGCCGCGGGGTTGTATTCGCTGCCTCATCGCTCGGAACCACCGAACTTCTCTTCAGCCTGAAGGAAAAACAATCGCTCCCGCGCGTCAGCGACCAGCTTGGAAAATACGTGCGCACCAACTCCGAATCTCTGATCGGGGTGCGCGTGCCCGGAACCACCGACGACCTGTCGAAGGGGGTCGCGATCGGCTCCGGGATTTACATCGACGAGCACACGCACATCGAAGCGGTCCGCTACCCCAATGGCTCCGATTCGATGTCAGCATGGTCCACGATTCTGACCGGCGGACGTCCCGGCCCCGGACGTGTCGGCCTTTGGCTCAAGAACCTCATGGTCTCCTCGGTCCTTCATCCCATCAAGACATTCCGCATCATGCAGCCCTTCGGCTGGGCGCGCGAGTCCGTGATCCTGCTGTGCATGCAAGCGCTCGATGGACACATCGACATGTGCTGGGAGCGCTCCCTCTTCTCACCTTTCCGAAAAACCCTGGTCAGCCGCGGCCAGCGGATACCCACGTTCATTCCGCAGGCCAACGAGTTCGCCAAAAAGATGGCGCAGGCGGCTGGAGGCACCGCCATGAGCATGCTTCCGGAAATACTGTTCAACATTCCCGGAACCGCACATTGCCTGGGTGGCTGCGTTATCGCTGACTCTCCTGAGAATGGCGTCGTCGATTATCGGAATCGCGTCTTCGGCTACAAGAACATGTACGTCTGCGATGGCTCGGTGGTCGGCGCAAACCTCGGCGTTAATCCCAGCCTGACCATCAGTGCGTTGACCGAGCGCGCGATGAGTTACATTCCGCCGGCCTCGGAGACGACGTGGAGCGACGAGGCTGAGGCGATCGCGGTCAGCGTGCAGTGACCCTTTCGGCGGTCGTGCCCGGCGCGAAATGTCGATCGGGGCAGATCATCTTCTTGGATCTTGAATCATTCCCAGTATGGGAATGCGCTTCTCGGTGTCCACCTGCAAACCCCGCCACGGCGCGCGAACCAATTATCATTGACTGTTTGTGTTGAGTTAAGTCAGGCAGCTACGCCGAGCCGTCTCGTCGGTATCATGGACGGCCGAACGGCTCACCAGACAATTAAGCGCGACGATCCATGAAGAAGTCGAAGGGAGACGCCATGCCGGAGGTTCATCAGGGCGATAGTTTGTCTTGGGGAGATTCACTGTTTCTTTACCTGGAGCGCGAAGGTCAGCCGCTCAATATCGCGTCAGTCAGCGAATTTGAGGGTGTGATTTCGCTTCGGGAGTGCGTTGAGTGGATTGAATCGCGGCTCGCACTGATTCCGCATTTCCGCCAGCATGTCGTTCCTCCGCCGTTCAACATCGGACTTCCCACTTGGGAGTTCGATCCCAAGTTCGATATTCGCAACCATATTCGTGAAGTGAAGCTGCGGCGCGGGACTGAGTCCGCGTTCAAAGCTGCGGCGGCAAAAGTTCTGAGTACCACCATGAACCGAGAGTGGCCGCTATGGGACATGACTCTGCTGCATGGTCCGGAGGGTAATCGCACTGGCATTGTGATTCGCGCACACCACGCCATGGCGGACGGCATCGCTGGCGTCGGTCTGATGAGTGTGCTGCTTGGGAATGATGCGGTAATACCGCCGGCGCCTCCCAGGACACAGCCATTCAAGGCGCCGCCCGCGCGCGATGCTGGAGCGCTGTTCCTTGACGGACTGTTGCGGTCCTATTCCTCGGTAGTGGGGCGTGTACTGAAGGTACAGTCTGAGGTATTAGGCGCCGCCCAGCGTGCAGTTGGATCGAACGGATCGACTCCCGATCCCGCCAAATTTGCCGATGCCGCCAGCGCTGCCTTCCCCGGACTGGTCGACATGTTGACGGAGATGGCCACGCCTGCGGATCGGCTTCCCTTCAACCGGGTTTGTCGCGGACCGCAACGCATTGCGTGGGCCGATTTCGCCATGCTAGAAGTGAAGGCCATCAAAAACGCGTTCGGCGTGACGGTGAACGACGTCTTCCTCACCGTGCTTACCTCTGCTCTTCGTAGGTATGCGGAACTCCATCGTGTGGGGATAAGAGGACGCTCTTTGCGGATCATCGTGCCGATCAACGTGCGGGGCGGCGACGACCCAACTGAACTGGGCAATCGCATTACCTTCTTGCCGCTCAATCTCCCGTTGGATGTTCGCGATCCTCGCAAGCTCATCGCTGTCATTCAGCAGAAGATGGGGTTCTTCAAGAACGTACGCGCCGCGGCATTGGTTGAGTTGGCTGGCACCCTGGCCGGAACCATTCCCCCGGCGTTGCAAGCAATGGCAGGACCCATCGCCAGTCAATTGCCGCTCAGCGTCTGCAACATCATCTGCACCAATGTTCCGGGTCCGCAGAATCCGGTGTACCTGCTGGGACACAGGTTGAAGCGGTGGTATCCCTATGTGCCCATCGGCGGCGAAATGGGAATCAACTGCGCCGTCGTCAGCTATGACGGTCGAGCCTACTTTGGATTCACGGGAGACGTGCATGCCGCACCCGACGTGGCCCGCCTGGAAGAATTCATGAAGGCCAGCTTCGCCGAATTGAAGGCGAGCATCGAAACCCAGTCTGCTCCGAAACGCAAGGCGACCGGCACTCGCGTGCGTCGGTCCTCTGCTTCGCCATCTGGCGCCGCCACGACACAATCCAAATCGGCGAAGAGAAAGTCACCTGATTCGGGAGAAGTGTTGGAGAAGGTAGGGGTCTGACGTTCTACGAAGCGGTAATCGCTGATGGGTTGGCGATGAAGTGTACGATGGGAGCGCTCCGCCGCTCCCGTTACTTATTGCGCGACTTCCGCTTGGCTGGAGTTTTCGGCCGCTTTGGCATCTCGACCCGCGCTTCCAGCTCCGCGATCCGCTGGCGCAGTTGCTGCACCTCGGCGCTGTTGTCGGTGCGACTCTCGGGCGCGTGGCTCTCCGGCCCCTGGCCCTGGATGAAGCTCTTGATCATGCTGATCGGCGACATCGCAGCCGTCTGCACTTCGCTCAGGCCGCTGTGCAGCTTGCTCTGCACGTTCTGGTATGCCTCGTATGCCGACTTCAGATACCACATTATGAATTCCCGGCCAACCTCGTCAGACGAAATGATGAGTTGGCGCAGGAGTTCCAGGGGCAGTCCGGTTGGCTGCTGCTTGGCGTCGTCCACGATGATCTGGGTTAGCGTCACGCGGGTCAGGTCTTCGCCGGTCTGCGCATCGACGACCTGCACGTCCGTCCTTTTTCGGATCAACTCGCCGATGTCCTCCAAATTGATGTACCGGCTCGCGGAAGTGTCGTAGAGTCTTCGATTTGGATACTTCTTGATCACGATCGTGGCCGGATTCATCGCAAACCGCCCCTCTGCTGCAACGCACAATTCCTAACTACCATATTGACATTTTACCTTACATCGCTTAGATTTGGCTTGATGCTGCACTGCAGCATACGGAGGTCGTTATGAAAGACACTTTAAAACCGCATACTTCCCCAGCGCAGATGCCGGAATCATCCGTCGTTACCATGCTCTCCGGATGGGTGCAACAGGGAGTCGAGAACTTCTTCGCCACCCAGAGAATGTTAGTTGACCTGGCGATGAACCAGAACGCAAAAGCGATCAATCTCGTCCGCGAGCGCTTCACTCATCCCCAATTCTCGCCGGTCTCGATTCTGACCGACCTCGCCAGCGAAGGGATGTCGAACTTCATTGCTGGCCAGAAGGTGTTACTCGACCTGGTGCACCAGGAAAACGAAATCGTGCTGAACGGCGTAAGGGGCCGGGTTCGCGCTTCCGACGCGGCCGTTGCCATATCCGACGTCGTGCGACGCAGCCTGAATACCTTCCTCGAGTTGCAGCAGGACTTCCTGAAGATCGCCGGCAAGCAGGCGAACAACTGGCTGACCGCCGTCGAAGAAGGCAAGGCCTACGATGGCGAGCAGGTCGTCGAAATGGCGCGCGAGGGAATGGACCACTTTGTCCACGCCCAGCAGAAGTTCCTGAACATGGTCGCCGAGGAAGCATCCAAGGCAACCAAGACTGAAACTGGCAGGAAAGCGAAGATCGAGGAGCTCTCCGATCTGGCCCGCCAGGCTACTGAGTGCTTCATGGAAGCGCAGAAGAAGTTGATGGATGTAGCCGGCAAGCAGATGAACGCGAACATGAAGGCATCCGGTCGCGCCTTGGAAATGATGAAGCCGTTGGCGGCTATTCCGCTTCCGGAGTTGGCTCGCGGGGCCGTCAAGACCTTTGTGGATGCCGAGAAAGGCGTGATTGAAACCATGACGAAGCGTCCCGTCGGGCACAAGGTGACGGCCCGCAAGGGACGCCAGACCAAGCGGACCGCACGCACCATCAAACCAGAGGTCGTGCACGCTTAATGTTTCTGGTTCCGGCCGCATCTTTTGGCACCTGAGTCTAAGTAAGCAACGGATGGGATCCAGTTGCTGTGCTTCATTGACGTGCCGTTGTCCTGGGCAGCGGCACGTCGTTTTATGTGGCGGAGTGTCCCACGTTTCGAACTTGGTCGCTTCCTGGCAATCAGCTTGCGCCTGGCAGCGGAACTCGCCATGTCTCTCTTTTGCATGGACTCATTCGAAAGGACGACTTAGCTATGTCAACTGTAGAAGTAACTCCCAACCTCTCCGTCGAGGACATCTACCCTACTCACCGCCACGCCTGCGAGCGCTGCCGCGGCCTGTATATGCAGGCCGACGACGGCGAGTGCAGCCTGATCGAGCACGACGCGCCCGGCGAGAATGGCATTATCGTTTATGGCTACTGCGACGCCGTCTGCTACCGCGGAGACCGCCAACTGCGTAGCCGGGAAGGCCAGCAGGTCGCTGAGGGACGGTAGTCGTAAGCTGCTGGCGCTGTCGGTACAAACTGTTGGGCGGCGTGAGTCATCGGGTAATCTGTACCTCAAAGTTTACCTTTGCAACTCCAGTG
>Ga0208714_1000038_pt1 | contig 41155 bp, 39 predicted proteins | sample NGESurshal072012_3_FD_184461 | JGI IMG/M metagenome (GOLD analysis project Ga0208714, IMG submission 184461) | Arctic peat soil microbial communities from Barrow, Alaska - NGEE Surface sample 415-1 shallow-072012 (SPAdes) | ecosystem: Environmental > Terrestrial > Soil > Wetlands > Peat ... | reverse complement strand
AGGCTGGGGCCGAGACGTCCGAGGCCGCCCCTCGCGAGGCCGCGCCGGTGCAGGCCGCTGCGCCCGAGGCCGCCACGCAGCCCGCTGGCGCTGGGGCTGAGCCCGCCGCTACACCGACGGCGGCGCAGGACGCCGAGCCGGCGGCCGCAGAGCCCCCCGCCGGCGAAGAATAGGTGTGACGCAGGGCAAGAAGTCGGCCCTGAGCTCCGTGCTGGAGCTGGTCGTCATCGTCGCCACCGCGCTCGGCCTGGCGCTGGCGATCCAGGCGTTCATCATCAAGCCGTATCGGATTCCGAGCGGCTCGATGCTGCCGACGCTGCACATCAACCAGCGCGTGCTGGTCAACCGGCTGGGGCCGCACTTCGGCTCGCCCAGCGTCGGCGACATCTACGTCTTCCATCCGCCCAAGAACTACGACCAGGGCTGCGCCGACCCGCAGGAGGGCCAGAGCGACGTCGGCAAGGACTCAAGCCGGGCGTGCGGCGTGCCGCAGTCCCAGGAGTCGGGTGAGACGTTCATCAAGCGCGTAGTCGGGCTGCCCGGCGACCGCATCTCGATCGTCGGCGGGCACGTGATCCGCAACGGCGTGGCGGAGAAGGATTCCTACATCGCGCCGTGCAGCGGCTCCGGCGCGTGCGACTTCCCGGCCACGATCACGATCCCCAAGAACGACTACTTCATGATGGGCGACAATCGGGGCCAGTCCGACGACAGCCGCTTCTGGGGTCCGGTGCCGCGGGCGTGGATCATCGGGCGGGCGTTCTTCACCTACTGGCCGCCGGACCGCATCGGGTTCCTGTAGAACACATCGTGGCCCCATCCGATCCCGCCACCCCGAAAACGCGCCTCAAGTCCATCATCGAGCTTCTGGTCACGATCGCCGTCGCGGTCGGCCTCGCGCTGCTGATCCAGGCGTTCATCGTCAAGCCCTACCGGATCCCCAGCCCGTCGATGGTCCCGACGCTGGCGGTGGGGCAGCGGGTGCTGACCAACCGGCTCATCAACCACCCGAGCGTGGGCGACATCGTCGTCTTCCACCCGCCGGCGGGCGCCGATCCGGCGACCCCGATCTGCGGCAACCCCAACCAGGGCGGCTCGGGACCGCAGCCGTGCGGCGCCCCGACACCGCAGGAGTCCTCGCAGACGTTCATCAAGCGGGTCGTGGCCGGGCCCGGCGATTCGATCGCGATCATCCACGGGCACGTGATCCGCAACGGCGTGGCGGAGAAGGATTCCTACATCGCCCCCTGTGACTCCTGCAACTATCCCAAGCCGGTCGTCGTTCCCGCCGGGGACTACTTCATGATGGGCGACAACCGTGGCGAATCCGACGACAGCCGCTTCTGGGGCCCCGTCCCCGACAAATGGGTCATCGGCGTTGCCTTCTTCACCTACTGGCCGCCGGACCGCATCGGCTTCCTCTGAGCGCACGACGCGCCGGCGCCCGCGGCGCCCGGCGCGTCCGGGGCGCAAGCTGTTCCGGTTCGATCGCGAGCTCGGGCACCGGTTTGTGGCCGGCGCCGACGAGGCCGGCCGCGGGTGCCTCGCCGGGCCGCTCGTGGCGGCGGCGGTGCTGTTCGACCAGGAGCGCCTCGGCCGGTCCGAGATCCGCGCCCTGGGGGCGCTGAACGACTCCAAGCAGCAGAGCGCGGACTCGCGGGCCGAGCTCTACCCCGTCATCCTCCGGATCGCCACTCGGGTCGTCGTCGTGGCCCGCTGCGCTCCGGGCATCGACGCCCGCGGCCTGCACGTCACCAACCTCGCCGCGCTGCGCGACGCGCTCGATCGCGTCGCCCGCCCCGGCTGCATCTGCCTCAGCGACGGCTTTTCGGTGCGCGCCCTGGCCCACGAGCAGCGCGCCGTGATCGGCGGCGACGCCAAGAGCGCGGCCATCGCCGCCGCCTCGGTGATCGCCAAGGAGACCCGCGATCGCTACATGCGCCGCGCCGACGCCGCCCACCCGGGCTGGGAGTTCGGCCAGCACGTCGGCTACGCGACCCCGGAGCACCGTCAGGCGATCGAGCGCCTCGGTGTCTCGCCGCTGCACCGGCTCTCGTTCCAGTCGGCGGCCTACCAACAGTTGTCGCTGTAGGACCCGCGCGCCAAGAGCGGGGTGCGTGGCTCAGAACGCGCCCTCGAGATGCTCGAGGCTGACGAGCCGCCCGAGGGCGTCGAACGTCACGCCGATCGCGTCGAAGCGGATCGTCTCGGCGAACGGGCGCTCGCGGCGCTCGATCAGCCAGCTGCCGGCCATCTTGCGCACGCGGGCCCGCTTGCCCGTGCCCACGGCGTCGAGCGCGGCGCCGGTGGCGGCGCCCACGCGACGCGTCTTGACCTCGCAGAACGCGAGCACGCGGCCGTCGAAGGCGACGATGTCGAGCTCGCCCCAGCGGGTGCGGTAGTTGCGCTCGACGATCTCGAATCCGAGCCGCCCGAGATGCTCGGCGGCGAGTCGCTCGCCGAGCTGCCCGAGGCGGTGGCGCAGGTCGTTGCTCATCGCCGCTGACGCTACGCGCGATCGCGTGACACGTGGGTGACGCACAGCGACAATTCAGCGCACGCGCGGCCTTGGTCCTGTGCAGAATTGGCACGCGCCGTCACCCACACGTCACGCGATCCGGCGTAGCGTGAAACGCATGCTCGCCCGGGTCGCGACCTTCACGATCGACGGCGTCGCCCCGCGCCAGGTGTGGGTCGAGGTCGACATCCGTCCGGGGCTGCCGGCGTTCACGATCGTCGGGCTCGGCGACGCCGCGGTGCGCGAGTCGCGCGACCGGATCCGTTCGGCGGTGCTCAACTCGGGCTTCGAGTTTCCCGCCCGGCGCATCACCGCGAACCTCGCGCCGGCGTTCCTGCGCAAGGTCGGGCCCGGCTTCGACGCGGCGCTCGCGCTCGGGGTGCTGGCCGCCAGCGGCCAGGTCGCGCCCGAGTCACTGTTCTCCTACGCCGTGTTCGGGGAGCTCTCGCTCGGCGGCGAGCTGCGGGACTCGCCGGGCGCGCTGGCCGTGGCCGAGGGCGCCCACCGAGCCGGGTTCGCGCGCATGATCGTCCCGCGTGAGCGAGCTCGCGAGGCGGCGCTCGTGGACGGGCTGGCGATCGCCGCCGTCTCGAGCCTGCGCGAGGCGGCCGAGGTGCTCGCGGGCCGGTGTCCGGCCGCGTTGCCACCCGCGCCGCCGCCGCGGGCGGGCGATCGCGCTGAGCCCGACCTCGCCGACATTCGTGGCCACGCCGCGCCGCTCCTGGCGCTGCAGATCGCCGCTGCCGGCGGTCACAACCTGCTGCTCGAGGGCGCGCCCGGCACCGGCAAGACGATGCTGGCGCGGCGCCTGCCGTCGATCCTGCCCGCCCTGACGCGGTCGGAGGCGATCGAGGTGACGCGGATCCACAGCGTCGCCGGGATCCACGCCGACGGCCTCGTCGCGGCGCGTCCGTTCCGCGCCCCGCATCACTCGATCTCGGCCGCGGGGCTCGTCGGTGGCGGGGCGCCACCGCGTCCCGGAGAGGCCACGCTGGCCGATCACGGAGTCCTCTTCCTCGATGAGATCTCGGAGTTCCAGCGCTCGAGCCTCGACGCGCTACGTCAACCGCTCGAGGACGGGTGCGTGACGATCGTGCGCAGCCAGCGCGCGCTCGTGTTCCCGACCCGGTTCATGCTCGTGGCGGCAACCAACCCGTGCCCGTGCGGCTACGCGGGGGTCGGGGACCGGTGCGGCTGCGGGGAGGCCGACCTCCGGCGCCACCGGCGCCGGCTCAGTGGCCCGCTGCTCGATCGGATGGACCTGCTCGTCAACGTCGAGCGGCCCGAAGGTCGCGAGCTCCGCGCCGGCCCGACGGTCGACTCGAGCGCCGTGCGCCGGCGCGTGGCCGCGGCGCGGGAGCGCCAGCAGGCGCGGCTCGCGGGGACCCCGGTGGGCTGCAACGGGGAGATGGACGGCCGGCTGGTCTCCCGCCACGTGCGCCTCGAGCCCGCGGCGGACGCGGCGCTGGCCGGCGCCTACGACAGCGGCACGCTCAGTGCCCGCGGCCGGCAGCGCGTGCTGCGGGTCGCGCGGACGATCGCCGATCTCGAACAGCGCGAGCAGGTCACGCTCGATCACGTGCTCACCGCCCTCGCCCTGCGCCAGCGCGATCAGGCCGCCGCGGCGCTGGCGGCATGACCGGCGGCGAACCGGCGTGGCACACGGGGCGCCCGGATGAGCCGAGCACCGCGATGAACACCGCGGGCCGCGCCTGCGACCGCTGCCTGGCGCGGCCGTGGCTGCTCGAGCGCCTGCGGGGCCACCTCGACCGCGTGCGCGGGCGCATCGCGGCCACGCTCGCGTTGCCCGACGAGGGCCTGATCGCCGCCGTCGCCGGCGCCGATCGGGAGCGCGTCACCCAGGAGCTCGGCGGCTTCGACGCCGCCCGCGCCCGGGTCCGCTGCCGACGCGCCGGCGTGGAGCCGATCTGCCGCTGCGACCCGGCCTACCCGTCGCCACTGACTGAGCTCGCCGCACCCCCGGCCGTGATCCATGTCGCGGGCGACCTCGAGCGCTTCCTCGCCCTGGCCCGCGACGACGGCGTGGCGATCGTCGGCGCGCGTCGCGCGAGCGCCGACGGGCTCGAGGTCGCGACCGCGCTCGCCCGCGGCCTCGGGGCGGCGGGGCTGGTCGTGCTCAGCGGGATGGCGCTGGGCATCGACTCGGCGGCGCACGCGGGCGCGCTGGCCGCCGCGGCGCCGACCGTGGCGGTGCTGCCGGGCGGCGCCGACCGCCCCTATCCGGCGGCCCGGCGCGGCCTGCACCGGCGGATCCAGGCCGCCGGCGCGGCGATCTCCGAGCTCCCGCCCGGCGTCGAGGTCCGCCGCTGGATGTTCCCTGCCCGCAACCGGCTGATCGCGGCGCTCGCCGCGATGACCGTCGTCGTCGAGGCCGGCGAGCACTCCGGGGCGCTGATCACCGCCACGCACGCCGAGGAGCTCGGCCGGATCGTCGGCGCGGTGCCCGGACGGGTGAGCGCGCCGCTCGCCGCCGGCCCGAACGCGCTGCTGGCACGAGGAGCGGCCGTCGTCCGGGGCGCGCAGGACGTGCTCGACCGGCTGTTCGGTGTGGGCGCGCGCGAGGCCGCGGCCGGTGCCGACCGCGACCCGCTCTCGCCCGCGCTCAGCCGGGTCCTGGCCGATGTCGCCGGCGGCCTGGACACGGCGGCCGCGCTCGAGCGGTCGGGCCGCCGGCCGGAGCAGGCGCTGGCGGCGCTCGCATCGCTGGAGCTGCGGGGGTACGTCCGACGGCAGGCCGGCGGCCGATTCGTGGTCGTGATCTGAGCGGCCACCCACGACCGTCGGCTGCGCCGCGGCCTCCGAGTCGACCGTGAATATCGGCTGTGAAATACCCTCGGTACGGATGCCCTCGGAGAACTGGATGCCGCCGGAGAACGGGATGCCGCCGGGCGGCCGGATCCCGCGCGTGCTCTCGATCGCCGGCTCGGACTCCGGCGGCGGCGCGGGGATCCAGGCCGACCTCAAGGCCTTCGCCGCCTGCGGCGTGCACGGGATGACCGCGATCACCGCGATCACCGCGCAGAACACCGTCGGCGTCACCGCCGTGCACGCGGTCCCGCCGGATACGATCCTGGCCCAGGTCCGCGCTGTGCAGGACGACATCGGTGTCGATGCGGTCAAGATCGGGATGCTTGGCACGGTGGCCACGATCGAGGCGGTCGCCGCCGCGCTCGACGGGCTGCCCTCCGGCACCCCGGTGGTGATCGACCCGGTGATGGTCTCGGAGTCCGGAGCCGAGCTGCTCGACCCATCGGCGCGGGCGGCGCTGATCACGCTCCTGCTGCCGCGCGCGACCGTGCTCACGCCCAACCTGCCCGAGGCTCAGGCTCTGATCGCCCCCGATGTCGTCCCCGATGCGCTCGAGCTTGCCCGCCGCGTCCGCGCGCTGGGCCCCGAGGTCGTGGTGCTGACCGGCGGGCACCGCGCCCAGGCGGTCGATGTCTTCTTCGACGGGTCCGCGCAGGTGGAGATCCCCGGCGAGCGCCATCCGGACGGGGCCGCGCACGGGTCGGGCTGCACGCACTCCTCGGTCCTCGCCGCGCACCTGGCGCTGGGGTTCGGAGCCCTCGAGGCGGCCCGTCAGGCCAGGCAGATGGCCGCCGACGCGGTCCGGGACGGCCTCCGGGAGATCGGCGCCGGCCCGGGGCCGGTCGACGTGCTCGGCCGCCATCGCGCGCCGACACGGGCGATCGGGCGCACTTTGCCCGTCCGGGCGGAGTAGTCGGGACACGACGATTCGGTCCGGGGCGTTTCCTTTGACATAATCCCGGCGTGCGCTTTCTGCGGATGAAGCCCGGACATGGTGAGGTGCTCATCGCCGAGGGTGACGTGGAGCGCGCCGAGGACGAGGAACGGCTGATCGAGGAGTTCCGGCGTCAGCTCGACGCGGGCCAGTGGGCGGCCGTGCCCACCACGGGATCCGCCGGACGACGCAACGCGCAGATGGTGCGGTCCTTCGAGGACATCCCGAGAGACGCCGAGCGCGTCATCTTCTTCCCGCGGGCCGCGGGCGGAAGCTGACGAGCGGCAGCGGGGGACCGGTCGATGCTGCTCGCACTCGCCGCCACGACGTTGGTGGCCCTGGCGCTGCTGTCCGATCTGATCATCCCGCGGGTGGAAGAGGCCTGGTCACGCCATCGGGCGCGGCGCAAGCGAGCCCCGGCGACGCCGTATGACCCCGGCCGTGAGCGCCGGGCCGAGCAGCGCGCGCGGATGCTGTTGCGCTCGTGCGTCAACGACGAGGAATGGGCGATGTACCGCGACCTGGGCTTCATCCGGGTGTGGGGATCGCAGGCCGACGGGCCCGAGCAGGCGGGCGGGACCGGCGGCGCGCCGTACGCCTACCTGATCTATCCACACCGTGCGATCGTGGCCTACCTGGCCCAGACGCACCGGCTGCTCAACGAGTACTGCGTCGCCTTCCCCGACGAGACCCGGCCCTACGGGAGCGCGCGGTTGCCCGACTCCGACGACGTGCTGGCCAAGTGGATGGCGCTGACCGGCGACGAGCGCCGGCTGATCTCGACGGCCAACATGCACCTGCCCGGTCGCCAGCTCGACCCGACCAAGGTGCGCCGTGATCTCTGGCGCCTGACGCAGTGGGAGCGCGCCCGGATGCGCGCGGCGGGCACCCACTCGGCGTCGACCGGCATTTCGTAGGGTCTCGAGGCTCCCCACGGGCGCCGGGCAACGTTAAGCCGGTGATACCGGCCGAACGTTCCGCGCGAGCCCCGCGCGCCGGCGAGGTACGACGAAAACCCGGTCCGCCGGCGGTCGGTCCCGCCCGGCCCTGACCCGCGCCCGGCCCCGACCCGCGCGAGGCCCTGCCCCGCGCCCGGCCCGGCCCCGACCGAGGCCCGGTACAGTCCGGCCCCCATGACGACGCCCACCTTCGACCTCAAGCACCGCAGCCGCGCCCTCACCGACGGCCCCGAGCGCGCCGCGGCTCGCGCCTACCTGAAGGGGATCGGCTACGACGACGACGCGCTGGCGCGCCCGCTGGTGGCGGTCGCGAACACGTGGATCGAGACGATGCCCTGCAACTTCCACCTGCGCGCGCTCTCGGCCAAGGTCAAGGAGGGGATCCGCGCCGCCGGCGGGACGCCGATGGAGATGAACACGATCGCCATCTCCGACGGGATCACGATGGGCACGGCCGGGATGCGGGCCTCGCTGGTCAGCCGCGAGGTGATCGCCGACTCGATCGAGCTCGTGGCCGACGCGCACATGTTCGACGCGGTGGTCACGATCAGCGGCTGCGACAAGACGATCCCGGGCACCGTGATGGCACTGTGCCGCCTCGACGTGCCGAGCCTGATGCTTTACGGGGGCTCGATCATGCCCGGGAAGCTGCACGGCGAGCAGGTCACGATCCAGGAGGTGTTCGAGGCTGTGGGCTCGTACTCCGCCGGTCGGATCACGCGTGACGAGCTGACCGAGCTGGAGAACGTCGCCTCGCCCGGAGCGGGCGCCTGCGGCGGCCAGTTCACCGCCAACACGATGGCGATGGCGTTCGAGGTGCTCGGGATCTCTCCGGCCGGCATGTCGATGGTCCCGGCCACCAACGGCCACAAGGTCGAGGTCGCGCAGGAGGCCGGACGGCTGGTGATGGACGTGCTCGCGCGCGGCCTGCGCCCGAGCGACATCATCACCAAGCATAGCCTCGAGAACGCGATCGCGGCCATCGCCTCGAGCGGCGGCTCGACCAACGGCGTGCTGCACCTGCTGGCGATCGCCAAGGAGATCGGCGTCGAGCTCTCGATCGACGACTTCGACCGGATCAGCGACCGGACGCCGCTGCTGTGCGACCTGAAGCCGGGCGGCCGCTACGTCGCCGTTGACCTGTACGAGGCCGGCGGCGTGCCGCTGCTGATGAAGCGCCTCAAGGATGCCGGCCTGCTGCACGAGCAGGCGCTCACCGTCACCGGCCAGACGGTCGGCGCGATCGCCGACGACGCGCGTGAGACCGCCGGCCAGCAGGTCGTGCGCCCGCTCGATGATCCGATCAAGCCCACCGGCGGCCTGGCCATCCTGCGCGGCAACCTCGCGCCCGAGGGTTGCGTGGTCAAGCTCGCAGGCCACGAGCGGCGCCTGCACACCGGGCCGGCACGCGTGTTCGAGTCCGAGGAGGACGCGATGCGCGCGGTGACCGAGAACCGGATCAAGGCCGGCGACGTGGTCGTGATCCGCAACGAGGGCCCGGCCGGCGGCCCCGGCATGCGGGAGATGCTCGCCGTGACCGCGGCGCTCGTCGGCGAGGGACTCGGCGAGGAGGTGGCGCTGATCACCGACGGACGCTTCTCGGGCGCCACGCACGGTTTCATGGCCGGACATGTGGCGCCGGAGGCCGCCCGCGGCGGTCCGATCGCCGCCGTGCAGGACGGCGACGAGATCACGATCGACGTGGCTGCGCGACGGCTCGACGTGGCGCTCTCCGACGAGGAGATCGCGGCCCGCGTGGCCGCCTACATCCCGCCCGAGCGCCCCTACCCGGGCGTCGCGCTGGCGAAGTACGCACGCCTCGTCTCGAGCGCCGCCCAGGGCGCCGTCACCTTCTAGTACCGCGCCTGGGAGAATCGGACCGGCGATGGCCGATCCCCCCGAGCAGGACGCAACCCCGGACGAGCCCGCCGCCGCCGGACAGACCGTCGAGTTGGCCCTGAGCGAGCAGCGCGGGGGGCTCCCGGCCGCGCCGGGCGACCTGCGTGAGTTCCTGCCCGGCCTCGAGCCCGAGCGCCACGTGACCGACTGGGGGCGCTCGGAGCGGGTGGAGGGGCTCGTGGACCGGACCCTGTACGAGTTCCTCTACCACTACTGGTTCCGGGTCGAGGTCGAGGGGATCGAGAACGTGCCCGCCCGGGGCGGCGCGCTGCTGGTCGCCAATCACGCCGGGGCGCTGCCGCCGGACGGCGCGATGATCGCCAAGGCGATCCGCGAGGAGCATCCCCACCCCCGGCCGATCCACCTGACCATGGACCACTCCTTCAAGGGCTTGCCCGGGGTCGGCATGGTGGTGACCAAGATCGGCGGCGTGCCGGCCCATCCGGCCAACGTGCACCGGTTGCTGTTCGACGAGCAAGCACTCGTGCTCGTGTTCCCCGAGGGCCGCACGGGCACCGAGAAGCCGGTGCGCGACCGCTACCGCCTGCGCCGGTTCGGTCGCGGCGGCTTCCTTGAGACCGCGATGCGCGCGCGGGCGCCGATCGTCCCGGTCGCCGTCGTCGGGGCCGAGGAGGCCCAGCCGGTGTTCGCCCGTCTGAACCTGCTGCGGCGGCTGACCCGGCTCCCGTACGTCCCCGTGACGCCGCCGCTGCCGCTGCCGGCCAAGTTCCGGATCCGGTTCCTGGAGCCGGTCTGGACCGCCGAGCTCGGCGACGCGCCGTGGGAGGAGGAGGGGTTGGTGCAGACGCTCGGCCAGGACATCCGCGCGCTGATCCAGGAGAACCTGCTCGAGATGGTGGCGGCACGGCGGAGCGTGTGGCTCGGGTAGGCGTCGCGCCCTCCCCGGCCCACATCATGACCATGGACTCCCGGCGCATCCTGATCACCGGACTGTCGTCGTACTGGGGCGGACGCCTGGCCCAGGTGCTCGAGCGCGAGCCCGGCGTGGAGGCGATCGTCGGCGTGGACTCGAGCGACCCCAAGCACGAGCTCGAGCGCACCGAGTTCGTGCGCGTCGACACCCAGCACGGGCTGATCCGCCGGATCGTCAACGCGGCGGCGATCGACACCGTGATCGACACGCGGCTGGTCGTCGACCCGCTCACCGAGCCGCTCAAGCGGGCCCACGAGATCAACGTGATCGGCACGATGAACATCCTCGCCGCCTGCAGCGGCAGCGACTCGCCGGTGCGCAAGCTGGTGTTCAAGTCCTCGGCCGACTACTACGGCTGCGAGCAGGACGACCCGGCCTTCTTCACCGAGGACATGGCGCGCCCCCACCCGGCGCGCACGGCGATCGAGCGCGACATCGTCGAGGCCGAGGAGGCGGTGGCGGCCCTCGCCGCCCGCAACCGGGACACCACCGTGACCGTGCTGCGCGTCGCCAACGGGATCGGCGGCGAGGTGCGCACGTCGCACCTGGCGCTCCTCTCGCTGCCGGTGATCCCCTCGATCCTCGGCTTCGACCCGCGCTACCAGTTCATCCACGAGGACGACGTCGTCGGCGTGCTCGAGTACTGCGTGCGCCACGATCTCCCCGGGATCTACAACGCCGCCGCCGACGGCGTGCTGGCGCTCTCGGAGGTCGTGTCGCTGCTCGGCAAGCCCTCGCTCCCGCTGCTGCCGCCGTGGGGCACCGGCTTCACGGCCGCCCAGCTGCGCCGGCTCGGCCTCCGGATCCCGCTCGAGATGCTGCGCCAGCTGCGCTTCGGGCGCGGCCTGGACAACCGACGCCTGAAGGCCGCGGGCTACAGCTACCGCTACACGACCCGGGAGGCGGTGCTCAAGCTGCGCGCCCAGCAGCGGCTGCGCCCGCTGCTGCGCAGCGGCGTCGAGGACTACCACTACGAGCGCGAGGTCGAGGAGTTCCTGCGCTGGAGCCCGAGCGTGCAGTCCGCGCCCGATCGGGGCCGGCGGCCGTGGCGTCCCGCGGCGGACCGGGTCGCCCACCTCGAGGGCACTCTGGCGGCGCTCCGGCATGCCGGAGCGGACGCGATCCCCGACGGCGTGGCGACCGCTGGCCCCGATCCCGGCACGCGGTCGCCGCTGACCTCCTACGACGATCTCAGCGCCGACGAGGTGATCGAGATCGCCTCCTCGCTGGAGCCCGCCGCGCTGGCCCAGCTACGCCGCTACGAGGCCGCCCACCGATCCCGGGCAGAGGTCCTCGCCGCCTTTGACCGGAACCTGGCGCGTCGCCGCCAATCCGGGGCTACGCAGTGAAATACCGCTTGCAGGTGTGAGGATTCTCATGGCAGAAGTTTGCGACCGCCGGTCGCATCGCTAGCATCAGCCGCTTGGTGGGTGCGCAGTGACTCCAGTTTCATACCTTCGGACGACGGCGAGCCCTGGCAAACCGGCGAGTGGAGACGGCCGTCGCGTGGCCGCTCCGCTCCCTGGGGGGGCGGGACGCTATGTCGCGCTCGGTCTGGTCATCGTGCTGGCTGGTGTGATCGTGGCCGGACTCCTGCTCGTCTCCTCGAGCCCGAGCCTGAGCGCCGACCCGAGTGCGCTGGCCAAGGTCGGAATGCCGCTCGGCGGGGGCACGATCGAGAGCGCCACCGCCACCGCCGCCGGCCGGGCGATCCCGCTCGAGGTCCGCGGTGATCAGCTGTGGCCGAGGAAGCTGGTTCCGGCGCGGACGGTGGTGTCGGTCACGGTCGTCGTCAAGCGGCCGGGCTGGATCTCCTGGCTCTCGGGCTCGCGCACCACGATGCATCTCTCGATCCAGGCGCCGAGCGCCGCCCTGCGCGCGCACTACCTGACCCTGAAGGCGGGAGCGCCGCTGCAGCTGCAGTTCAATAAGCCGATCCAGGTGATCGCCTACGGCGCACCCGGACACATGTATCGCCACGTGCTCGCGAGCCCGGTCACCGAGGTGAACCTGCCCCGCAGCGCCGAGGCCGGCACGATCGCCGTGGCCGTCGCTCCCCGTGCGTGGGAGACCTCCCGCTCCGCGTTCGTGAGCTGGTTCCCGGCCGGCGCGTCGGCGGCCAGCGCCGTCGCCACCCCGGCGCCGGGCAGCCGGATCACGCCGAACACGCCGATCACCCTCACCTTCTCGAAGCCGGTCAGCGCCGCGCTCGGCTCCGCCCGGCCGCCGATCTCGCCGGCCACGCAGGGAACCTGGCGCACGCTCAACACGCACACGATCGTGTTCCAGCCCCAGGGCTACGGCTACGGCCTCGCCGCCACCGTGCACATGCAGCTGCCGGGCGGCGTGCAAGTGGTCGGAGGCCAGCCGAGCTGGACCGTGCCCGGCGGATCGACGCTCCGCGAGCAGCAGATCCTGGCGCTGCTCGGGTACATGCCGCTGACCTTCAAGTACACCGGCGGCGGGGTGGCCAGAACCGTCGCCGCGCAGGAGGCCGCCGCGGTCAACCCGCCGGCCGGCTCGTTCAACTGGCGCTACGCCGACACGCCGGCGTCGCTGCGCGGGTTCTGGGCGCCGGGTGCCACCGGCGTCATCACGCGCGGTGCGCTGATGGCGTTCCAGAACGAGCACGGCCTGACCACCGACGGCGTCGCCGGCCCGGCCGTGTGGCGGTCGCTGATGGCCGCGGTCGTCACGGGCAAGCGCTCCTCGTTCGGCTACACGTACGTGTCGGTCAGCATCGCGTCCCAGAAGCTCGAGCTGTGGCACAGCGGCCGCACGGTCTTCAGCACCCCCGTCAACACGGGCATCGCGTCGGCGCCCACCGCGACCGGCACCTACCCCGTGTTCGAGCACATCCCGTCGGGGACGATGTCGGGCACCAACCCGGACGGCAGCCACTACAACGATCCGGGCATCCAGTTCATCAGCTACTTCAACGGTGGCGACGCGCTGCACGCGTTCACCCGCGCCCAGTACGGGTTCCCCCAGAGCCTGGGCTGCGTGGAGATGTCGGTGGGCTCCGCCGGCACCGTCTACCCGGACACCCCAATCGGGACCTTGGTGCACGTCGCCTGAGGCGGTCGGTCGTTCGTCTTACGGCGCCCGATGCCCGAGCGTGCCGATCCCTGCCCCGATCTCGTCGATCGGCACGTCTTCCCATCCCCGTTCGAGCAAGGAGGCATGGTGCGGCTGGTGACGAATAGCCAGAGCGCCGATGAATGTGTCCTCGTTTCGCCCGACCTTCTTGCGCAGCACCGCGTACCACAGGGTCGAGGCGTCGCTGGGTCCCTGGATCCGGTGCCAGGGGCGCTCGGGCATCGCTCCCGCGTCGATGACCCCGGCGTCGCCGAGCTGGCGTAGGGTGGCGAGTTGACCCGTGGCCGTGTCGATGAAGAAGATGCCCATGCCCGCGGAGGTTAGTGGTCATCCGCCGGCGATCTGCGAGCCGTGGGCGGTCGCGCTGTCAGCGTTTCACCGCGACCTGGGCCGCCGTGCCGTCTCGCCCAACACGCGCCACGCCTACGGCAGCGACCTGAGGCAATTCGCGGCGTGGGCCTCGGCGGCCGGCCTCGAGCCCGACTCGATCGACGTGCGTGCCCTGCGCCGCTACGCGGCGAGCCTGACCGAGCGCGGGCAGGCACCCGCCACGGTGGCCCGCAAGCTCGCCGCTATGCGCGGCTTCTTCCGGGCGCTGGTGGAGCTGGGCCAGCGGACCGAGAATCCGGCCGACCTGCTCAGCTCGCCCAAGCGCGCGCAGCGCCTGCCGCGGGTGCTCAAGCCCTCCGAGGTGGCCGCGCTGCTCGACCGGATCCCGGCCGCGACGCCGCTCGAGTTGCGCGACCGGGCCCTGTTCGAGCTTGCCTACGCCTCGGGGCTGCGGGCCGAGGAGCTCGTCTCACTCGACCTCTCCTCCGTCGACTTCGACGCCGAGACGGTGCGGGTCGAGGGCAAGGGCGGCAAGACCCGGCTCGTGCCGACCGGCGAGCACGCCCTGCGCGCGCTCGAGCGCTACCTCGCGCGCGCTCGCCCGGCGCTCGCGCTCGGCGATGAGCCCGCCGCCGGATCCGCGGGCCGGCCGGCCCGCGGGCCGCCGCTGTTCCTGTCCAAGTCCGGCCGGCGGCTCAGCACCTCGGATGTCCGCCGGCGGCTGCAGACGTGGGCGCGCCAGACGGGGTCCCTCATCCCGGCGCTGGCCGATGCACATCCGCACGCGCTGCGGCATTCGTTCGCCACGCATCTGCTCGAGGGAGGCGCGGACCTGAGGGCGATCCAGGAGCTGCTCGGACACTCGAGCATCTCGACGACACAGGTCTACACTCGGGTAGAGTCGCGGCGACTGAGATCCGCGTATGCCCGGGCCCATCCGCGTGCGTAGGACATTTCTGGGGGAACGCTGGAAACCAACGTAAAAGCGATCGAGCTGCACGACCTCTGGCGGCACTACAAGTCGTCGGGGGACGAGCGCGCGCGTGAGCGTCTCGTGGTCGCCTACTCACCGCTGGTCAAGTACGTCGCCGGGCGCATGAGCTCCGGGCTGCCCTCACACGTCGAGGAGGCGGATCTGATCTCGTACGGCCTCGGCGGCCTGATCTCGGCGATCGAGCGCTTCGATCTCGCCCGGGAGATCAAGTTCGAGACCTACGCGATCCCGCGGATCCGCGGCGCGATCATCGACGAGCTGCGCTCGATGGACTGGGTGCCGCGCTCGGTCCGGGCGCGGGCCCGCGAGTTCGAGCGCACGAACATGAAGCTCGAGGCGCGCCTGCAGCGGGCCCCGAGCGACGAAGAGATGGCGACCGAGCTCGAGATCACGATCGAGGATTTCCAGGATGCGCTGCTGCAGATCTCCAGCTCGACCATCGTCGCGCTGGACGAGCTGTGGACGGTGTCGGACTCGACCGGCGACAAGGTGTCGCTGCTCGACACCCTCCCCGATCGCGGCGCGCCCGATCCCCAGGCGATCGTCGATCAGGGCGAGCTGCGCGACCGCATCGCCGACGCGATCGCGGCCCTGCCCGAGCGCGAGAAGCTGGTCGTGGCGCTCTACTACTACGAGAACCTGACCCTGCGCGAGATCGGCGAGGTCCTCGGCGTGACCGAGTCCCGGGTCTCGCAGCTGCACACCAAGGCCGTCCTGCGGCTCCGCTCCAAGCTGGCGACCGAGCTGCAGTAGGAGATCGCGGCCGGGGTGCATGCACCCCGGCCCCGGGGCGCGCATGCGCGCCCCGGCGGTTCGGCGCATGCGCCGAACCGAACAGTTGGCCGGCCGGAGATTGCCTCGCGCGCGGGGGGTCCGAGGCGCTATCGTCGCGACTTCGGCAACGAGGAGAGGAGTTCTGGTATGCACAAGGCCGCGGATCGGATTCGCAACGTGGCTCTCGTCGGCCACCGGGGCAGCGGCAAGACCTCACTGCACGAGGCACTCCTGTTTCAGTCCGGCGCCATCAACCGTCTGGGCTCCGTCGTCGACGGAACCACCGTCTCCGATTCCGACGCGGACGAGAAGTCCCGCCAGATGTCGATCTCCGCCACGTTGTCCTCGTTCGAGTGGCAGGATCGCAAGGTCAACCTGATCGACACACCGGGCGACTCCAGCTTCGTCGCCGACGCCCTCGGCTCGCTGCGCGTATGCGAGTCCGCCGTGTTCGTCGTCAACGCCGTGATGGGTGTGGAGGTCCACACCACGCGGCTGTGGGCACGCGCCGAGGAGCTCGACCTGGCCCGGCTGATCTTCGTCAACATGCTCGACCGCGAGCGCGCCGACTTCTTCCGCGCGCTCGACTCGCTCAAGGCCGTGTTCGGCCCGCACGTGGTGGCGACCGAGATCCCGATCGGCTCCGAGCACGACGTCTCGGGCGTGATCGACCTCGTCGACATGAAGGCCTACCGATACGAAGGCACCGATCGCGAGAACTGCAGTGAGGTCCCGATCCCGGACGAGCTCCGGGCCCAGGCCGAGGAGTACCGCGAGAAGCTGATGGACGAGGTGGCCGAGAACTCCGACGCGCTGATGGAGCGCTACCTCGAGGGTGAGGAGATCTCGCACGAGGAGATCGTCACGGCGCTCAAGGACGGCACCAACCACGGCGCCATGTTCCCCGTCACCTGCGGCGTGGCCACCCGCAACCTCGGCACCAACCGACTGCTCGACGCGATCGTCGAGGACCTTCCCTCGCCGGTCAAGCACGGTGGCCTCGAGGTCGGCGAGGTGACGCTGGATCCGGTCGAGGACAAGGAACTGTTCGCCTACGTGTTCAAGACCCGAGCCGATCCCTTCGCCGGGCGCATCAACCTGTTCCGCGTCTACCAGGGCACGCTCAAGCAGGACTCCCACGTCCTCAACACCCGCGCCCACGCCAAGGAGCGCGTCGGCCAGCTCGTCACCTTCGAGGGCGGCCAGACGGGACACACGACCGAGTTCGGCCCCGGCGACATCGGCGCCGTGGCCAAGCTCAAGGAGACGAAGGCGGGCGACTGGCTCGCCTCTCGGGACGAGCCGATCCAGATGCCGAGCGTGAAGCTGCCGGCGCCGGTGATGGCATTCGCGGTCGAGCCGAAGAGCAAGGGCGACGAGGACAAGGTGTTCACGGCGCTGCGCCGCCTGCAGGAGGAGGACCCGACGATCGACCTGCACCGTGACGCCCAGACCGGCGAGCAGATCGTGGCCGGGCTCTCACAGGTCCACGTCGAGGTGATCGTGGAGCGGCTGAAGTCGCGCTTCGGTGCCGAGGTGACCCTGAAGCCGCCGCGCGTCCCCTACCAGGAGACGATCCGGCGCTCGGCCAAGGCGCACGGCCGCCACAAGAAGCAGACCGGCGGCCGGGGGCAGTTCGGCGACTGTCACATCGAGATCGAGCCGCTGGAGAGCGGGGAGGGGTTCGAGTTCATCACCGCGATCAAGGGCGGCGTGATCCCGTCGGGGTTCATTCCCGCGGTCGAGAAGGGCGTGGTCGAGGCGATGGGGGAGGGCGCGGTCGCGGGCTACCCGGTCAAGGACGTGCGCGTGCGGCTCTACGACGGCTCCTACCACACCGTCGACTCCTCGGAGATGGCGTTCAAGATCGCCGGATCGATCGCGATGAAGCAGGCGCTCGAGCAGGCCGGCCCGGTGCTGCTCGAGCCGATCATGATGGTCACGGTGAGCGCGCCCGACGACGTCGTCGGCGACGTGATCGGGGACCTGAACTCGCGCCGCGGCCGGCCGATGGGCATGGAGCCCTCGGGCCCCGGGATGCAGGAGGTCAAGGCCGAGGTCCCGATGGCCGAGATGCTCTCCTACGCCCCCGATCTGCGCTCCATCACCGGCGGTCGCGGCGAGTTCACGATGGAGTTCCTCCGCTACGAGGAGGTACCCGGCCACCTCGCCGGCAAGGTCGTCGACGAGGCCCGCGCCGAGCGCGAGGCGGTCAAGGCCTGATCGGTCCCGCCGACGACGGTATCGCCACGGCGCTGGGCGGCGCTGGTACCCTCGGTCGGCCGTGAGTACCAGAGACATCAGAACGTCGGCCCCCGCCGTCGCCTGCGGCGTGTGCGGGCGCACACTGCTGCGCGGCGAGCGCGCCGAGGTCTACATCGCGGGTGGCGACCGGCGCTCGGTGTGCGAGCTGTGCACCTCGCGGGCGCTGCACGAGGGCTGGGTACGGGAGGGAACGATGGCCGCGTTCGCGGACGCGACCACCGGCACCGAGCGCCGCCGCTCGCTGCTGAGCCGCTGGCGCGGCCGCCGCGAGACCACGGACGGCGACCCGATCGACCCCGGGCTCGAGGAGCCGATCGCGAGCGAGCCCTACTCTGAGCCTCCCCGGCGCATCCGCGAGCCCGTCCCGCAGCCCGTGCGCGAGCCCCGCCACGTGCGGGCCGTGCCGACGAGCGTGGAGCAGAAGGTCGCTTCGGCGATCGACCTGTTCAACGGCTCCGAGCACTGCAAGACCGTGGCCGGCGTGGCCCGCTCACTCGGTGCCCCGACCGTCTCGGTGCGACCCTCGGGCGAGCGCGCGAGCCAGGTCAACGTGGTCGTGTCGTGGGAGCTGTGCTGGTACCGCTACGAGGTCGACCTGTCCGATGATCAGCCGAGCGTGCGAGTGGCGGGACAGGGCTACGAGCTCGACGAGCTGCCGCCCGAGGAACGCGAGCCCAACGCGGTCGCGGACGATCGCGGTCGGCTGACCGCCTGAGCGGGTCGCGGGGGCGGCCAGGCGCCGCCGTTGGCTTCGTGGACGTAGGTTCGATGGCACGCCATCGCACCGGTCAATTAGCATCTCGCTTCAGTGATCTATTGCGTGGTCCCAGAATCGATGGCCGGCGAGCTGTTCGGCAAGCTCACCGACTACTACGCCGACGACCCCAATGTGACCGTGATCGTCGACCGCAGGCGGCCCTCGCGCCGGGGTGCGGGCGATACCGGCGAGGAGTCCGACCGGAGCCAGCGCCAGGTGCGCGACCGCCGGCGGCTGCGCGTGCCCGGAGATCATCCGGATCTGACCGTCGAGTGAAGGGGCCGACGGTGAAGCTCGTCGTCCACGTGGACGGCGGGGCGCGTGGCAACCCGGGGCCGGCGGCGATCGGCGTGGTCGTGTCTGAGCCCGACGGCACCGTGATCGACGAGCTCGGCGAGCAGATCGGCGTCGCGACCAACAACGTGGCCGAGTACAAGGCGCTGATCCGCGGCCTGGAGCGGGCGCGGGCCCTCGGCGCCGACGAGATCGAGATCGTCAACGACTCCGAGCTCGTCGCGCGTCAGCTGACCGGGGCCTACAAGGTCAAGCACCCGGCCATGAAGCCGCTGTACCTCGACGCGATCGAGGCGTTGCGCGGCTTCGGCGCCTGGCGCATCCGCTCCGTGCCGCGGGCACAGAACGCCCGCGCCGACGAGCTCGTGAACGCTGCGCTCGACGCGGGTTAGCGGGCCGGCCGGTCCCGCGCTCCCCTCGGGGGGCGCGCCCGCTACCCTCTGAAGCGTGACCGATGCCCTCATCGAGCTCACGGTGCGGCTGGAGGCCACCGCTCAGCGGCTCCGCGCGGGACAGCTGGATCCTGACGCCACGCTCGCGCAGATCGAAGACCTGGCCCAGCTGGCCGCGGACGCGAGCGCGCAGGTGGACGAGCAGATGCGCGCCGTGCTCGAGCCGCTGCCGGACCTTCCGGGGCAGCTTCCGCTCCCCGCCGGCTGATTCCGCCACGGTCTTGGCGCCGGCGTACCCCGACCACCTCCGCATCGAGGTGGACCGCTTCCTGGAGGATCTGCGGTTCAGCGCCGAGGAGGCCTGCGCCGGCCTCGAGGAGGCGATGCGCTACTCGCTGCTGGCCGGCGGCAAGCGGATCCGGCCCGTGCTGGCCCTCGCCACCGCCGCCGCGGTCGGGCGCGAGCCGCGCTCCGTGCTGCCGCTGGCCGGCGCGCTCGAGTTGATCCACACCTACTCCCTGATCCACGATGACCTCCCCGCGATGGACGACGACGACATGCGCCGCGGCCGTCCGACGTGTCACGTGGCGTTCGGCGAGGACGTGGCGATCCTGGCCGGCGACGGCCTCTACGCCGAGGCGTTCCGGCTGCTGTTGACCGAGCAGGAGGGCGATCCGGCCGGCCTGCTGGCCGCGGCGCGCGAGCTGGCGGCGGCGACCGGCGTGCAGGGGATGGTCGGCGGGCAGTTCATCGACGTGGCCGGGACCGCTCCGGACGGGCCCGCGGGGCTGCGCCACCTGCACGAGCTGAAGACCGGTCGCCTGATCGGGGCCAGCATCGAATGCGTACTCCTTCTGGGCGCAGGGAACAAAAGTGGCACAATGTCCTCCTTCCAAACCTTTGCAAGCGAGCTGGGCGTGCTCTTCCAGATCGTTGACGACATTCTCGACGTCACCGGATCTCAGGAGACGCTCGGAAAGCCCCAAGGCAGCGACGAGCGGCTGGGCAAGCGCACGTACGTGACCGAGTTCGGTCTCGACGGAGCCCGGGCCCTCGCCCGGGAGTCGCACCACAGAGCCCGGACGGCTCTGGCTCACGCCGCGCCGGCAGGCGCTGCGGAGCTCGAGCAGATCACCGATTTCATCGCGACCCGAACCTATTGATGGCCGAACTGCTGAACAACGTCAAGGGACCCAGGGACCTGCACGCGCTGACCGACGAGCAGCTGCAGACGGTGGCCCAGGAGGTGCGCGAGCACATCATCGACACCGTCGGGGAGATCGGCGGCCACTTCGGCGCCAACCTCGGCACCTGCGAGCTGGCCGTGGCGCTCCATTCGGTGCTCGACTCCCCGCGCGACAAGATCCTCTGGGACGTGGGCCATCAGGCCTATCCGCACAAGGTCCTCACCGGCCGTCGCGACGAGCTGCACACGATCCGCAAGTACGGCGGTCTGGCCCCGTTCTGCTCCATCCCCGAGTCCCCGCACGACATCATGGGCGCCGGCCACGCCTCCACCGCGATCGGCTACGCGGTCGGGATCAAGACGGGGATGCTCGCCGGGCACGGCGAGGACGGCAAGGTCGTGGCGGTCGTCGGCGACGGGGCCATGACCGGCGGTGTGGCGTTCGAGGCCGTGCACCAGGCCGGCGGCGCCGGCACGCCGATCGTGGTCGTGCTCAACGACAACGGCATGTCGATCGCGCCCAACGTCGGTGCGCTCTCGCGCTACTTCAACCGCGTGCGCCTGAACCCGAAGCTGTGGCACGCCCGCGAGGGCGTCGAGGGCGGGCTGACCAAGCTGCCGGTGGGCATCGGATCCGCGTTCGAGCGCCTCGGCCCCCACTTCAAGGAGTCGATCAAGGCCTTCTGGGCGCCGGGACTGTGGTGGGAGGAGCTCGACTTCGCCTACATGGGGATCATCGACGGCCACGACGTCCGCGCCCTGCGGGAGGCGCTGCGCGAGGCGGTGGCTGCCCAGCGGCCCGTGGTCGTGCACGTCGCGACCGTCAAGGGCAAGGGCTTCGCCCCCGCCGAGGAGGGCGGCCTCGAGGGCATGGAGCAGTGGCACGCCGCCAAGCCCAAGTCGATCGCCAACGGCGCCCCGGCCGCCAAGGTGGCCAAGCCCGCCGGCACCAAGACCCCACCGCCCCAGTACACGCAGGTGTTCGGCGACGCGCTCGTGGCGGAATGCCGTCGTGACGAGCGCGTGATCGGCATCACCGCCGCGATGAACTCGGGTACCGGCCTGAACGTTCTGCAACGCGAGCTGCCCGACCGCTACTTCGACGTCGGCATCGCCGAGCAGCAGGCGATCCTGTTCGCCGCCGGGCTCGCCCTCCAGGGCGCCAAGCCGGTCGCGGCGATCTACTCGACCTTCCTGCAGCGCGCCTACGACCAGATCGTGCACGACGTGTGCCTGCAGAACCTGAACGTGGTGTTCGCGATGGACCGTGCCGGCCTCGTCGGCGATGACGGCCCCACCCACCACGGCGTGTTCGACATCGCCTACCTGCGCTGCCTGCCCAACATCGTGCTCATGGCCCCGCGCGATGAGGCGATGCTGGTCCACATGCTGCGCACGGCGATCGCGTACGACGACGGCCCGATCGCGCTGCGCTACCCGCGCGGCGAGTCGATAGGCGTCGGGCTTCCCGCCCGGCCGAAGGCGATCGAGATCGGCACCGGCGAGATCCTCCGCGAGGGCGAGCGCGTGGCCATCCTCGGCTACGGCACGGGCGTCCAGAAGGGCCTCGAGGCGGCCGACATCCTCGCCCGCCACCGCATCTCGGCCACCGTCGCCGATGCCCGCTTCGCCAAGCCGATCGACGCCGGCCTCGCGGCGCAGCTCGCGGCCGAGCACGAACTGCTCGTCACCGTCGAGGAGGGCGTGCTCGCCGGCGGCTTCGGCTCCGCGGTCTGGGAGACGCTGTCGGACTCCGGCCTCGCGCCGCGCATCCTTCGCGTCGGCCTGCCCGACCGCTACGTCACCCACGGCTCCCCGCAGCTCCTGCACGAGGAGGTCGGGTTCACCGGCGAGCGGATCGCCGAGCGGATCGAGGCCGCCGTGGGCGAGCCGGAGCGGGTGGCGGGGTAGAGGCGGTTCTTGTGGCGGGGCCCCCTGTCGGGGCCCCCGGTTGCTGTGGAGGTGGGGGCCGGCGCCCGGGCATCGCAGGCGCCCCACAGACCCACACACCCGCCACCACCCCAGAAAAGGAACGGCCCACCTTGCGGCGGGCCGTTCCCGAGAGGAGAGATGTGTGTGCGTTTGATCGCTGGGAGGAAGCTCATTCAGCCCGCGGCCGCGTACCGGGTCGCGAGCATGCCCATCAGGCTCGCGCCGAGGGCCACGGAGACGATGAGGCCGGCGGCCGAGAAGCCGAGGAAGGCCGGCGCCAGCATCATCACCATTCCGGTCACGAGCTCAATCGTGCCGTGGCCGGGAAGGCTCACACGTCGTCGGGCGGTCATCACGTACGTATGTTCGCGACCGACGGCTGTCGCCACTGTGAGGTGGATCACAGCTACCGTTCCCGGCGTGAGCCGGGTTCGACTCGACATGCTGCTCTCCCGGCGGGGGGTGTTTCCGTCCCGGACCCGGGCCGCCGCGTCCGTGCTGGCCGGTGACGTCCTGCTGCTCCCGGAGCGCCGGCGGGCCGAGAAGCCCGGGCAGCTCGTGTCGGAGGACATCGAGTTCGAAGTGCTGCCGGCGCCGGCGTTCGTCTCGCGCGGCGGCACCAAGCTGGCCAACGCCCTCGACGCCACCGGGCTCGAGGTCGCCGGTCGCCGGGCGCTGGACATCGGTGCCTCGACCGGTGGGTTCACCGACTGCCTGCTGCGGCAGGGCGCGGAGCACGTCGTCGCCGTCGACGTCGCCTACGGCGAGTTCGACTGGCGGCTGCGCTCCGACCTCCGGGTGACGGTGATCGAGCGCCGGAACGCGCGCAGCCTCACCGCCGAGGAACTGCCCTACGCCGCCGATCTGATCGTGATCGACGTCTCGTTCATCTCGCTGGCCAAGATCCTGCCGGCGGCGCTGGCCTGCGCGGCCGATCGGTTCGACTGCCTGGCGCTGGTGAAGCCGCAGTTCGAGGTCGGGCGCGGACGGGTCGGGAAGGGCGGCGTCGTGCGCGACCCGCACCTGCGCCGTGAGGCGCTGCGCGACGCCGGCGTGGCGGCGCAGAGCCTCGGCGCATCGGTGCTCGGCTACGCCAGCTCGGGGCTCCCGGGTCCCAAGGGCAACCTTGAGACGTTCGTCTGGCTGGCCGAGGGCGACCGCGCCGGCATCGCCGATCTGGCATCGGCCGTGGCCGAGGTGGAGCCGGTGAGCGACGCGGTCGAGCCGGTGAGCGACGAGGTCGAGCCGTGAGCGAGATCCGCAGCGCGACCGTGTTCACGCACCGGCGGCCGGCCGAGACGGGGCCGGCGATCGAGACGCTGCTCGCGATCGCCCGCGAGGCCGGAGCCGTCCTGCGCCTCGACGCGACCGAGACCCGCAAGCACAACCTCAAGCCGGCGCCCGGGCTGGTCCTCGACGCCCCGATCCAGCGCGATGTCGACGTGTGCTTCGCGCTCGGCGGCGATGGCACGATCCTGACGGGGCTGCGCACCTACGCCGGCACGGGGGTTCCCGTCGTCGGGGTCAACTTCGGGGAGATCGGGTTTCTGGCCACGATCGACCGCGACGAGATCGAGCCCGGGCTCAGGCGGGCCTTCGCGGGCCAGTTCGAGGTGCTCTCCCTGCCCGGGATCGAGCTCGCCGGCGCCGGCGGCCGGTGGCTGGCGATGAACGACGTATCGATGCACCGCCAGCCCGGCAAGCGGGTCGCCGACCTGGCCTACGCGGTCGGCTCCAACGAGATCGGGCGTGTGCGCTGCGACGGTCTGGTGGTGGCCACGCCGGCCGGATCGACCGGATACAACCTCGCCAACGGCGGCCCCGTGATGGCCTGGGGCGTGGCCGGGTTCGTGGTCTCGTTCATCGCTCCCCATTCGCTCACCGCCCGCGCGCTGGTCGTCGCGCCCACCGACGTGCTCACGGTTCACAACCGCTCCCGCGAGGAGCCGGTCGACGTCACCGTCGACGGCCGTCCCGTCGGTGCGCTCGCGCCCGGGGAGCTGGTTGAGGCGCACTTCGTCGACGGCCAGGGATCGCTGGCCCAGATCGCCGGGACGACCTTCTACCACCGGCTGCGCGAGAAGTTCGGCCGGCTCGCGTCGGCGCCGTAGCGGTCGGCCCGGGTCCGTTCGGGGGTCCCGATCGCGGGGACCCGGCGATCCGCCGATCCGTCGGCGGCGGCTGGTACACCCCGTGCATGCTGCACGAGCTACGGGTCGAGAACCTGCTGCTGCTCGAGCGGGCCGAGCTGCGGCTCTCGAGCGGCCTGAACGTGCTGACCGGCGAGACGGGCGCCGGCAAGACGATGCTGGCGCAGGCGCTCGACCTGCTGCTGGGCGGGCGGGCCCGGAGCGGGATCGTGCGGCCGGGAGCGGGGGAGGCCTACGTCGAGGGGGTGTTCGCGGTCCCGGACGCGGTCGACGAGCGCCTGGCCGAGCTGATGCCGGACGGCAGCGAGGAGATCGTGCTCGCCCGCCGGGTCTGGCCCGACGGGCGTACCCGGGCCTACGTGTGCGGGCGGACCGCCACGGTGGCCGACCTGCGCGACATCGGGGGTCGCCTGCTCGCCTTCTACGGTCAGCACGAGCACCGCAAGCTGATGCTCTCCACCGCCCAGCTCGACATCCTCGACGCCCACTGCGGCGCCGAGCAGCTCACGCTGCGGGCCGAGTTGCGATCGGCCTATGAGCATGTGCGCGCGCTCGAGACGCGGGCCGAGGAGCTGCGTGCCCTCGCCGGCGCCCGGGACCGGGAGCTCGACCTGCTCGCGTTCGAGCTCGAGGAGATCGAGGCCGCCGATCCGACCGTCGAGGAGGAGCAATCCCTGACCCAGGAGCGCGACCGGCTGCGACACGTCGAATCGCTCCGCACGGGTGCCGCGGCGGGGGCGGAGGCGATCGCCCCCGAGGCAGGCTCCGGTGCGGCCGAGCTGCTCGCGCGGGCAGCGCAGCAGCTCGAGCCGCTGGCCGCGATCGATCCGCAGCTGCAGTCTCTGTCGGAGCGCCTGAACGCGCTCCGCTACGAGGCCGACGACGTCGGCGGTGAGCTCCGCCGCTACGCGCTCGGGCTCGACGGCTCGCCGGGCCGGCTCGAGCAGGTGGAGGAACGGCTGGCGCTGCTCGCCCGCCTGCAGCGCAAGCACGGCGGCTCGATGGAGTCCGTGCTCGCGCACGCCGAGCGCTGTCGTGCCCGCCGCGCGGAGCTCGAGGACGCCGACGTCGCGCTCGAAGGCGCCGAGGCCGAGCTGGCCGAATCCCGGACGCGCCTCGAGCGGCTGGCCGCCCGGGTGCGCCGGGCCCGGGTCAAGGCGGCGCCGGCGCTCGCCGCCGCGGTCCGCGAGCGCCTGGCCGAGGTGGCGATGCAGGACTCGCGCTTCGAGGTCGAGTTGCAGGACCGGGCCGAAGGGTGCGGGCCGCGCGGAACCGAGACGGTCGAGCTGCTGATCGCCCCCAACGCCGGCGTGGCCCCCGGGCCGTTACGGGAGATCGCCTCCGGCGGCGAGCTCTCGCGCGTGATGCTCGCGGTGCTCAGCGTCGCCCACTCCGAGCCGGCCTCGGGCGAGGTGCCGCTGCTCGTGTTCGACGAGATCGACGCCGGCATCGGCGGCCACACCGCCCGCGCGGTCGGCGAGCACCTCCGCGACCTCGCCACCGGCGGCAGCGCCCGTCAGATTCTCTGCATCACCCACCTGCCCCAGGTCGCATCGCTGGCCGCGCGCCATTTCCGGATCGAGAAGTCCAACCACGGCGACACGGCGACGACCACGGTCGCGGAGCTGACCGGGGATCAGGTGGTCAGCGAGCTCGTGCGGATGCTCGGCGCCGGCGAGGGCGACCGCGCCGCCAGCCAGCACGCGCGCCAGCTGCTCCGCGCCGCATGACCGGCGCAGCCGCGGCCGCGAACTTCTTCCCGCTAACTGCGGACCTCGGCCCGCTCGCCGTCCGCAGCCGGCGCTACCTTGAGGTCCGTCGCTAGACTCCGATGACGAACCGTTGATGGCCCACGATCCTCGAACAGCCGCTTCACGGGCGATGCCCGGCGCTGGCGGCTCACCCTCCGAGACTCGGTTCATCTTCATCACCGGTGGTGTCGTCTCCTCGCTGGGCAAGGGGATCGCCGCGGCGTCGATCGGGCGGCTGCTCGTCGCCCGCGGGCTTCAGGTCCAGCTGCAGAAGTTCGATCCGTACATCAACGTCGATCCCGGCACGATGTCGCCCTACCAGCACGGCGAGGTGTTCGTGACCGAGGACGGTGCGGAGACCGATCTCGACCTCGGCCACTACGAGCGCTTCACCGACGCCAATACGAGCCGGGCGTCGAACGTGACCGCGGGCGGCATCTACAACACGGTGATCCGCCGTGAGCGACGGGGCGACTACCTCGGCGCGACGGTGCAGGTCGTGCCCCACATCACCGACGAGATCAAGCACCGCATCCGGCTGATGGCCGACTCCAGCGACGTCGACTTCGTGATCACCGAGATCGGCGGCACCGTGGGCGACATCGAGTCGCTGCCGTTCCTGGAGGCGATTCGCCAGTTCCCGGTCGACGTCGGGCGCCGGCGGTGCATGTTCATCCACCTCACGCTCGTGCCCTACATCGGGCACGCCGGCGAGCTGAAGACGAAGCCGACGCAGCACTCGGTCAACGAGCTGCGGCGGATCGGGATCGCGCCCGACATGGTCGTGTGCCGCTCGGAGTCCGCGCTGTCGACCGACATCCGGCGCAAGATCGCGCTGTTCGCCAGCCTTCCGGTGGAGGCGATCGTGTCCGCGCGCGACGTGCCCGACATCTACCAGGTGCCGCTCATGTTCCGCTCCCAGGGGGTGGACGAGTTCATCCTCTCCGAGCACTTCGGCGTCGACGCCGATGAACCCGACCTGACCGGTTGGGAGGCGATGACGACGCGTGTGGCGGAGGCGAGCCGCACGACGCGGATCGCGCTCGTGGGCAAGTACGTCCAGCTCGAGGACGCCTACCTCTCGGTGGTCGAGGCGCTCAAGCACGCCGGCGCCCACCACGGCGCGAAGGTCGAGGTGGACTGGATCGACTCCGAGCGGGTCGGTGAGCCGGAGATCGACGCCCGGCTCGAGTCGGCGTCCGGGATCCTGATCCCCGGCGGCTTCGGCGGCCGCGGGATCGAGGGCAAGATCCGCGCCGCTCAGATCGCGCGCGAGCGCGAGGTCCCGTACCTCGGCATCTGCCTCGGGATGCAGGTGGCGGTGGCCGAGTTCGCCCGCAACGTGGCCGGGATGGCGGGTGCCAACTCGACCGAGTTCGACCTCGAGACGCCGTTCCCGGTGATCGACCTGCTGCCCGAGCAGAAGGAGATCGCCGACATGGGCGGCACGATGCGCTTGGGCGCCGACCCGGTCAAGCTGCACGAGTCGACGCGCGTGCGAGCGCTCTACGGCGAGGCGGTCATCTACGAGCGCCACCGCCATCGCTATGAGGTCAACAACCATCTCCGTCGCCGACTCGAGGGAGCCGGGCTGATCTGCTCGGGCACCTCGCCGGACGAGCGGCTGGTCGAAGCGATCGAGTTGGCCGCCGACCGGCACCCGTTCTTCGTGGCCTCGCAGTACCACCCGGAGTTCAAGTCCCGGCCCGAGCGCCCCGCGCCGCTGTTCCGGGAGTTCGTGGGCGCGGCGCTGGACCACGCCGAGGTCCGGGAGCAGGCCGAGGTCCGAGAGCCGTCCGCTCCCGGCGACGTGACCGTGTCCCGCTCCGCCCCGTGAGGCGAGCGACGGAGACGGAACGGACCCGGCTGCACGAGACGTTCGCGGCCCTGTGCCGGATCGAGAGTCCCTCGCGGCGTGAACGCGCCTGTGCCGACCGAGTCGCCGAGGCGCTCGGCGACATGGGCCTCGAGGTCGCCGAGGACGACGCCGGCCCCAAGGTCGGCTCCGACAGCGGCAACCTGGTGGCGCGGATCCCCGGCCGCGGTCCGGACTCGATCCTGCTCTGCGCCCACCTCGACACGGTCCCGCCGCGGGCTCCGATCGAGCCGGTCATCGTCGACGGCGGCTGGGAGAACGCCAACGACGGGATTCTCGGCGCGGACAACAAGGCGGCGGTGGCGGTGATGCTCGAGCTGGCCCGGCGGCTCACCGGTTCGCCCGAGCCGGCCGTGGTCGGTGTCGAGCTGGTGTTCACGGTCTGCGAGGAGACATCGCTGCTCGGCGCCAAGGAGTTCGACCTCGGCCGGCTGAGCAGCCGCTTCGGCTACGTCTTCGACCACGCCTCGCCGATCGGCGAGATCGTGATCGCGTCACCGACCTATCACCGCATCGTGGCCGACTTCCATGGGCGCGCCGCCCACGCCGGGATCCGGCCGGAGGACGGTCGCAACGCGATCGTCGCGGCCGCTCGGGGGATCGCCGCCATGCGGTCCGGCCGGATCGACGAGCAGACGACCGCGAACGTGGGCACGATCTCCGGCGGGACCGCCGCCAACGTCGTGGCCGAGCGCTGCACCGTCGAGGCCGAGGCCCGTAGTCTCGATGCCGACCGGGTCGAGGCGCTGGTCACCGAGATGGTCGATCACCTCAACGACGCCGCCGGGGCCGGCGAGTGCGACCTCGACCTCACCGTCGAGCGGATGTTCGACGGCTACCGGACCAAGACGAGCGCGCCGCAGAACGTGCTCGCCGAGCGGGCCCTGCGGGCGTGCGGCTACGAGCCGCGGGCGATCGTGACCGGTGGAGGGTCCGACGCAAACGCGTTCGAATCGGCAGGATTCGCGTGCATGAACCTGGCCAACGGCACCGAGCGCAACCACGAGCCGGGCGAGCGGGTCAGCGTCGACGCGCTCGAAGGCATGCTCGAGGTCGCGATCGCGCTGGTCGAGGAGGCGGCGGTGGGCAGCCCATGAGCGAGTTCACACGCCTCGGCGGCGACACGAAGTGGGAGGGCCGCATCGCCACCGTCAGCGTCGAGCGGTTCCGTCACGAGGACGGGGAGGAGGTCACGCGCGAGAAGGTGTGGCATCCCGGCGCGGTCGGCATCCTGGCCCTCGACTCCACGCACGTTTGGCTCACGCGCCAGCCCCGTGAGGTGGTCGGTGCCCGCGCCTCGCTCGAGGTTCCAGCCGGCAAGCTCGACGTCCCGGGCGAGGAGCCTCTGGCCACGGCCCAGCGCGAGCTCGCCGAGGAGATCGGCAAGCACGCCGCCGAGTGGCAGGAGATCAAGGCCTTCTACACGAGCCCCGGGTTCAGTGACGAGCGCGTGTGGCTGTACCTGGCCACCGACCTGTCCGATTCCCCGCCCGCCGAGGCGGAGGAGAACGAGCGCATCGAGATCGTCCCGTGGCCGCTGGACGGGCTCGACGCCGCGTTCGAGGAATGCGACGACTCCAAGTCGCTGATCGCGCTGCTGTGGCTGATGCGCCGCCGCGAGAGCGGCCCTCCGGCTCAGGGCACCGGCGCGAACGGGCCGGAGTCCGTCCGCGGGATCTCGTAGCCGCGCGCCGGGAGCGCGGCCGACGCCGGCGCCGAGCCCCGCGCCGCCGGCCCGCCGCCGCGTCCGCGGGCGCCGCGGCTGCCGCCGAGGTCCGCGGCGCCCGCGGCCGCCGCCCAGCTCACCCGGACCGGCGCCAGCCGGAACAGGGCGTACCAGGTGGCCGGGTCGGTGCGTCCGGTCGCCGCCAGGTGACGGCGACGCTGGAAGGCGCGCAGGTTGCCCTCAGTCTGGGCGGCGAACGTGCCGGTGATGCGCTGGCCCGGGATCGCCCGGGCCAGGTGCTGCTGCAGCCACACCACCTCGTCGCCGGCCGACCCGAAACCGAGCGAGGGGAAGCCGAGCGAGGCCACGGCGCCGGCGGCCAGGTAGGGCCCGCTCAGCGGCCCCCACAGCCCGGCGGCACCGGCCCAGGCCCAGTCCCACCAGGAAATCCCGCGCGCGCGGTAGCGCACGGTCAGCCCCCGGAACAACTCGACCTCCGTGGGGCCGACGTTGTAGAGCTGGCCGAGCGGGTAGATCGCCCGCCGATAGATCCGGTTGTACGTGTAGGTGTGGTGGAACACGGTCTCGGGGCTGACGCCGATGTCGCTCCAATACATCTGGGGCAGGTTGAACTGCGCCCCGCCCGGCCCCAGGAAGACCGAGTATGGGAAGGCGGGGTGGTAGTCGACGTAGGGGAACGAGGCCAGCCCGACGGGATAGCGCGAGCCGATCGCCGCGCGGAGGTCGTCGACGTACACCTGGGCGGAGGCGTAGCGTCCCTCGTACTCCGCCTCGGCGTCGATGATCAGGCAGTCGGCGCCGGCTCGCACCGCGTCGGCGCTGATTGCTGCCTCGGCGGCCGGGTAGGTCCCATACACGTACTGCCACGCGCACACGTGCAGGCCGCCGGCGTGCAGGGAGCGCACCAGCCGGGAGCTGAACTGCGACCAGTAGCCGGTGCCGTCGCCGCTCTTGACGATCACGTTGGTGACCCCGGCCGACCGGGCCTGGGCGGCGATCTGAGCCGCGCTTCCGCCCGCCGACGGGCTCACGTACCAGATCCATATGCTGCGCCCGTCGAGCGGGTTGGCCGCAGCGCGGCACGGGAGCGAGAGGCCGAGCAGACAGGTGGCCACGATCAGCGCCGAGCGCAGCAATGCCGGCCGGCGGGGAGACGCTGAACGGACAAACACGAGAGGCACCATCACAAAGATCGCCGCTGAGACGATCGATCGACTGTACGCCCGACCTCGGCGGTTGCCGAGTCCCGCACGATGGCTTGCAGCGGCGCACGAACGGTTGCAGCAGCGCACGGGCGCGAGCACTCGGCGCCCCCACCCGCAGGAGCTTCACCACCGGGCGCGAAGCTGGCCGGCATGGCAATGACCGCGGCGCCCGCCCAGACCGCTCGGCTGATCGATCTCGTGCTCGACTTCCTCGCCTACCTCGAGCTCGAGCGCGGCCTGTCACGCAACACACTCGAGGCCTATCGCTCCGACCTGCAGCAATACGGCGAGTTCCTCGATCGCCGCGGAACCGATGCGCTGGCCGCGGGCTCGGTCGATCTCGCCGCGTTCGTGTCCGAACTGGCCGAGGGCCGTGAGGGCAAGCGCCCCGTGGCCTCGGCGACCCTGCAGCGCAAGGTGGCCTGCCTGCGCTCGTTCTACCGCCACCTCCGTCGCGAGCAGCTGCTCGAGCACGATCCCACCGTCGAGCTGCGGGGCCCGCGTCGGAGCGCCCGGCTGCCGAATGTCCTCTCCCGCGACCAGGTTCGGGCGCTGCTGGCCCAGCCCCGCGGCGGCTCCCCGGCGGCGCTGCGCGACCGGGCGCTGCTGGAGACGATGTATGCGTGTGGGCTGCGGGCGTCGGAGGCGATCTCGCTCGAGCTGTCCGAGCTCGACCTCGAGGCCGGCATGCTGAGGGCTCGCGGCAAGGGGTCCAAGGAGCGCCTGGTGCCGATCGGTAGCAAGGCGATCGACACGCTCGAGGCCTACCTCGCCCGATCCCGGCCCCAGCTCGTCGGGCTGCATGACGAGCCGCATGTGTTCGTCAACCTGCGCGGCGGGGGCCTCTCGCGCCAGGGGCTCTACAAGATCGTCCAGCGCCACGCCCGCTCAGCCGGGCTCGACCAGCAGATGAGTCCGCACACGCTGCGCCACACCTTCGCCACCCATCTGCTCGCCGGCGGCTGCGATCTGCGCTCGCTGCAGGAGATGCTCGGCCATGCCGACATCGGCACCACCCAGATGTACACGCACCTGTCGGCCGAGCGCCTGCGCGACGTGTACTTCGACGCGCACCCGCGGGCCCGGCTCGAGCCGGACCCACCCGTCACGCCGCGGTAGCCCTGGCCCCGAGAGGGAGTCCGGCGGGCCCGGGTGCCAGAATCCCGGCGTGCTTCGCTGCCCGATGATCGTGCTATTGCGCTCCTTCCACGCCGTGGACCACTCGGTGTTCTCGCCCATCAAGCGATCGCTGCGGCTGTCCCCGGTGGCCGGCGCGTGAGGCGCCGGACGTTCGTCGTCGTCCTCGACGCCTGCGGCGCCGGGGCGCTGCCGGACGCGGCCGCGTACGGCGACGAGGGCACCAACACGCTCGGGCACCTCGCCGAGGTCCTCGGCGGCCTGGATCTCCCGGTGCTGGGGGAGCTCGGCCTCGGTCGGGTCCTGCCGCTCGAGGGCGTTCCGCCGGCGCGGGCGCCGGTGCTCCACGGCCGCCTGCACGCGCTCGGCCCGGGCAAGGACTCCACCGCGGGCCACTGGGAGCTGATGGGCGTGGTCGCCTCGGCGCCGGCCCCGACCTACCCGGGCGGTTTCCCGGAGGACGTGGTCGAAGCGGTGTCGGAGCTGAGCGGGCATGGGGTGATCTGCAACCGCCCGTACAACGGCATCGGGGCGATCGACGATTTCGGCGCCGAGCACCTGCGCACCGGTGCGTTGATCGTCTACACGAGCCAGGACTCAGTGCTGCAGGTCGCCGCCCACGTGGATGTCGTGGCGCCGGCCGAGCTGTACGAGATCTGTGCCCACGTGCGCGCGTTGATGCAGGAGCCACACGCGGTGGGTCGCGTGATCGCGCGGCCGTTCGCGGGCACGCCGGGACACTTCGAGCGCACGGACGGGCGCCACGACTTCGGCCTGCCGCCGGTGGGTCGCAGCTACCTCGAGGAGCTGCAGGCGGCCGGCGTGCCCGTGCACACGGTCGGCAAGGTGGGGGAGCTGTTCTCGGGCGTGGGCATCGACGTGATGCATCCGGGGGCCACCAACGCACGCGCGATCGCGGAGACGACGCGCCTGTTCGAATCGCTCGAGCACGGGCTCGTGTTCGCCAACCTGGTCGAGACCGATCAGGTGTTCGGCCACCGGCACGACGCGGAGGGGTTCCATCGCGCCCTGCAGGTGATCGACGCGAGCGCGGCCACCTGGCTGGAGCTGATGCGCCCCGGCGACATGCTGATCCTGACCGCCGATCATGGCTGCGACGTGACCTCGCCGCGGACCGACCACACGCGCGAGCACGTGCCGCTGCTGGCCGCCTTCGAGGGACACGGCTCCCGCCGCCACGACGGCCCGCTGGCCGATGTCGGGGCCAGCGCGCTGAAATGGCTCTCCGGTCGGGACGCGGCCGCGCTGCCCGGGACGCCGTTCCTGTGAACCGGAGCTGAGCGGGGATGCCCGAGCTACCCGAGGTGGAGACGGTGCGCCGCCAGCTGGCGCCCCTGCTCGAGGGCCGCGAGCTCCGGGAGGTGCGGATCCTCGACCCGCGCTGGACCCGGCCCGAGCCGCCGGCCGCGGTGGAGCAGGGCCTGCGCGGCGCCTGGGTGCAGCGGCTCGGGCGCCGCGGCAAGTACCTGGCGTGGGAGCTCTCGGACGACCGGCACCTGCTCGTGCACCTGCGGATGACGGGCGCGCTGCTCTACGACCCACCCGATCCGCCTCCGCACGCGCGCGTGCACTTCACGCTCGGCGATGGTCATCGGTTGGTCTACGTCGATGCCCGCCGGTTCGGGACCGGCGATCTGTTCCACAGCGCGGAGCGGCGCGACCGATACCTGGCCGAGCGGATCGGCGTCGAGCCGATGACCCCCGAGTTCACCGTCGAGCACCTGCAGCGGGCGGCCCGCGGCCGCCGCACGCCGGCCAAGGTGTTCATCCTCGATCAGCGGCAGATTGCCGGGGTGGGCAACATCTACGCCGACGAGGCGCTGTTCCGGGCCGGAATCCATCCACTGCGCCCGGCCGGGCGCCTCACCCGAGCCCAGCTCGCGCGGCTGCGCGACACGATCGAGGAGGTGCTGCTGGCCGGGATCGCGGCCAAGGGCGCCACGATCGACGACTTCCGCCACATCGACGGCGCCTGGGGCTCGTTTCAGGACCGTTTCGCCGTCCACCGCCGCCAGGGGGAGCCGTGCCCGGTCTGCGGCCGGCCGGTGCGCAAGCTCGTCGTCGGCGGTCGCGGCACGTACGTATGCGAGCACTGCCAGCCGCGGCCGCGACGCCGCCGCGTGCGCTGACGCGCGACCGCGGAGACGGCGCTACGCGGCGAGCAGCTCGTCCAGGCGACCGGCGCGGTCGGCGGCGAGCAGCTGGTCGAACCCTCCGAGCGGCTGCTCGTCGATCATGATCTGCGGGAAGGTCATCATTCCCGTCCGCCTGACGAGCTCTGCGCGGCCGTCCGGGTCCTTTGCCAGATTGATCTCCTGATACTCCACGCCACGCTTCTTCAGCAGCACTTTGGCGTTGAGGCACCAGGGACAGGGATCAGTGGTGTAGACAGTGACGCTCTTCATAACTTCACTTTGTATAGTAACAACTCGCGTACGCGAGCGCGACGGTGCGGAGCGGCCGGGCCGGCGACGCGGTCCGGGGGATTCATGCCGGCGCCGCTGAAGACGGAGGCGATCGTGCTGCGCTCGATCCGCTACGGCGAGGCCGACCGCGTCCTGCACCTGTACACGCCCACGCACGGCCGGATCGGCGCGATCGCCAAGGGGGTCCGGCGCTCACGCAGCCGCTTCGGCGCTCGGCTCGAGCCGTTCTTCCACGTCCGCGCCATCCTGCGCGAGGGGCGCGGCGACCTGTTCACGGTGGCCGGCGTCGACACGATCACCGTCCACGCGGCCCTGCGCGACCACGCCGCGACGCTCGACGCGGCCGCGCGCGCCTGCGACGCCGTCTCGCGTCTGTTCGAGACCGCCGATCCGCATCCGGAGGTATTCGTCCTGCTCCGCAACGAGCTGGCCCTGCTGCACGCCGATCCGACCCAGTCACGGGCTGCCAACGGCCTCGCGTTCCGGCTCAAGCTGCTGCTCGCGGCGGGCATCGTGCCGCAGCTCGCGGCCTGCGCCGCGTGCGGCGACACCGAGCACCTGCGGGGATTCTCGGGCGCGGCCGGTGGCGTCGTCTGCATGTCGTGCGAAGGGGCGGCGTTCCCGCTCGACGAGGAGGCCTACCGCTTTCTCGTCGGGGCACTCGGGCACCCGCTGGCGCAGGCCCCCGACGCCTCGGAGCGCGCGCTGCGCCAGGCCGAGCGCGCGATCGGCGAGACGGCCGAGCACCACGCCCACGTGCACCTGCGGCCGCTGCTCAGGGACCTGCGGGCGGCCTAGACCCGGCCGCCGCCGGCCGCGACCGCGACGACTTCGCATCAGCGCGCACGGTCCGCATCCGGCGCTGGCAGAATCGAGTGAGATGAGCGACACCGGCCGCAGCGCCCCGAGCACCGTTCCCTACGACCATCCCGACGGGCCGGTCGCCGCTGCCTACGCGGAGCGGATCATGGCCCGCGAGGCGGCCGAGCTCTCCCCGCTGGCCACGCGCTCCTATCCCGCCGAGCGGGCGCGGCGGGAAGCGACCTGTGGCCTGCGCACCCCGTTTCAGCGCGACCGGGACCGGATCGTCCACTGCAAGGCGTTCCGGCGCCTGAAGTACAAGACCCAGGTGTTCGTCGCTCCGGAGGGCGATCACTACCGCACTCGCCTGACCCACACGCTCGAGGTCACGCAGGTCTCGCGCACCGTCGCCCGCGCGCTCCGGCTCAACGAGGACCTCGTCGAGGCGATCGGACTCGGCCACGACCTCGGTCATCCGCCGTTCGGCCACATCGGTGAGGAGGCGCTCGATCGCTGCCTGACCGAGCGCTTCGGCGCCTCGTTCGAGCACTACAAGCAGTCACTGCGCGTGGTCGACACGCTCGAGCGCGACGGCGGGGGCCTGAACCTGACCATGCCGGTTCGGGACGGGATCGTCCACCACTCCGGCCGGGCCGCCGAGCCGGAGACACTCGAGGGCAAGATCGTGCGCTTGGTGGACCGCGTCGCCTACATCAACCACGACATCGACGACGCGCTGCGGGCGGGCGTGATCGGCGAGTCCGATCTCCCGGCCGAGCCGATCGCCGTCCTCGGTCGCACCGGGTCGCAGCGGATCGACACGCTGGTCCACGATCTCGTCGAGCACTCCGACGCCGCCGGCGCGATCGTCCAGGGTGAGCGCGCGGGTGCCGCCATGGCCGAGCTGCGCACGTTCATGTTCGAGCGCGTCTACCTCGGCCCGCAGGCCCGACGGGAGCACGCCAAGATCGCGCTCGTGGTGCGGTCACTGTTCGACCACTACTGTGCGCACCCCGATGAGATTCCTGAGTCGATCCCCGCGGGCGAGCTGGCCCGGCGGGTCACCGACCACGTCGCCGGGATGACCGACCGCTTCTGTATCCGGACGTTCGAGGAGCTGAGCGTGCCGGTCGCCTTCGCCCCGTGACCCGCTACACCTCCGACTCACGCGATCGCGTCCGCGATGCCGTCGACATGCTCGCGCTCGTCTCGACGCGGACCGAGCTGCGGCGCGCGGGGGTCGACAGCTACTTCGGGATCTGCCCGTTCCACGACGAGCGGACCGGTTCCTTCCACGTGCGACCGGACGAGAAGCACTACCACTGCTTCGGCTGTCAGGCCTCGGGAGACCCGTTCACGTTCGTGATGGAGACCGAGGGCCTCGACTTCAAGGAGGCGCTCGAGTCGCTCGCCGACCGCTTCGGGGTCAAGCTCGAGACCGAGGACGAGGATCCCGAGGCCGCCTCGCGCCGGCAGCGGCGCGAGCGCCTGCACGAGTTGCTCGGGCGCTCCGCCGCCTACTACGCGCGGTACCTGTGGGAGGCCCAGGAGGCCTCGGACGCGCGGGGCTACCTGCTCGGCCGCGGCCTGCACGAGGAGACGCTGCGGGCGTTCCGTGTGGGCTATGCACCGAGCGCGTGGGACCGGATCCTGATCGCCTCGCGGCGTGCGGGCTTTCGGGACGAGGAGCTCCTCGCCGTCGGGCTCGCGCAGCGGTCCCGGGCCCGTCCCGGTCAGGTCTACGACCGCTTCCGGGAGCGGATCATGTTCCCGCTCGCCGACGCCCGCGGCCGCGTGCTCGGCTTCGGGGCCCGCGCGATGCGGGACAACCAGCAGCCGAAGTACCTGAACACTTCCGACGGCGAGCTCTACCACAAGGGCAGCCAGCTGTTCGGGATCGACATCGCCCGCGCGCCGGCCGCCCGGGCCGGGCGGGTGATCATGGTCGAGGGCTACACCGACGTGCTCGCGCTGCACGAGGCCGGGCTCAGCAACGCCGTCGGGATCATGGGCACCGCGCTGACCGAGGAGCAGGTCCGCGAGCTGGAGCGGACCGCGCGCGTGCTGGAGCTGTGCCTGGATTCCGACCGCGCCGGTCAGGACGCGATGCTGCGCGCGGCGCGGCTGGTCGCCGGTCGCGATCTCGAGCTCCGGGTGGTGCCGCTGCCCGAGGGGTCCGATCCGGCTGACCTCGTCCAGCAGGAGGGCGCCGAGGCGCTCCGCACCAGGGTCGAGGCGTCGGTGCCGTTCGTCGTCTTCCAGGTCGAGCGGATCCTCGATCGCGCCGATACGCGCAGCGCCGAGGGCAAGGACCGGGCACTGGACGCGCTGCGGCAGGTGCTGGCCGAGATGCCCGCCAGCGTGCTCCGCGACGACCTCGTCCGCCGCGTGGCGGGCCGGCTCGAGCTCTCCGAGGGCCTGCTCGTGTCGCTGATCGCCGACGGGCGGGCGGCGGTCGCGCCGGGGCCGGCGCGGCGTCCCGGCGCGGCGGCCGCGCCGGTCGCCCTCGACCACGGCGCCCGCGCCGAGCGCACCTTCCTGACGATGTGCGTTGCCGTCCCCGCCGCGGGCGAGGAGGCGCTGCGCGCGATCGATCCCGAGGAGCACATCACGAGCGCATCGCTGCGGCGCGCGGCGCGCCACCTGATCGGCCACACGGCGGCTCCGTTCACCGATCTGCCCCCCGAGGACGAGGAGCTGGCCCGGACGCTCTCGGACCTCGTCGCCCGCGCCGGGCGCACCCCGGACGTCAGCGCCGCCCGGCTCGAGCATGCGCGCCTGCTGCTGGAGCTCGGCCGGATCGATCGCTCGATCCGGCGTGCCCGTGGCGAGCGCGGGCTCGACGTGGGCGCGCTGGCTCGCGAGCGCGAGCAGGTGCAGGCGTCGATCTACGAGGTCACGGCCCGAATCGAGGGAGTCGAATGAGGACCGCGTGCGGCGCCGCGGCGGAGCGGCTTCTCGGCCCGCTCCTGCTCCCGATACAGTAGGCGCTGGTCACGCGACCGATACCCCTTCCGGGGTAACTCAATTGGCAGAGTACTCGGCTGTTAACCGAGGTGTTGTGGGTTCGAGTCCCACCCCCGGAGCTCCCGAAACGCCCGACACGTCGGGCGTTTCGCCGTTCCGGGTACCAAGCCGGGGACCAATTCTCAGTGCTGACGAACGCCGCAGAGCGAGATTCGGGCGGATGGGCGTCAGAGGGGCTGCAACCAGATGACGTGCAGATGTCCTGGACAACCGCTCCGATCCCGACCACAATCCCGCCCGGCGTACCCGCCAACCAAGGTTGGCGCCGCGCGGCCGGGAGTCCGCCGGCGCCGTGACCCATAGGAGACAGCAGCTCCATGAGCAGCACATACGCTACCCCCGTGACCCTCGACCGCGCGCAGCGCCAGGCTGTCCGCGGCGACATTCGCAGCATCGCCAGTGGCTGCGGCGACCTCTATCTCAGGCTCGACGAGACGCATCACGATCGCGCATTCGTCGTCCGCAAGATCGCGCAGCTCCAGCAGCTGGTCGTCGCGTTGGACGCGATCGGCTGGGCCGAACCGGACGACGCCCCGAACCTGCAGACCATCACCGTCGACGCTGATCTCGCCCTGTGGGCCGCCGGCGCCGCCGTCGAGCTCGAGCAGGCCATGCCCGAGTTCGTTCTGGACGACGAGGATCTGGACGCGCTGTCCGGGCTCAAGCTGATCGCCGGAGCGTAGGACCGGTCTTGGCGCAAAGCGTATCGAGAGCGAATCGGTTGCCTGCGCAACTACCACGGACTGTGTGGAATCCGATGCTCCGGATACTCCACGGTTGGAGCAATACGAAGGGCACGAAGCGCGAGGAGAGTGCTGAGCTCAGGATCGGCATCAAGAACGAACTGCGCGCTGGCGGCGAGCTGACGAGACTCGGCACGATGCTGATTTCTCACCGCGATCCGCTCCTGCGCGATCGCGAAAACGGCAAGCGCCGTTGTGATCACCATCCCGCCGGAAAACAGGCCCCGCGTGCGGCGTAGACGGCGCGTCGCAGCTTGTCTGCTCCCAAGGATGTAGATCCGCTGCAACTCGCTCGGCTCGGGGCGCCGGCCGGACGACCCAGCCAGCCACCGCTCTGCCGTCTCAAGCTCAACCCCGGAGAGCAAGAAACTGCGATCGCGGTCGCGCCGGTTCCATTCGGCCGCCTTCTGCCCCCACTCGGTGTGCTCGACCACCCAATCGACATCGGTGTCGATCGCCGCCAAGAGCGTCTGAAGCGCCGACCCGAAAGACTTGGCAAATACGCCACGAGATGGAACGAACTGGCGAGCGGCAAGCGCCTCCGGCACCTGTCCCGCCTCGACCTCGGAAACCCGAACGGGGATCAGACGCTTGTTGAAAGCCACCGCATGGTCCAGCTCCTGAATGCATTCCGGCGATGCCGTCGAGTCCGAGCTGACCAAGAACACGAACGAGCCGGAAGCTTCGATCGCGCGCTCAAGAGCAGCCGCCCACGCCGCCGCGGGCTTGATACTCGTTTCATCCATCCAGATGTCTTTGCCCTCCCCCTCCAGCGCGCCTCTCAACCGAGCGGCGAACTCTCGATCGCGATGTGAGTACGAGATGAAGGCATCGTGAAGCCGAGCTCCTTGAACCTCGGGGTGCGCCTGGTCCGACGCTTCCGCGCTCCTTGCGCCCGCACTTCCTAGCCGCAGTGAGCCGAAAACGCTGCGACTCTTCACCCGGCTCCACCCCAGCGCGCGGTGCACTCCATGCCCTCGCCTCGGCCGCTAGACGCCTCGTCCGCGCGTCCGACCCGCGCGATCATTCATCAGGAACAGGGCCGGACGAAGCCAGAACGCGGGACCGTGGCGCATCGCTGACCGACTCGCGAAGATCTCGTGCCAAACTCACGCCAGCAGTCTATTTCTTCATCAGCGCCGAGATCAACAACCCGTAGGCTTGCGTGATGACGCCCCGGGTGGACTACGAGCAGCACGGGCGTTCCTACGCACGGCTTGGCAATCTGACCCACGGATCGCTGAGCGGATCCTGCAATCGCTGGGTGACGCTCGTACGGTGGTCAACGTGGTCGCCTGATGATCTGGGGAACGGACGAGGAGCGCACGCTCCGCCTGATCGCTTCGTTGGTCGCCCAGATCGACTGGACGCTCGGGATCAGCAATAGGTTGGATGCGACGGGTCCTAACGGTCAGGGAACGAAGGATCGCTAACCACTGGAGGGCGCCTCACGTGTCGTCGGCGAAGACGACTATCCCGACGCCGCAAGGCCTGAGACCGGATTCGTCGCGGCAAACCGCTGCCTCCCGAATCAACGCGCGGTGACTCCGAGACCGAGATGTGCCTACGTACATGCACAAACGCCGGAGGCAACCTCGCGGCTTGCTTGCGGCGACAAGCGTCCGAGCGGACGACCGCTTTGCGTTCTCCGCCCCTCTCGCCACGCGATTGCGTTGGCGACGCCTCGATCATGCCGGGCGCCGGGGTCGCGCGAGCGCTCCGCCACGAACGCGATCGCCGACTCCGCGACGACCCGCGCGATCGCAACGGCGACCGAGCGCTCGTCCCACGCCCGATCCGGTCCGTCGCGACGCCGCACGGATGGATCGTCGCCATTGCGCTCGCGGGTTGCGAGGCTGCTCCAGAGGCGAAAGCGATCGCCCGCAAGATGCGCTGTCCGCGCGTTGCAGGTCGGTCGTTGGCAGCGAGGAGATGTTCGTTCTGCGAGGAATGCAGGAGCGACCCGAGGTGGCGCCACGGCTCCTGCGACTCCCGAGCAGCGGGAGCCAGCTCGAGTCCACCGGTGACTACTGCTTCGACCGGATCGCTTGGAAGGTAGCTGCTGGCACGAGGTGCGCGAGATTGGCGACGAGCGCGACGTTCGCGATGAGCGCGACGTTCGCGATGAGCCGGTCGACCGGAGTTCCGCAGAAGCGGAGCACACGAAATCCTGAAATCGCCCGGAAACACTGGGGATGGCGGACTTTGTGCGCTTGTGCGGCGTGTGTCTACGGG
>Ga0208714_1000037_pt1 | contig 41416 bp, 36 predicted proteins | sample NGESurshal072012_3_FD_184461 | JGI IMG/M metagenome (GOLD analysis project Ga0208714, IMG submission 184461) | Arctic peat soil microbial communities from Barrow, Alaska - NGEE Surface sample 415-1 shallow-072012 (SPAdes) | ecosystem: Environmental > Terrestrial > Soil > Wetlands > Peat ... | reverse complement strand
ATCCGCAACGGCGAGAAGCGGACGCTGACCCTGGCCGACAAGCGCTACCTGCACCGGCGTGCCGCCCCATCCTTCTCGCTGTCGATCCGCTCGGTGCGTCGGCGCCATTCCCGCCGGCGCCTCGCTACGTTAATCCCGATGCGGATCGCGACCTGGAACGTGAACTCGGTCAAGCAGCGCCTGCCGCGCCTGCTCCCGTGGCTGGACGAGCGCCGGCCCGATGTCGTGTGCCTTCAGGAGACGAAGCTGGCCGACGACGCCTTCGTGGCGCTGCTCGGCGATGAGCTCGCCAAGCGTGGGTATGAAGTCGCGCTGCACGGCGAGGCGGCGTGGAACGGCGTGGCGATCCTCTCGCGCGTGGAGCTGGAGGGCGTCGTGACCGGAATCCCCGGCGCCCCGGGCTTCCCGCATACGGAGGCGCGGGCGGTGTCCGCGACGTGCGGCGGGATCCGGGTGGTCTCGGTCTACGTGCCGAACGGGCGCACACCGGACTCCGATCACTACCGGTACAAGCTTGCGTGGCTGGCCTCGTTGCGCGACATGGTGGCCGCCGGCCCGGAGGCGGTGGTCGTGTGCGGCGACATGAACATCGCGCCGGCCGACGAGGACGTGTTCGATCCGGACGCCTACGTCGGCCACACCCACGTCACTCCGCCCGAGCGGGCGGCGCTGGCCGACCTGCAGGCGCTCGGCCTGCGCGACGTGGTGCGCGATCGCTGGCCGAACGCGCGGGTGTTCAGCTACTGGGACTACCGGGCGGGGATGTTCCACCAGGACCTCGGGATGCGGATCGATCTGATCCTCGCCGGCGGCTCGGTGGCGAGCCGCGTGCAGGCGGCATGGGTCGACCGGCAGGCCCGCAAGGGCCGCGGGCCGAGCGATCACGCTCCGGTGATCGCCGACCTCGACGAGGCGCCGGACGGCGACATCGGGCCGGTCGTGCCGCCGCCGTCGGCGCCGGCGGCCAAGCGCGGCTCGGTCAAGCTGCCTCAGTCCGACTGACAACCCTTCGCGACGCGTGTCATCCTCGCGGCCGGTCGCGGTCACGTGAGGGCTGCACCCGCTTGGGCTCACCCGGCATCTTGGGGTAGTCGGGCGGGTAGGGCATGTCGCCTTGGCCCTCGGCGCAGTCGCGCTCGTACAGGTCCAGCAGCGGCTGCAGCGAGTGGGACGTGGCGTCGATCGCGGCGTGCAGATCCCCGCGCTCGGCAAACCGGGCCGGCATCGTCGCGACGGTGAAGTCCTCGGGGGCGACGTCGGGCAGCTCGTCCCAGCTCACCGGCGCCGAGACCGGTGCCCCGGCCTTCGGCCGCACGCTGTAGGCGCTGGCGATGGTGCGGTCGCGCGCGTTCTGGTTGTAGTCGACGAAGATGCGCCGGCCGCGCTCCTCCTTCCACCATTTCGTCGTGACCTGATCCGGCAGACGCCGCTCGAGCTCACGACCGAAGGCGATGGCGGCATGGCGCACGTCGGTGAACGTCCAGCGTGGCTCGATCCGGACGTAGATGTGGACGCCGCGACCACCCGACGTCTTCGGGAAGCCTCGATAGGCGAGCTCGTCCAGCAGTCCGCGGGCCGCGCCGGCGACGGCGACCGCGTCCGCAAAGTCGGTCCCCGGCTGCGGGTCGAGATCGAGGCGCAGCTCGTCGGGATGATCGACGTCGTCGCGGCGAACCGGCCACGGGTGAAAGGTGATCGTGCCCATCTGCGCCGCCCAGCCGACGACGGCCACATCGGTGGGACAGACCTCGTCGGCGGACCGTCCCGACGGGAACTGGATCCGAGCGGTCTCCACGTAGTCCGGAGCTCCCCGGGGGATTCGCTTCTGAAAGAAGGCGTCGCCGCCGCCCTTCTCGCGAGTCGAGACGACGATGCCGGGATGCACGCCCTTGGGCCAGCGCTCGAGCGTCGTCGGCCGGTTCCGGAGGGCGCGCATGATCCCGTCGCCGACGGCGAGGTAGTAGGTGACGATGTCGAGCTTCGTGACCTCGACCGAGCGCTCGGTCGCCGGGAAGATCGCCCGCGCGGGGTTGGAGACGCGCAGATCGCGCCCACCGGCGTCGACGATGATTGCCTCGGAGTCGGCCATCACCCTGGAGTTCTACGGCACCGGCGGTGCGGCGGGTACGTAGCGGGCGCCGAGCGCCGCCGCCATGGTCCGATGCGCGACGGTGGCTCCGACGAGGATCGAGCGTGACGGGTCGAGACCGTGGGCCCGCGCAAAGGCGAGCGGGAGGCCGGGCAGCGGCGGCCGGCACCAGCAGCTCGGTGGGCCGCCGGAGTGCGGGCACAACGCTCCCTCCACCGGGCCGGAGACGGCGGCCCTGAGGCGGGCGACGCACTGATCGAGCGCGTCCGGCGCGCCGTTGGGTCGCCAGTCGAAGACCAGGTGCGGCGCGGTGCGATCGCCGCCGTCGAGCGCGTGCTCCCAGCCCTGGTGCTGCAGCGCCGCGGCGGCCACGAAGACCCCCGTGCGCGCCGGCCCCGAGCGCTGGGCGCGGGCGAAGGGGAGCTCCTCGACGCCGGCGAAACCCTCGTCGGTCGACGGCGGCTCGAACTCGCGGAGCGTGCGCATCTGGGCGGTCGGCGTCAACACTCCCGGTTCGCGGCGGGCCAGCCGGCGCAGCTCGTCGGGGGAGGGCAGCGTGCCGACGCGTTCGAGCAGGCGCTCGACGAGATTGACCTGGGCCGGCGCAAGCGGCGTGCTGAGCCACACGCACCGCGCCGGAATGGCATGCCGGCTCGCCGTCTCGATCACCTGGTTCCGGCTCGCACGCGACAGATATGTGTTGTCGAGGACGATCCGGCGCGCGCCCGCGGAGAGTGCTCGGTCCAGCGCGTCGGCGAGCTCGCGCAGGCCTCCACCGCGCTCGTCACGATTCAGGCGCAGGTAGCCGCGGGCGACGTACTGCTCGGCCACCCGGCTCTTGCCCGCCCCCGGAATCCCGATCACGAGGACCACCTCGGCGTCGTCGGCCGGCCGTGGAGGCGGGCCGCGGGATGGACCGGGGCCGCCGAACGCGCGCGTCAGGACCGCCCGCTCGCCGGCGTCGAGTCGCAACGTTGCCGCCCGGGCGGCGCCGCGGGCCGTCTCCGGATGGCGTGCGCCCGGAATCGCGACCACGGCGGGGGATAGCGCGAGCAACCACGCGAGCGCGACCTCGGCCGGGGTCGCGCCGTGAGCCGCGGCGACGTCGGCCACGGGCGGGCGGCGCGCGAGGCCGCTCGCCCGGCGCGGGCCGCCGAGCGGAGAGTGGGCGATGACGGCGATCGCCCGCTCCGCGCAGCGCTCGACGATCCCCCCGCGGAGCGCGTGATCGTCGTAGACGCTGAGCGCGACCTCGACAGCGGCCACGGGCGCGAGTTCGAGCGCCTCATCCAGCTGCCGGCGGTTGACGTTCGACAGGCCGACGCGCCGCACGGAGCCGTCGTCGACGAGTCGGGCCAGCGCGCGGACCGACGTGCGCCACGGGGTCCGCGGATCGGGGGCATGCAGCAGGTAGAGGTCGATCGGCACGCCGTCGAGCGCGCCGAGGCTCGCCTGGCAGTCGCCGATGATCGCCTTGGCGCGGCCGTCCGGCACCCAGGCGCCGCCGGCACGCGTCATGCCCCCCTTCGTCACCACGCGCGCGCGTCGCTCGGCGCCGCAGCGGCGGAGCGCGGCGGCCAGCAGGTGCTCGTTGTGACCGAGCTCAAACTCCCCGTGACCGTAGGCTCGCGCGGTGTCGAACACGGTGATGCCCGCCTCGACGGCCGCCGCGATCGTCGCGTCGGCGCGCTCCTCGTCTCGGCTCTCGTCGGTCGACAGGCGCATGCAGCCGAGGCCGATGCGCAGCTCCGAGGGGGTGAGCCAAGCCGGACGATTCAGGTCACACACGGTACGCGGCCAACCGCAGACGGCAGATCGACGTCGCCCCGGTCGCGGCGGGCGCCCCCAACCGGCTCAGCGCACGTAGCGGTTCGGCGGGTGCACATGCGCGCCGGCCGGCATCGCGTGGGCGAGGATGATGAAGACGAGGGCGAGGACGACCAGCCACATCATCGCGCTGAATACCGCATTGACGGCCCGCCAGTTGACGTGAGCGAGCGGGCCCATCCCGCTATGCGGTCAGATCACGCAGTTTCTCGAGCGCCGCGCGGAGAATGCGGGAGACCTGCATCTGCGAGACGCCGACCTCGGCCGCGATCTGCGTCTGGGTCAGGTCGCCGGCGAAGCGGAGCTCGAGCACCCGGCGCTCGCGGGACGACAGGTAGCGCGCGGCGCGCGCGATCGTCAGGCTCGCCTCGACGAGCTCGAAGCGCCCGTCCTCGGCTCCGAACAGATCGGCGAGCGTGCCGGCGTCGCCCTCCGCGTCCTCACGCGGGGTGTCGAGCGACACGGAGTGGTGGCCGGCGGCCGCTTCCAGCGCGTCGACGACATCCTCGATGCTCAGCTCCAGGTATTCGGCGAGCTCGTTGACCGTGGGGCCGCGGCCGAGCCGGCCGACCAGCTCCTGCTGCGCGTTCTCGACCCGCAGAGCCAGCTCCTGGGCGCCGCGGGGGACGTGCACCGACCAGCCGAGGTCGCGGAAGTACCGCTTCAGCTCACCGACGATCGTGGGCACCGCGTAGGACGAGAACGCGCTTCCGCGGCTGCGATCGAAGCCGTCCACCGCCTTGACGAGGCCGACCGTGGCCACCTGCAGCAGGTCGTCAAACGGCTCGTGGGCGCCCGTGTAGCGCCGAGCCAGCTTGCGGGCCAGAGGCATGAAGCGTCTGATCAACTCGGCGCGGGCGGCGTGATCGCCCTGCTCCTGCCAGCGCTCGAAGAGCACGTCGGCATCGATCCGACCGACGGCCGGCATCAGTGTGGACCGCGTGGAGCCTGGCGCCGTCTGCATCTGGTGTGGTGGCTACCCGCGACCGAGCTCGCCAAACAGCGATCTCTGCGACCGGCCGTGACTCTGACAGACGCGCGATGGCGTGCCGGTTCCGGGGGTAGCACCTAGTAGTGCTTTGTGAGGTCGGGGTTTTCGGCCCTCCACGACGTGCGGCACCAAAGTCCTTCTTTGGCTTGAACGCGCTTTGCGCTGGATTCCAGATAAATGAGATTTGGGGTCAATCTGGGCGACCTCACAAAGCACTACTAGACACATGGCCGATCCGAACCCAGCAATCCTGCGCCTCGCGCTCCGGTGCGACAAGGATGCCCCCGGTGCCGTCCGTCGCGCGCTCGAGGGTGTGACCGAGATCGCGCCGGTGCTCGACGACGTGAAACTCGTCGCCACCGAGCTCGTCAACAACGCGGTGCTGCACTCGGGCTGCTCGGCTGACGACGAGCTGCGCGTCAACGCGCAGCTCGGGCCCGGCAGCCTGACGATCTCGGTCCACGACCCCGGTCTGGCCGACCTCGGTCCGCGGCTGCGCGTACCCGAGGACTCGCCAGAACCCGGAGGCATGGGCCTGAGGATCATTCAGGAAATCGCCCGCCGCTGGGGCGCCGAGCGCCCCGACGGCCATCGGGTGTGGGCCGAGCTGTCGCTGTAGCCCGGCGGGCCCTGTAGCCCGGCGCGCGCCCGCGGTAGCGCGGCGTACGCCCGGTGCTTTCCGGCCCGACGACCGGAGCCAGGTGGAGAAGGCGGCGCAGAGGGCCAGGAGCCTCTACCCGCGGTGTCGCACATCGATTCAGGGTGTGTGAGGCCGGAGGCCAACCTCAGTCGGGCAGCAGCGGGACCGAGGGGCTGTGCTCGCGGCCGATCAGCACGGCGCGGGTCAGGGCACCTGACCCGAAGCGCTCGCGTACGTCGTCGACGGCGGCGTCCAGGGCCGCGCCCGGGTCACGCTCGAACGGGAGCACCAGCTGCACGCAGGCGCCGCTGACGAGGTTCGTGACCGTGATCCCGACCAGCGTGAGGCCCCGGCGATCGATCTCGGGCGTCGCGGCGGCCAGCAGGGCGCGCGCCGCGGCGAGGATCGTCTGCGTGTGCGCGGTGGCGTGAAGCAGCGTGTGCGACCGCGTCGCGCGCTTGAAATCGTCGAAGCGCAGGCGCAGCACGACCGTGCGGCCGGCCCGCCCGGCGGTGCGCATGCGGCGGGTGACGCGGTCGACCAGCCCGACGAGGGCCGCGTCGATGTCCGCGGCCGATTTCCGCGATCGGCCAAGGGCGTGCTGGGCGCCGATCGAGGCCCGTCGGCGGCGGACCCGTACGCGCCGCGGGTCGCGGTTGTGGGCCAGGGCGTAGAGGTGCCGGCCCGAGGCCGGTCCGAGGATCGACATCAGCGTCGGCTCGGTCAGTCGGGCCACCTCGCCGACGGTGGTGATCCCCTGCCCGCGGAGCTTGCCCGAGGTGGCCGGCCCGACGCCCCACAGGCGCTCGATGGGCAGCGGATGCAGAAAGGCCAGCTCTCCGCCCGGCGCCACCAGCAGCAGACCGTCGGGCTTCGCCACGGCGCTGGCCACCTTGGCCAGGAACTTCGTGCTCGCGATCCCGACGGTGATCGGCAGTCCGATCTGCCTCATCACCTCGCGGCGCAGGCGTGCGGCGATCTGCACCGGTGTGCCGGAGATGTGCTCGAGTCCGCGCACGTCGAGGAAGGCCTCATCGATCGACAGTGCCTCGACCACCGGCGCCGTCTGCTCGAAGATCGCGAACACCGCCTGACTCGCCTCGACATAGGCCGACATGCGCGGCGAGACCACGATCGCCTGCGGGCACAACCGTCGCGCGAGCCCGCCGCCCATCGCCGTCCGGATGCCGCACGCCTTGGCCTCGTAGCTGGCGGCGAGCACGACCCCGCCGCCGACAATGACCGGTCGACCGCGCAGCGCCGAGTCGTCGCGTTGCTCGACCGACGCGTAGAAGGCATCGAGGTCGGCATGTAGGATCGTCGCATCCCCGGACACGAACACATGTTCGCACCAGCCGACGACGGAGCGTCGGGGCTGCGGAGGGTGGCGTGACAATGTCGGCGTGGACACGACGACCGTCGGAGCGGTATCGGACAGCCGGGTTCGAGCACGCCTATCGCTACGTGTACCTCACCGGGTGACGAAGTAGATCCCGAACCGCCGGCCGACCCGGCGGTGGTAGTACAGGGTGCGTCCGTCGGAGCTCAGCGACGGCGCTTCCGCAAAGCCGGTGATGGCGCCCACACGCTGGACACGCACGAATCCCGTGCGCGCGCGTGTGAAGACGACGAGCCGAGCGGCCGCGGGGCCGGCACCGCGGCCGAACCGCCCCTCGCTGACGTACAGCGCGGAGCCGCCGGCGTCGACGTCCACGTCGAAGTCGACGATCCCGAAGCGGGGGACGACGACACCGGGGACGCGCCGGACGTCGCGCACCCGAGTGGCGGTGAGCGTCCCCGGTAGACGGTGGCCCGTGTCCGCGCGTAGCTCCGGGACGAGATGAAGAACAGCGTGCGGCCGGACCGGCGCGCCGCGCTCAGCAGGTCCCGGACGAAGCCGGCGTCCCGGTGCCGGGCTCCGGATCGTCGACCTCGCCGCCGTACCCGGTGCGGAGGATCGCGCCGAGATGGATCACGTACCAGACCCCGCGCCAGGAGATCATCGAGGCGATCCCGATCGAGCGGATCTGCCCGTCCTCGCTGTAGACAAGACGCGAGTTGGGGGTCTCGTAGTAGCCGACGTCGTTGTAACAGACGCCCGGCGGCACCCAGTGGGCAAAGTCGCTCGGGACGATCACGCGGACGAGGTGCGTGGTGGCGGCGTGGGCCCCGAGCAGCGCGTGGGCGGCGAGCAGGTCGAGCCGGTAATCCGCCTCGAGGCGGTTGACGAAGTCGCCGCGCGGATCGCCGATCGCCTTGAGCTGCCCGTAGGCGCCCTCGGGGAACAGCGCCGGGAGCGCCGGGTCCAGCGAGCCGGTGGCGATCCCGTGCCACAGTCCGTCCATGCGTGTCCGGAACTCGGCCCTGTCGGCGGTGGGCAGCCGGTCGGTCTGCGGCAGCGACCCGGGCGACGGGCGCGGGACCCGGGGCCGCGGCCGCACGCGGTGGACGACCGGCGCCGACGGCGCGGTGGCGACGGTGGTCGTGCTCCTCGCTGACGCGCTCGACGCCGGCGGGCTCGCCGGCCGTGACGCGCTTTGAGAGGCCACAGTCGTCTGCGAGCCGCCGCAGCCAAGCAGCGCGGTGCATGCCGCGAGCGAGACACAGACGGCGGTGACGCGCGGGAGGCCCAGTCGGAGGGACATCAGAACGTGCGCAGACACAGCGCCGGGATTGTGACCGAGCCGACGGCGGTCGTGTTCGCGGCCGGGTCCCGGTCTCAACCCTCCCGGGGCGGTCGCCGCTCGGGCCGCGCTCCGGCGCCGCGGCCTGGGCGAGCCGCGGGTAGCGGCCGACCGCGCCCGACGACCACACGCGGGCGACCGCGCGGGCGGGCGGTCCTCAGGCGGGGCTCGGAACGCGCCCACGCGTCCGAGCGGTGCGGCTGTGCGTCAGGCGGCCGGCTTGGACTTCGAGGCCGTGGAGCGCGCGGGCGTGCGCTTGGTGGCGGTCGTCCGCTTGGCCGCGGTGGTGCGCTTGGCGGCGGGACGCGACGGGGTGACGGCGGCGACCAGCTGCTCCAGGTCCTTTTCGAGGAGCTTGTTGGTCTTGGCGACCTCGCGCTGCATCGCCTTCAGTCCCTTGGCCAGCTCCTTGTAGCCGAGCCTTGCGCCCTTGCCGGCATCCCTGCCAAGCGCGGTCAGCGCATCGCCGGCTTCCCCTAGCGACTTCTCGAGCCGCTTGGCGGCAAGCTCGAGCTTGCGGCGCGTGGCCGGCGTAAGGCCGGCGAACGAATTACTCGACGCGGTCGATGCGGTGGCGGCGCGCGGCTTCTTGGCCGCGCTGCTGCGGGAGGCGGCGGTCGATTTGGTGGTGGTAGCCCTCTTGGCGGGTGGCATGTTCAACTCCGAAAGGTCTGCCGGCGCCGTTACCCGCCGGTCGAATGGACAGTGGATGCTGCGCGTTTGGCCGTGCAGCACAAGCGTGGTTACGCTCACACGACGCGGAGCCTAACGAGAGTTCAGCGCGAACGGCAACCGAGGCCTGCAAGCACGCGCCCACGCGCCTTGAGCGCGCGCGCCCGCGCGCAGCCGAAACGCCGGCGGGCGTCGCTACGATCGCGCGGATGACGTCGCTGCCGTCGCTGCCGTCGCGCGGATGAAGTCGTTGCGCGGGACCGGGTCCGCGGTCATCCCGGCGACCGTTGAGGAGTGCTTCGCGTTGCTCGCTGCGGTGGACCGCTATCCACGGTGGTATCCCGACGTCGTCCGCGAGGTGCGGGTGATCGAGACGGGAGCGGAAGGAACCCCGAGCCGTGCACACGTGACGCTGCAGGTCGCCTACGGCCCGCTGGCCAAGGACTTCCCACTCGTCCTCGCGATCGCGCTCGACCGGCCGCGGACCGTCAGGCTCACGCGGCTTCCGAACGAGCCCGGCGATGACGAGCAGTTCGACGTGATCTGGCGGCTCGAGGACCGCGGCGACACGCGGATCGAGCTCGAGCTCGAGGCACGCCTCGATGTGCCGCGGCTGCTCCCGATCGGGGGGATCGGCGACGTGATGGCGGACGGATTCGTCCAGGCGGCGATCGCGGCGCTTGGCACTCCCGAGGAGCCCGACAAGCGCGGCTGATAGCGTGCGACAAATGGAGAGGAGAGGTCGAGCGGCCCGGCCGCGAGCTGGTTGGGCTGTGCTCGTCACGGTCGCGTTGGTGCTCGTGACCGCCGCGACGGCGGGCGCCACGCCGACGTATCGCGCCGCCACATTCAGCGCTCATGGCAGCGCTGCGCAGGTGTACGTCACCGGCGCGTCCGGCGGCGAGCGACTGAGCCTGATCAATCGGCACGGGGCGCAGGTCGCGACCGTGCGCGCCGACGCGCTCGGCGGGGCGGTGTTCCGCGTGATCACACCGGGTGCGGGCTATCGGGTGCGGCACCTGACCGCCGGCGGAGGCACGCAGTCGGGTCCGCTGACCGTGCTTCCCGAGCGCTCGGCCCCTCCCAGCACAAACGGCTATCGGCAGACGATTCCCACCCGTGGCTACGGCTACCTGATCACCCGCGATGGAACCAAGCTGGCCATCGACGTCCGGCTGCCCGGCGGCACGGGTCCGTACCCGACGCTGATCGAGTACGCGGGCTACGGCTACGCCAACCCGGCCGGCGCCGAGAAGGGGATCAGCGCGGCGGCGACGCTGCTCGGGTTCGCGGTCGTCGACGTGAACATGCGCGGGACGGGCTGCTCGGGTGGAGCATTCGACTACTTCGAGCCGCTCCAGGGCCTCGACGGATACGACGTGATCGAGACCGTCGCCCGGCAGCCGTGGGTGCTGCACCACAAGGTGGGCATGACGGGCATCTCCTACGGCGGCATCAGCCAGCTGTTCGTGGCCGAGACCCGGCCGCCGAGCCTGGCCGCGATCACGCCTCTGTCGGTGATCGACGACAGCGCCACCACGCTGGACCCGGGCGGCCTCCTCAACACCGGATTTGCGCTCGCCTGGGCCGAGGAGCGCGTGCACGACGCGCTGCCGGCGTCAAGCACCGGCGGCCAGGCGTGGGCACTCAGGCGCATCCACCAGGGCGACCTCACCTGCAAGGCCAATCAGGTTCTGCACGGCGCCGCGGTTGATCTCATCGCGAAGACCCGCGCCAACGCGTATCACGTGCCCTCCGTCGCCGACCCGGTGTCGCCGATCACCTTTGTGCACAGAATCAAGGCGCCCGTGTTCCTGGCCTGTCAGTGGACCGATGAGCAGACCGGCGGCCACTGCGCCGACTTGGCCGCGAACTTCAGCGGAACTCGGCACAAGTGGTTCACGTTCAGCAACGGTGTCCACGCCGATTCGCTGGACCCGGCCACGTTGACGCGCCTATACGACTTTCTCGAGCTCTACATCGCCCGGGTCGCGCCGCGGCTCACGCCGTCGGCCAGGGCGCTGGCTCCGGAGATCTTCACTGCGGCGCTCGGTATCCCCGGCATGACACTACCCGCCGACCCGATCCAGTCCCAGCCCGACTACGCGTCCGCGCTGGCCGCGTTCGAACGGACGGCGTCGGTCCGCATCCTGTTCGACAACGGCGCTGCGGGCGTGACGCCCGGGGCCCCGGGCGCCGGCTTCGAGCAGTCGTTCTCGCGCTGGCCGCTGCCCGGAGCCGTCGCCCGTTCCTGGTATCTGGCGCCGGGCGGGTCACTGGCCGCCGGCACCGCGTCGAACCTCGGCACCGACACGTTCACGTGGACGACGTCGGCCGGACCGTTCACCGACTTCACCGGCGACACGGGCTCCGGACCCGGCGGGCTGTGGACCGCGACACCCAACTACAACTGGGTGCAGAGCAAGCCGGGCACGGCGCTCTCGTACGTGACCAAGCCTCTGTCGGCGAACACCGCAGTCGTCGGCCCCGGCGCGGTCCAGCTGTGGGTCAAGTCCTCCGCGCCCAGCGTCGACTTCCAAGTCACCGTCTCGGAGGCGCGTCCCGACGGCAAGGAGACGTTCGTTCAGAACGGCTGGCTGCGCGCCAGCGAGCGCAAGCTCGATCCGGCCAAGAGCACGCTGCTCGCCCCGGTGCCGACGCTCCGCCGCGCCGACGTTGCGCCGCTGCCGAAGGGCCGCTGGGCGCTGGTCACGGTCCCGCTCTACTACGAGGGCCACATGTACCGGCGCGGCTCGAGCATCCGAATCACGATCGCCGCTCCGGGTGGAGACCAGCCGATCTGGGGCTTTGCCGAGACGAGCCCGAAGGGGTCCGCGTCGGTCTCGGTCGCGTTCTCACCATCGCTGCGTTCACGTCTGATCCTGCCGGTCGTCCCGGGCATCGCGGCGCCCACCGGCCTGCCGCCGTGTCCCGGCCTGCGCGGCGAGCCGTGCCGGGCCTACGTGAAGTTCGTCAACCGCGGCGCCTAGCCGCGGCGCCTCACCAGCCGAGCGTGCCGGGCGGCCCCTTGAACGGGCCCACCAGATCCGCCGTGACCCAGCCGCCGTAGAAGTCACTCGCCTGCGCCTCCACGCGCTCGGCGCCGGACCAGGCGCCGTCCACGCGGCCGGGATAGAACGCGACGTGATCGCACAGCGCCTCGTAGCCCGCCGTGGGACTCGCGTAGGTCCAGCCGACGGCGCGGGCTCGCCGGCCGCTCACCACCGCGTCGAGGTATCGGGCCGAGCCCTTGAACTCGCACCAGGTGGTGCGCGCGCTGCTCGGCTCCAGCAGCTCGAGACGCACGTCGGCGGGCGGGATGTAGATCGTAGGCGGGTGGCTGGTCTCGAGGACGCGCAGCGCCCGGATCGAGTCAGCCAGTACCTCGCCGCCGAGCTCCACGCGGATGCGGGGCTCGCACGGCACCACCGCCGGCGGACGTGGGTAGTCCCAGACGCGCTCCATACCCGTCATACGGGCGACTGAGCGCCCGCGGTTTACGAGCGGGCCTGGGCCCTGGACCACTCGGCCTTGTGGGCCCGCTTGGCCGCCTGGTAGTCGGCCAGTGCCTGAGCGGAGTCGACGTCACCCAGCGTCGGGTGCCACGGCACGAGGTCCTCGGCCGCCTCGATCCGGAAGCGCTTGGCCAGAACCGCGCCGAGGGCCTTGATCTTCATATCGCCGAAGCCGGGCAACGCGGCGAGGTTGGCCCGCAGCGCGTCGGAGTCGGCGGCGTCGGTCCACACGCGGGCGGCATCGCCGTCGTAGTTGTCGCGCACGTACACGGCCAGCTCATGCACGCGCGTGGCCATCGAGCCGGGGAAGCGGTGGATCGCCGGCTTCTCGCGGAACAGAGGCTCGAGGTCCGCCGCCGCGAGCGCACCCGCGTCGAGTGTTCCCAGGCGCTCCTGCAGCACGAGCGGGCCCGAGAAGGCCTTCTGCACGCTGACCTGCTGGTCGAGCGCGAAGCCGATCAGCAGCGCCATCGGATCAGTGGCGATCAGCGCGTTGGCCTCGTCGGACTCGGTGAAGTAGAGACGGTCGGGCATCACGTGATCGTACTGGAGCCGTCGCGCCCTTCAGCCTTGCCGCGCCCGTACGGCCTCCAAGTCGGCCGGCGTGTCGACGTCGGCTCCCACGGCCAGGTGGCCGCACTCGATCCGGCGCCCGCCGCGCAGCAGCTCGCGCGCGCCCTGGTCACCCGAGAGACCCGCGATCTGACGCATCAGCTTCGGCCCGAGCACCACCGGGTGGCCGGGGCGGCCGCCGTAGGTGGCGCGCGCGCCGGGCGGCTGGTCGAGGAACCGGGCGATGACCTGAGGCGTGATCAGCGGCTCATCCCCGAGCGTCACGATCACCTTGCGGGCGCCGGCAAGCTCGGCCACGCCGCAGCGCAGCGACGCGGCCTGCCCCTCGTCCCAGTCGGGGCAGATCACCGTCTCGCAGCCGGCGAAGTCGATGCCGGCCAGCAGCTCGTCCGCGAATGCACCGAGCACCACCACGGTGCGCTCGATCGCCGGCACGGCGAGCTGGGCTCCGATCGCGTGCTCCAGCAGCGGCGCGCCGTCGAGCTCGGCCAGCAGCTTGGGCGCCTCGCCGAACCGCGACCCTGAGCCGGCGGCGAGGATCAGGCCCGCGACCTCGATCTCGCTCACATGTCCTCGAGGATCGCGGCCAGCTGCTCGAGCGAGGCGAGCGAATCCCCGGCCAGCAGGTGGTCGGTGTGCGGGATCGCGGCGACCATCCCGCGCATGAGCGGCTTGTAGCCCGGTTGCGCGGCGAGCGGATTGAGCCACACGAGCCGGTGGGCGCTACTGGGTCCTCGGTCGGATCGGGGTTGTCGGCCAGCAGCGCCGCCGCCGCCATGATCATGCCGGGGGTGCGATACCCGCACTGCCGGCCATGGTCGTTCCAGAACGCCTCCTGCAGCGGATGCAGATTGCCCTCTTGGCCGAGTCCCTCGATCGTCGTGACCTCGGCCCGTCGGCCTGGACGGCCAATACGGTGCACGAGGTGACCGAGCGCCGTCGAGGTGAATCGCGCAAGCGCCACAGTTCGAGGTGTCGCACCCGACGTGCGTGCCGGTCAGTCCAAGGTGGTCGCGCAGTGCATGCACGAGCAGAACACGCGGCTCCAGGTCGATCGAATGCTCGCCCCCGTTCACATGCAGACGGACAGCAGTGGTCGGGCTCGTGTCTGTCCTCCCAGTCGAGAACTGACGCCACCATACCCGCCGGACCGCGGTGCGTGAACGGATTTGTCCGCTGCGTAGTGTCCCGTACTGGCCGGCGCGGCTGCGCGACGCGGAACTCAGGCCTGGAGCAGGCTGAGCACGGCGACGCCGATGACGACGATGATCACTCCGCCGGTCTGTACTCGGCCCAGCCGCTCGCCGAACAGGAGGTAGCCGCCGACCGCGGCCAGCGTGGCGAACTGCGAGGACAGCACCGCCGCGACGGCGATCCCGTGCCGGGACCCGAGCGTGTACGCGTAGAAGCCGAGCACCTCGCAGATCCCGGACACGATCACCAGCACGAGCGCCCGGCGCGGAAGCCGCATGCGCCCGAGGACCGCCAGCGGGAGGGCCAGTGCGACCACGCCGATCAGCCGCGCCGAGAGCACGACCCAGGCCACCGGGAGCCGGGCACCCGCCCGCGCGGTGGCGTACAGGCTGAGGCCGAACACGAGCGCGGCGCCGCCCGCCAGTGCCAGCGAGCGCGACGCCTGCCTGACCTCGTGCTCCGTGGTGGCCGAGGTCGACAAGGCGGCGAGGAAGATCCCGGCCACGATCACGCACAGGGTGGCCGCGGTGGCGGGTCCGAGCGTCTCGCCCGCGGCGACCGCGATCAGCGCCGCGACCGCGCCCTCGGTGGACACCAGTGGCGCCATCAGCGCGATGTCGGCGATCCTGAAGGCGGCGTAGGCGAGCACGAGCCCGAGCACGTTGCCCCCTCCGGAGATGAAGAGCCACGCGCCCGAGGAGGCGTCGAGTCCACGTGGGATGCCGCCGACCGCGGCCGCCGGCGCCACGATCACGAGGCCGACCAGCATCACCCAGGCCACCACTGAGATCGGTGCGGTGAGCCGACTCGACCGCGACGAGCACAGGGTCGACGTCGCCCAGGCCACGGCGGCACCCAGGCCTCCCAGGATCGCGATCACGCACAGATCGTCGCAGCCGGGGCGGGGGCGGGCGCTCGGGTGGCTTCGGGTCCGCGGCGGACGAAGGTCTAACCTGGGTGTCATGAGCTACACGGCCGCCGAAGGCAGAGCGCAGTTGCTGGACACGCTCGGTGGCGCCACCGATCGGCTCGGGTTCGCGCTCGCCTCGCTCGGCGAGGCCTACGAGGCACTCGACGAACACGCCGGCGACCGGCTCGAGGTCGATCTGTTCCGCCCCGTCCGGCTCGCCTATGGGCGCGCCAAGCGGACGTACACATCGTTCGCCGAGCGCTACGACCTGCCGGCGGGATCGTTCGAGGCCTCGCACGCGCCGAATGTACGAGCCGGACACGCCCAGGACGCGATCGAGAGCGCGCTCACCGCAGTCGCCGAGGCCGACGGCGCGCTGGCCACGCTGCAGGACTCGATGTTGCCGATCGAGGTGGGCGACGAGGATGTGCGGGCCGGGCTGACCGAGGTTCGGGCGCTGGTGGGCGGCCTGCCCGACCGGGCGCGGGACCTGGTCCGGACGCTCGGCCGGTAGCCCGAGAGCAGCTTGGGAGAAGGAGGGCGTGGGCGCCGGCGCCGCCCGGTGGCGCCCGGTGGCGCCCGGGTGGCGGCCGGTGGCGCCCGGTGGCGCCCGGTGGCGGCCGGCGTGCTTAAGTCGACAGACTCGTGGTCGACACAGGCTCCTTGGCCGTCTAAGCGTCTCTCCGGCGCTTAGATGGCCAAATTCGAGCTGACGCCCGCGACGTGTCGACTTAAGCACCGTCGGAATCCGGTGCATCGGCCGGGCGGTCGAGCTCGGGGCTTCGGCCGCCCCGGCCCCGTGCCCGGTTCAGCCGCCCCGGAATCCCTTCCCCGATGCGCGGTTCCCCTCCCGGCCCACGATTCGCGCCGCCACCCGCCCCAGCCCGCCACCGCCGGCGACAGAACGACAACCTACGCCGCGCCCGCCAATCCCTCCGCGGCCAGATCCCCGCCCGCCGGTCGCGGACCCGCCAGTGGTGTCGCACCCAGGCCGGCCGCACGTCCACCCGCGCGGCGCCTGCCAAGGCCACTGTCCAGCGCGCCAGCAGCGCGTCCCCGGCGGCCAGGGCCGACTCCGTCGCCGGCAGCTCGGCCAGCCACTCCCGCTCGGTCCGGTCGCGCTCAGCCGCGAACAGGGGCATCGCCCTCGCCGGGTCGCGCAGGGCGACGCGATGCAGGCGCTCGTGACGCCACCACAGGCAGCGCTCATCGAAGCGATCCGTCGCCGGCGGCCCGAGCGGCACCGGCTGGGTGACCCGGAACGGCTTGAACAGCGACGTGCGGGGTGCCGCGGTCGCGGTGGCCCAGTGGATCGCCTCCCCGCCGGAACGGAGATCGGAGACCCAGGACGCGGTCGTCTGCGACGCCGTGACGAGGCCGGCGGCGTGCATGCACGGGGCCGCCATGCCGCCGTTGACGGGGGAGTAGTGGGGCCAGCGGCCCTCGCCGTGGGAGCGCAGCGCCGCGAACAGGCCGGCGATCGTGGGGTCGCGCGTGGCGGCGCGGGAGGTCAGCTCGCGGCGGACGCGACAGGCTGAGACGGTGGTCCGCATGCGGTCGCTGTGGGCGGCGGCGAAGGCCGGGATCGTGAGCCCGTTGGAGATGCTCCGGGTTCCGCTCCGGATCTGCTCGACGGCCCACTTGCGGCCGGCGGTCTCGAGCACCCACGCCTCGGTGGGGTCGGCGATCAGGAAGCTCGAGTGGTAGGTGAACGCGCGCCGTTCGTGGCCGCAGCCGCCGCCCTGCCCGTGGCGCTCGAGGAGGTCGGTCACGACGGAGACGGCCTCGGCGGCGGTGGCGGCGCGCTCGAGGGCGAGACGGACCAGGTCCATACCGGTGAGCCCGGTCTCGGCGTAGGACTCGGTGGTGAACACGGCTTCGTTGCCGATCGCCACACCGGCTGCGTTGGCGCCCATCTCGGCGCCCCACATCCAGAACGGCCGGCTGATCAGGATCGCGTGCGTCCGCGGTACCTGGGGGATCTCGACCCAGGTGCACCGGACCCCGGTTGCGGGGGCGTGCGCAGCCGCCGGATGCCACTCCAGCAATTGCGCCTCGTTGCAGTCGCGGTCCGAGTTCTTGGCCAGCAGGACACGCCCGTCCCCCACCACGACCACGCTGTCGCACATGCATCCAGGGTAGAGGCCCCGCGCCCCGCGCCCGGCGCCCCGCGCCCCGCGTACGCTGGGGTGATGCCGGGCTTCGTGTCACGCGTCGGCGTCCGTCTGAGCGCGATCTGGGACAACCCGCGGCTGTGCGCGATGCTCGGGGCGGCGGCGATCGCCTTCTCGAGCATCCTCGTCCGGCTCAGCCACGCCTCGCCCTCGACTGCGGCGATCTTCCGCTGCGCCTACGCGCTCCCGCTGCTCGGGCTGCTGGCGTGGTGGGAGGACCGGCGCTTCGGCCCGCGGGACTGGCGCGACCGGCGGATGGCGATCGGTGCCGGCGTGTTCTTCGCCGCCGACCTGATCCTGTGGCATCACTCGATCGCCGACGTCGGCGCAGGGCTCGCGACCGTACTGGCCAACGTCCAGGTGGTGCTGGTGCCGCTCGTGGCCTGGGCGGTGCTGGCCGAGCGTCCGCATGCCCGCGTGCTGGCGGCACTGCCCCTGGCGCTGCTCGGGGTCCTGCTGATCTCCGGCGTGCTCGAGCACGGCGCCTTCGGTCGCGATCCGGCCCGCGGCGCCGCCTTCGGGTTGGGCGCCGGCGTCGCCTACGTCGGCTTCCTGCTGCTGCTGCGGCGCAGCGGAGTGGATCTGCGCCGGCCCGGGGGGCCGCTGTTCGACGCCACCGCGACAGCGGCCGTGTTCTGCATCGCCGCCGGGCTGGTGATCGGAGACGCCCACCTCGTGCCCGCCTGGCCGGGGGCGGGCTGGCTGATCACGCTGGCGCTCACCTCGCAGGTGCTGGGGTGGCTGCTGATCGCCACCTCCCTGCCGCGGCTGCCGGCGGCGATGACCTCCGTGCTGCTGACGATCCAGCCGGTCGGATCGGTGATCCTCGCCGCGCTGATCTTCAGCGAGTCGCCCAGCCCGCTGCAGCTGGCCGGCGTGGTGCTGATCATCGGCGCGCTCCTGACCGCGACTCGGACCGGGCGCAGCCGAGCCGTCGATCCGATCGTGACCGCTGAGCACGGGCACTCCGAGCCGGTCGCGGTGCTCGCGCCCGCGTCGACCGGCAACGTCGGCGCGGGCGGCATGGGAGACTCCGGCGTATGAGCTCACTCGCCGACACCTCCGACCCCGGCGAACAGGTCCACTATCGCGCCTGCACGGTCTGCGAGGCGATGTGCGGACTCGAGATCCGCCACGCCGGGGGCGACGTGGTCTCGATTCGCGGCGATGAGCAGAACGCGTTCTCCCGCGGGCATATCTGCCCCAAGGGCAACGCGCTGCAGGATGTGCACGCCGACCCGGACCGCATCCGCCATCCGCTGCGCCGCACCGCCGACGGATGGGAGCGCGTGGACTGGGAAGAGGCGCTCGACGACATCGCGGCCCGGCTGATCGCGATCCAGCGCCGGGACGGTCGTGATGCGGTCGGCGTCTACGTCGGCAACCCGACCGCCCATCACCTCGGCCCTCTGCTGATGCTCGGCCCGCTACTCGCCTCGCTGCGGACGCGCAACCGCTACTCCGCCACCTCGCTCGATCAGCTCCCGCACATGCTCGCGGCGTGGAAGCTGTTCGGCCATCAGGCGATGTTCCCCGTGCCCGACATCGACCGCACGCAGTTCTTCCTCTGCCTGGGCGGCAACCCGATGGCCTCCAACGGGAGCCTGATGAGCGCCCCGGGCTTCCGTCGTCGGTTGCGCGCGCTGCAGGCCAGAGGCGGCCGGTTCGTCGTGGTCGATCCGCGCCGCACCGAGTCGGCCGCGGTGGCCGACGAGCACCTGTTCATCCGCCCCGGCACCGACGCCTGGCTGCTGCTGGCGATGCTGCACGTGATCTTCGCCGAGGGGCTGGCCGACCCCGGCGACAGCGCCGCCTATCTCGACGGGCTCGATGAGCTGGCGAGGAACCTGGCGGACTTCCCCCCGTCGCTCGCGTCCGCGGTGACGGGCATTGCCGAGGACCGGATCCGTGGCCTCGCCCGCGAGTTCTCCGCCGCCCCGTGTGGGATCGCGTACGGCCGGGTGGGGCTGTGCACGCAGGAGTTCGGCGGCCTCGCCGCGTGGCTCGTGTACGTGCTGAACATCGTGACCGGCAATCTCGACCGCGCGGGCGGAGTGATGTTCACGACGCCCGCGGTCGACCCGCTGCCGCTCACCGCGGCGATCGGCCTGTCGGGCTCGTTCGACCGCTACCGCTCCCGGGTGAGCGCGCTGCCGGAGTTCTCCGGAGAGCTCCCGACGGCCGCGCTGGCGGAGGAGATCGAGACGCCCGGCGAGGGCCAGATCCGGGCCCTGATCGTGCACGCCGGCAACCCGGTCCTGTCGGCTCCCAACGGCCCGCGGCTGGAGCGAGCGCTGCCCGGCCTGGAGCTGATGGTCTGCTTCGACCTCTACCTGACCGAGACCAGCCGCCACGCGGACTACATCCTGCCGCCGCCGAGTCCGCTCGAGACCTCCGAGTACGACCTCGCGCTGAGCCTGCTCGCGGTGCGCAACGTGGCGCAGTTCTCCACGCCGCTGTTCTCGCCGCCGCCGGGAGCACGTGATGACTGGGAGGCGCTGGCCGGGCTCACGGCCCGTCTGCTCGCCCGCGACCGTCGTGGCAGCGCCGTCGCGGCGGCCTTCCGTGCCGCGGTCGGACCGTTGGGCGCCGACGGGCTGCTCGACCTGTTGCTCCGGCTCGGCCCCTACGGGCACCCGGCCGGGGCCGGTGCGCTGATCCGGCGCACGATCGGCCGCGCGCCGCTGACCGGCGCAGCCTGGGGAGCACTGAAATCGCTGCTCGGGCGCGGGCCGTGGACCACCGCCCTGCCGGCCGGAACCCCGCTTCCCGCCGGCGTTCCGGCCTCCGGCCTGACCCTGGAGACGCTGCGCGACCATCCCCACGGCCTTGACCTGGGCCCGCTCAGGCCGCGGCTTCCCGAGCGTCTGTTCACCGAGGGCAAGCGCGTCGCGCTCGTGCACGACATCTACGTCTCCGACATGGAACGGCTGCGCGCGCGGAGCGAGTCGGTGATCCCCGGAGCGGGCGAGCTGACCCTGATCGGCCGCCGCCACCTGCGCAGCAACAACTCCTGGATGCACAACAGTCGCCGCCTGGTCAAGGGCAAGTCGCGCTGCACGCTGATGATCCACCCCGATGACGCCGCCGAGCGCGGCCTCGAGGATGGCACGACTGCGGTCGTGAGCTCCCGCGTCGGGGAGCTGGAGATCACCGTCGAGGTCACCGACGCCCTGATGCCCGGCGTCGTCAGCATCCCGCACGGCTGGGGGCACCATCGCGGTGAGGTCGGCTGGCGGATCGCCGAGTCCAACGCCGGTGTCAGCATCAACGACATCACCGACGAGCGGCGCGTGGACGGGCTCAGCGGTACGGCGGCGTTCAGCGGGGTCCCGGTGCAGGTGCGCGCCCGCAGCCAGTCGGGCGTCGAGCTCGCCGCCGGTGCCGAGCGCGGCTGAGCGCCGCGCGACCGCTGTGACCGACGACGCGATCCAACGGGTCGACACGCTGATCCAGGTCGCCCTGCGCATCGCGCGCTCGGCCAAGAACGGCCGGATCGTGCTCGCGCGGACCGCCGATGCGCTCGATCCGGGCTGGATCCCGCGGCCCTGGGGAGACGAGATCGCGGCCGAGCTCGAGCTCGCCCGTGAGAAGGCGCGGGAGCCGATCGAGCCCAAGCGGGTCGAGCAGGCGCTGCGCGCTGCCTGGGGTGGCAAGCCGACCGATGAGCTCGACGAGCTCGAGCTCGAGCCCGTGGCGATCACGGCGACGGCGCAGGTGCATCGCGGCGTGCTCCACGGCGAGCCGGTCGCGGTCAAGGTGCTCCGTCCCGGGATCGCCGCCGGCATCCGCCAGGACCTCGTGCTGCTCGAGGGCCTGCTGCCGCCGCTGCGCTCGGCCTTCCCCGCGATCGATGCCCGGCGGCTGCTCGACGAGGTGCGTGAGCGCGTGCTCGACGAACTTGACCTCGAGGCCGAGGCGACCACACAGCGGCGCTTCCATCGCGGGCTGCGCGATCACGCCTTCCTCACCGTCCCGGCCCCGGTGACGCGGCTCTCGCACGAGGGAGTGATGGTCAGCGCCTGGGTCGACGGCGTCCCGATCGATCATGCTGCGGACACCGACCAGGCGGCCCGGCGGCTGCTCGTGTTCTCGCTCGGGTCCGCGCGCTCGGGGGTGGTGCACGCGGATCTTCACCCCGAGGACGTCCTCGTCGAGGCCGACGGCCGGGTCGCGATCGTCGATTTCGGCGCGACGCGGACGGTGCCGCCCGAGCGCGTCGCCGCCTCCTTGGCCGCCGTCGAGGCCTTCGCCGCCGAGGAGGGGACGGCCTTCGCCGCTGCGGTGGCGCAGCTCGGCTGGCTGAGTGCGGCGGCTGCCCCGACGGCGCTCGGCCTGGCACGCCGCGCGCTCGGCGAGCTGGCCGGACCCGGGCCCGTTCGGCTTGATTCCCGCGCCGTCGTCGCGGCGCGGGACCGGCTGTTCGACGAGCCCGACTCGGTCGTCGAGCTGATCCTCACCGGCGTGCTCCCGCCCGAGGACCTGTGGCCGGCCCGGGGCGTGGCTCAGCTGTTCGGGACGATCGCGCGGGTCGGCGCCACCGCGGACTGGCTCGAGCTGATCCGCGCATCACTGCGCGACGGTTGGGAGGCTGCCGCCGGCTGATCGGCGCAGGCGAGCACCTCGATCGGCTCCGCCTTCCCTTTCAGCTGGACGCTGCCGCGCGAGGCGAGGGCGAGCGGCATCGGCACCCGGGGGCGGCGCTGACGTCCCGGTAGCCCGGCGCGCTCGGCGATCAGACCGGCGCTGCCGCTCGGGTCTGGGTCGCCGGCACCGAGGCGCTGACGTCGGGCGGCTCCGTCGTCCTGGACCCCCCGAGCCGGAGGTACAGCGCAGGGAGAACGAACAGGTTCATCAGCGTCGAGGTGGCCAGTCCGCCGAGGATCACGATCGCCATCGGGTTCTCGATCTCCTGGCCGGGCCGGTTGCCGAAGATCACCAGGGGTGCCAGCGCGAGCGCGGTGGCCAGCGCGGTCATCAAGATCGGTGACAGGCGCTCGCCGGCGCCGCGCATGACCAGCCGCAGTCCGAACGGCTCACCCTCCACGTGCTCGAGGTACTGGAGGTGGCTGATCATCAGGATTCCGTTGCGGGCGGCGATCCCGAGCACGGCGAAGAATCCGACGAGCGCGCCGAGCGAGATCGTGCCCACCGCTCCCCAGGCCGCGAGGACGCCGCCCACGAGCGCGACCGGGAGCGTCATGAACATGATCGACGCCAGCCGGAAGCTCCGGAATGCGGCCTGGAGCAGGAACAGGATTGCGATCGCCGCGGCGATGCCCATGTCGAGCAGCTTGTCCTGCGCCGCCTGCCGCTCGGCCGCCTCGCCCAGCAACTCGAAGTGATAGCCGAGTGGGAGCCGGATCGTCGCCAGGCGTGCGCGGACGGCGTTCGTGACCGCGCCGAGGTTGCTGGCGCTGACGTTGGCCTCGACATCGATGTTGTTCGAGCCGTTGTACCGCGTGATGTCGCTCGGTGTCTGGTTGACCGTCAGGTTGGCGACCTTCCCGAGCGGGACGTGGCCGCCGCCCGGCGTGTCGATCAAGAGTCGCTTGACGTCGCTCAGGCTCTGACGGCTCGCCGGCGTGCTGTAGATCGACACGCCGAGGAAACGTCCGTTCTGGATCACGTCGCCGGCTTCCTGGCTCCCGAAGATCACCGCCGCCGCTCTGCGTACGGCGCCCGGGGTGAGACCGTAGTGCTGGGCGGTGGTCGCGTTGACGGTCTCCTGGATCTGGGGGATGAATCCCTGCGACTGTGGATGCACGTCGAGCAGGCCGCGAACGCCGGCGAGTGCCGCGGTCACCTGCCTCGAGGCGCTCTGGAGCCGGCCGAAGTCGGGACCGAGGATCCGCACCACGAGGTCTTCGCTCGTGTTGGAGATCGTCTCGTCGATCCGCTCGTGCAGGTAGGTCGTGACATCGAGGAACGTGCCCGGGTATGAGGCGCCGACCGCGCGGACCGCCGCGAGTGTCTTGTTGATGTCGGCGTGCGGAGAGAGACTCATCCACTGCTCCGAGAACTCGGGCCCGGCGATCTCCTCGCCGAGCAGGGCCTGGCCGATGTGGGCGCCGATGTGCTCGACGCCGGGGATCCGCAGCAGCTTCCGCTGCAAGCTCGTGACCACCCGCTTCATCTCCGGCAGCGACGTCCCCGGTTTCGTGTCGAAGTGCATGAGGAAGTCCTGCTCCTTGAACGACGGGAACAGGTCCTGGCCGAGATTCGGGAGCACGAGCGCGCCGGCGGCGATCGCGACCACGACCGTGCCGATCGCCCACCGCGGCCGGCGGAGCACCGGGGCCAGAATCGTCGCGTAGGAGCGCTTGAGCACGCGCATCAGCGGCGGGTCCGCTGATCCGAGACGTGCACTGGGCAGCAGGATCATCGCGAGTGCCGGCGTCACCGTCAGCGCCACGAGCATCGAGGCGAGGACGGCGAGCGCGTAGGCCAGCGCGAGTGGCCGGAAGAACGATCCCGTCAACCCCCCGACGAACACGACCGGGAGCACGGCGACGATGTTGATCAGCGTTGCGTACAGAATCGCCGTTCGGACCTCGAGTGAGGATGCGAGCAGGAGCGAGAGTGGTGTCGTGCGGCGCCCCTTGGAGCGCCAGGCGCGCAGGCGCCGCACGATGTTCTCCATGTCGATGATCGCGTCGTCGACGACGACGCCCACGGCAACGGCGAAGCCGGCCAGGATCATCGTGTTGATCGTCGCCCCCTCGGCATCGAGGACGATCCCGGCCGCCGTCAGCGACAGTGGGATCGCCAGCAGGCTGACGAGCGCGGCGCGCCACTCGAACAGGAACGCGAGCAGCACGAACACGACCAGGATGCAGCCGAGCACGACCGCGAAGCCGAGATTGCTGATCGCCGTGTGGATGAACGTGGACTGCCGGAAGATGTGTGAGTCGATCGTGACGCCGTGCAGTCCGGGAGCGAGCGCCGCGAGCGCTCTGTCGATGCCGTTGGTCACGTCCAACGTGTTGGCGCCGGGGAACTTCTCCACCACGAGCATCAGCCCCGGGCCCGCGTTGACGACAGCATCTCCGATCAGCGGGGGAGCCCCGTAGACCACCCGGGCGACGTCACCGATCGTCAGCGTCCGCCCACCGCGTCGAGCCAACGGCACCGCGGCCAGCTGCTGTGGTGTGGTGATCGCCTGGACCTTGCGGATGTCCAGCCGCTGGTTGGGTGTCTCGATGAACCCGCCGGTCCCGATCGCCGTCCCGGTCGTGAACGACAGCAGGCCCGCGTCGACCGCGTCCGAGGTCGCGTTGAGGAGCTGATCGAGGGGGACTCGGTCGGCGACCATCTGCGGCACGTCCGCCTCGACCTCCACCTCCTTGCGCTTCTCCCCCCAGATCGCGACGTTGGCGACTCCGGGGACGTGAAGGAGGCGGTTCCTGATCGTGTAGAGCGCGACGGTTGAGAGATCGAGCGGTGAGAGCGTCTTGGAGGTGAGCGCGATCTGCATCACCCGGCTGGTGGCGGAGACGATCGGATACAGCGACGGCGGCGCCGCCCACGTGGGGAGTGTCGGCGCCGAGGCCGAGAGGCGCTCCTGCACGAGTTGGCGCGCCTGGAGCACGTCCGTGCCGTTCTTGAAGTAGAGGAAGATCGCCGACAGCTGCGGCACGGACTCGGAGCGGATCTGGTTCACGCCGGGGACGCCCTGCAGCGCATTCTCGAGCGGCACCGTGACCAGCTGCTCGACCTCGGTCGGCGAGAGCCCGAGGCATTCGGTCTGGATCTCGACGCTGACCGGCGCGAACTCGGGGAACACGTCGACCTTCTGGTGGCCGAGAGTCTGGACGCCGAACAGCACCAGCGCCGCTGCCGCCGCCACCACCAGGTAGCGGTAGCGCAGACTCGAACGGATGATGAAGCGCATGCGATCAGGCTCCGGCGGTTCTCGTCGCGCCGCCACGCATGGGGCCGGTCCGTCGCATCAGGTCTGTTCCAGGACTCCCGTCTGGACGCCGAACAGCTCTTCGGCCCCCACGGTCACGACCCGCGCGCCGGCGCTCGGCCCCCTGAGCAGGTACACGGAGTTGCCCGAGATGTGGTCGACCGAGATCGGGACCTCCGTGTAGGTCAGTGGCGAGAGGCTCCTGAACACGTACGTGTTTCCGTTGGAGTCGTAGATCAGTGACGAATAGGGGACGATCACGGTTGGGCTTCCCGCGGGCTGCTTGAACGGAGCCGGCACGCTCTGGACGGTCGCGGTCTGGAGCCCGAGCTGCTGGGCCCCGACCGGCGTGAGCACGACGTGCCCCGTCGGGCTTCCGGGGACCCGGACGAGACGTCCGGCGACCGGGATCTTGGGGCTGCCCGAGCTTCCGCAGGCGGAGATCGAGACACCGGCGAGCACGAGCATCGCTGCGAGGGCGTGTCTTACGTCGAGCATTGGTTCACCTCAGGACCATCGGCTGCGATTCGGGTGCTGACCACGCCGGCATCTCCTCGGGCTCGGGAGCGGCGATCGGCTCCGCAGGTCCGAGCCGCAGATGCACGGCGGGCAGGATCAACTGGTTCACCGCGAGCGAGGTCAGAAGACCTCCGAGCATCACGGCCGCCGCCGTGTGCGTCAGTTCGTTGCCGGCCACCTCACCCATGACCACGAATGGGAGGAGGGTGGCGGCGCTCACCGCGCCGGCACCGAGCGTCGGACCGAAGCGCTCCGACGCCGCGCGGGCGACGATCTCTCGCGATAGGGGACCGCCGTCGGCGCCGTGGAGCCGGCGGATCCGATCGACGATCACCACGCCCTGGCGAACCGCGAATGCGAGGACGCCGAGCAACCCGGCGTACGTGCCCAGCGAGCTCGTCTCACCGCTCAGCAGCGCCACCACCAAGCCGCCGCTGAGGGTCACGGGGATAACGAGGAACAGCAGGAGCGCCAGGCGCCAGCTGCCCACCGCCGCCTGCAGCAGGAGCAGGATCCCGACCGCCGCGGCGAGCAGGTAGGAGATGAAGGCGGTGTGCGCGGTCGGGTCATCGGGCGTACCGCCCACGATCTCGGCGTGGTATTCCAGCGGGTAGGCGATGCTCGCCAGCGGGCCGCGCAGAGCATCGGCCGCCGAGCCGACGCTGCGTCCGGACACGGTGGCGACCACGTCGACGTACCGGGAGATGGCCTGGTGCTGGATGTCGACCGGATCCGGCTTCACGCTCACCGCGGCGATGTCCCCCAGGCGGACGTGGCCGCCGTTCGAGGTGTCGATCAGCATGTTCCTGACGCTGCGGAGGCTGCCGGCCTCGGCGGGCGTTCCCCGAACGACGACGTCGAACACCGCCTGGTCCTGGAAGAAGTTTCCGACCGCCAGGCCGGAGATCAGCGTCGAGGCTTCGCGCCGCGCATCGCCGGGAAGCACGCCGGCGCGGACGGCGCCGTCGTCGTTGATCGCGACCTCGATGTTGGGCTCCTGGGTCGGTGACTCGATCTGCGCGGGCCCGAGGCCGCTGACGTGCGACATGAGCGCGCCGACGTGGCGCGCCAGCGCGCCGAGCACCGCATAGTCCTCGCCGTAGACGCGGACATCGACCTGGTGGGCGGCCGGGGCGAGGACCCCGCTGGTCACGTCGCCCTCGTAGGTGCTGACGCTCGACTGCATCCCCGGCGTCGATCCCGCGACCTGCCGTACTGCCGCCAGGGCCTGGTCATAGTCCGTGCCAGGCTCGAGCGCGACGAAGATCTGGCCCGAGCTCGTATCGACGATCTGATCCGCGCTGACGGCGCGCCCCAGCGTGGCACCGACGTCGGCGACGGCGGGCAGCGCGCGCAGCCGGTTCAGCACCCGCCCGGTGATCCGGTCCATCTCACCCAGCGAGGTCCCCGCCGGTCCATTCCAGGCCACGACGAGATTGCGGTCCTTGAACGAGGGGGTAGCCGGCTCGCGCAGGAACGGGAGCATGGCGACCGCCGCGAGACCGATCACGCAAACGCCGATCAGGACGGCCCGCGGGATGCGCAGCGCGTACGCGAGCATGCTCGCGTAGGCCGCGCTCACTCGGCACCCGATCCGAGAATCATGGGCCCGCGGCTCCCCGCGATCGAACAGCACCATCGCCAGCGCCGGGGTGAGCGTGAGCGAGACGAGGAGCGACGCAATCACGGCCAGCCCGAACGCGAGCAGCATCGGATGTACGAACGTCGCCGGCGAGCCCTTGGCGAAGAACACCGGTGCAGCCGACAGGAGCACGATCAGGGTCGCGTACCCGAGCGGGCTGCGGAGGCGGGCGCAGGCGTCGATCACGACCGTCCCGACGGACTCGCCGCCGCCGGAGGCGTTCCGTTCTCTCACGCGGCGCGCGATCTCGTCCGCGGCACCGAGCGCATCGTCGAGAACGACCGCCGTGGCGACGACGAGGCCGAGCACGATCAGCGGGTTCAGCGTGTAGCCGAGCGCGTCGAGCAGCAGCAGCGCGCTGAGCAGCGAGACCGTCACGCTCGCGACGGTGATCACCACGGCCCGAGCGGCGCCGAACAGGGCGACCAGCACCAGCAGCGCGAGCACGGCGCCGACCGCGACCGCCACGGCCGTGTCGCTCAGGCCCTTGGAGATGTAGGTCGCGGGCCGGAAGAATGAGCTGTCGATCCTCACTCCCGGGAGCGCGGGCCGGAGCTCGCCCAGCGCCCGCTCGATCCCCTTGGTGACGCCGAGCACGCTGGCCGACGGAAGCTTCTGAACCATCAACACGAGCCCGGGGCCGGTGCCCACGAAGCCGTTGCCGATCAGCGGCTGGTGGTCCTGCACGACGGCGGTCACGGAGCCGAGCGGCTCGCGTCCCGGCGCGCCCGCGATCGGCACGGCGGCAAGATCCCTGGGCGTGCCGAGCGGGAGCACCGGCCTGATCTCCAGCCGTTGGTTGGGGCCGTCGAGGAACCCGCCGGTGCCGGGAGCGGCGCCCTCCAGGTAGCTGAGTGGCGAGACGAGCTGAGAGTTGCCGGCCGTGTTGATGATCTGCTGCAGGCTGATCGCGTGGGCCGCCAGCGTGGCTGGGTCGACGAGCACCTGGAGCTGGCGATCCTGCTGTCCGAAGATCGCCACGTTGGCGACGCCCGGCACCCCGGACAGACGCGGCTTCACGATCCAGCGGGCCAGGTAGGAGAGCTCGATCCCGCTGAGCGACTTCGACGTGAGCCCGATCATCATCACGCGGCTAGAGGACGAGAGTGGCTGGATCAACAGCGGCGGCTTGGACACGTTGGGCAAAGAGAACGCATTCGTCAGGCGTTCCTGAACGAGCTGCCGGGCGTGAAGGACCGTGGTGCCGGGCTCGAAGTAGAGATCCACCGACGACAGGCCGGGAACCGAGTTCGAGCGCATGTCCCAGACCCCCATGATCCCGCTGAGCAGGTTGTTCTCGAGCGGGACCGTGATGTATTGCTCAACCTCTTTGCCCGAGAGGCCCAGCGCCTCGGTCTGCACCTCGAGGACCGGGCCCGATGCGAGTTCGGGCACCGCGTCGTTGGGCATCTGTTGGAGCGCGACCACTCCGAGCACGATCAGCCCGACGGCGGCGCCGAGGAGGAGCATGCGGAAGCGCAGGGCCCCCGCGAGCACCGAGCGAACCATCGCCCTACGGACTCACGCCGGGCACGCCAGCCGGCTCCGGCCGCTCGAGATCAGCGATGTAGAGTGCGACATCCGCCCCAGACGTCCGATCGACTCATAAGAGGGCTCTTAGAGCCCACTCTTGAAGAGTATCCCGGAAGCCCGGAAATGCAAGCGATATTGCGGCCATCCTCGTCCCATTCTCCGGCCGCCCGGCTGCTGCTGTCGAGGACGACGAGAAGCTGGCCGGGACACTCGCTCGCGGGCTCGAGCACGAGGGCTACACGGTCGACGTCGCCACCACCGGTCACGACGCGCTCGGACGGGCCGACGTGTGCGATTACGACGCGGTCGTGCTCGACGTATTGCTGCCGGGCGTCGGCGGCCACGACGTGTGCCGAGCGATCAGAGAGCGCGACCGATGGATCCCGGTCATCATGCTCACGGCACTCGGAGAGGTGAGCGACCGGATCACCGGCCTTGACGCCGGAGCCGACGATTACCTCGTCAAGCCGTTCGACTTCGATGAGCTGCTCGCGCGCCTGCGGGCGCTGATCCGGCGTGGCCCCTCCGAGCGACCGCGTGTGCTCGAGGCCGGGCGGCTGCGGGCCGATCCGATGACCCGGATCGTGAGCTGGGACGGGCACGATGCCGAGCTGACACCGCGCGAGTTCGAGCTGCTGCAGTTCCTGATCCGCCGCCCCGGGCAACTCGTGTCTCGGGCCCAAGTGCTCCGCCAGGTGTGGTCGCAGGACTACGCGGGCTCGCCGAACGTGGTCGACGTGTACGTCGGCTACCTGCGCCGCAAGCTCGAGCGTCCCGGGGGCGGGCAGCTGATCCGCACCGTGCGGGGAGCGGGGTTCATCCTGGAGCCGCGGTGAGACTTCCGATCCGAATCCGGCTGACGGCATGGTACGCACTGTTCCTGGCGGCGATCATGGTCGCGCTGGGCGCGTTCCTGGTGCTGAAGCTGCGCGCGGATCTGCGGGCGACGATCGATCGCGAAGTGCGGACGAGCTCCGCTGCGATCACGGCCAGCTACGGGCGTGAGGGCGCCGTCGGATTCCGTGAGACCGCCGCCGCGGCGCTGATCCGCAGCGGTTCCTTCGCCCAGGTGGCCGACACGCGCGGCGGTGTCCTCACCAGCTTCGGCGGTGACACTGCGCAGGATCCGGTCGTGGCGCCGGCCCGGCTCGCGGTGGACAGCCGAGCCGCGTCGCTGATCGACGTCGACGGCGGCGACGCCGAGCACCGCTACCGCGCGCTCATCACTCCGGTCCCCGGCTCGGCCGGGCAGTACGTGGTCGTCGCGGAATCTCTGCAGGGCGTCGACGAGGCTGTCCGGAAGATCCTCGTCCTGTTGCTGATCGCGGTGCCGGTCGCCCTCGCCATCGCCGGCATCGGCGGCTGGCTGCTCGTGCGCAACGCGCTGCTCCCGGTCGATCGGATGCGCCGGAAGGCCGACCGGATCGGGATCGACCACCTGCACGAGCGCCTGGCGGCGCCACATCCGAGCGATGAGATCGGTGCGCTGGCGATCACGCTGAACGCGATGCTGGATCGGCTCGAGGCCGGCGTGAGCGCGCGGCGAGCGCTTGTCGCCGATGCGTCGCACGAGCTTCGCACCCCGCTGGCGTCGATGCGCGCCGAGCTCGACGTGAGCCTTCGCGATCCCGAGCGGACGCCGGCCGAGCGGGCGACGCTGGAGAGCGTCCGCGAGGACGTCATCAGGATGAGCCGCACGGTTGACAACCTGTTGACTCTCGCGCGTGCCGACGAGGGGGCGCTGGAGCTCGTCCGCGGTCCGGTCGAGCTCGATCGCGCGGTCGAGAGCGTCGTCGGCACGCTGCACGGGCTTGCCGATGCGCGCGGCGTGACGCTGATCGGCTCCGGGCGCGGCGGGACCGTCCAGGCCGACGAGCGGCGACTCACGCAGGCTCTGACCAACCTGGTCGAGAACGCGATCAAGTACACGGCGCCCGGAGGCGAGGTCGTGATCTCGAGCTGGCGCGGAGGCGAGCGGGCCGGCGTCAGCGTGGTCGACACGGGGACCGGAATCCCGGTGCAGGACCTGGAGCGCATCTTCGATCGCTTCTATCGCGCCGACCCCTCACGCGGGCGCGAGAGCGGCGGGAGCGGCCTTGGACTGGCGATCTGTCAGGAGATCGCGACCGCACACGGGGGCAGCATCTCGGTGCAGAGCAAGGAGGGCAGCGGCAGCACCTTCACGCTCACCCTCCCGGCCGCCGCCGGCTCCCGGGACATGGTCGGCGCGGCTTGACGGACCGACCCCGCGCTGCGAGTCTTGCGTGCCGATGAGCAGCCGGGAGCTAGGACCCGCCGACGCGAGTCTCCAGATCAAGACCTATCGCGAGGGACGCGCCGCCAAGGTGGGGCACGACCTGATCATCGAGGTGGGGGACTGGCAGGCCACCCTCGAGCTCGGCGACGGCGCGTCGCCGTCGAGCGCCCGCTTCACCGCCGACTCCCGCTCGCTCACGATCCTCGAGGGCCTGCGTGGCCTCAAGCCGCTGAGCGACCGCGATCGCGGCGAGATCGTCAAGACGATCGACAGCAAGGTGCTGCGCCACGCCCCGATCGCGTTCACCTCGACCGACGTGAGCCAGGACGGGGACACGCTCACCGCGACGGGGCAGTTGGAGATCGCGGGCGCCAAGCACGAGATCACGGTCACGCTTCACGGCGCGGCCGAGGGACGATATGCCGGCAGCGTCGCCGTCCAGCAGAGCGCCTGGGGGATCAAGCCCTACTCGGGGCTGATGGGCGCGCTCAAGGTGCGCGACGAGGTCGAAGTCGTGCTCTCACCCCGCTGAGGCGACCGGCCCGGCTCGTCCATCCGCGACACGAGTCCGATCAGCGGCACCCACGGCCCGTGCTCGCGGGCCCTCTGCCTTCATGCTCGCTACCTCCTGTAGCTCCCAGAACAGGCTCCCCGAACCCGCGGGAATGATCGTAGGCGCGGTGGTCGCATGTGTCGGTACGCGCGTACCGGCAGCTATGGCTTGTACAGGCGTTCGAGCAGGTTCAGCATCGCCGGCGAGGTCTGAAGGTTGCCCGGGCAGCAGGTGGGGCCGCCGACGGCACTGATCCCGATCTCGATGTGCGGTCCGGTCGAGATGCCGACGATCCCGCACCCGACCTCGGCGATCGGCTGGCCTGCGTGCACCACCGTCCCGACCGGCACGAGCGCGGGGTAGGCGTGGCCGTAGTAGATGTAGCGGCCGTTGAGCGGGCCGCCGGCGACCTGCAGAACCGGCGCCGAGGGGCCGAACCCGGACACGCCCTCCTGCACGATGATGCCGTTGGTGACGGCGACCTCCACCGCCTGGGGGCCGCACGCCGCGCCGACGGTGGAGATGTCGACGCCCTGGTCGGGCTCCCACGTGCTCGCCGGCTCGACGATCGACAACGGCGCGAGCGGGAAGACGAAACCCTCGCCGGCGTTGAGCGAGTTCAGCTCCTGAACGATCTTGAGCTCGCGCTTGACCTCGGCCAGCGACACCGCGTGCGCGGTCGGATCCCCGACCGGCGTGTCGGTCGAATACGACGGGATCACCGCGCCGGCCGCCGGATCGACGGCCTGCGGGTGCGCATGCACCGCAGTGCCACCGCTCGCCGCCTGATCCTGGCCGGCGCCACCTCCGCCACCGGCGGCGCCGGCGCCCGCGCCGACGGCGCTCGAGCCGCAGCCGGCGAGGGCGAGCGCCAGGCTGAGGGCGGCCGCGAGCGCGATCCCACGAGCGATCTGCATAGCCAGAGTTCAGCAGACGAGCTGCGGGCAGCGCCGGAACGCCGCCCGGTCAGGCGGCGGCGCGCAGGCCGGCGATCGGAGGCCGCTCGACCGGGTCGCGCTCGAGCGTGTCGGGCCCGTCGGCCCCGGGCACCATGAACGTCGCCGGCAGCGGGCCGCGCAGGCGCCCCTCGCGCTCGAGCCGTGCGGCCACGGCTTGCAGCACGGCATAGGCCATCGGCCCCAGATCACGCAGCGGCTGATGCGCGTTCTGGCGCACGTCGAGGTCGACCTGGGCCAGGCCGTCGAGGCCGACGTCCCGATACGCGTCGAGCAACAGAGCGATGTCGACCCCGTAGCCGGTCACGAACGGCAGCCGCTCGAGCAGCTCCCGGCGCGCGGCGATCTCGCCGGCCAGCGGCTGCTCCACGGCGGCGAGGTCGGGGTAGAACAGGTTCAGCAACGGGCGCGCGGTCAGCTCGGTCACCCGACCCCCCTCACCCGGCAGGGTCACGTCGCCGACGCGGAACGGTCGCCGGTAGTGGCCCTTGACGAAGGAGAGGCCGGGCTCGCACAGGAGCGGCCCGAGCAGGCCGCATGCGAAGTGGGCGCCGAAGTGCTCGGAGTCGGCGTCCAGGAAACAGACCACCTCGCCGCTCAACACCTGCAGCGCGCGCCACATCGCGTCACCCTTGCCGAGGACCGGGCCGAGCTCCGGCATCAGCGCCTCCTGGTCGTGCACCTCGACCCCCAGCTTCCGTGCGATCCGGGCCGTGCCGTCGGTGGAGTCGTCGACGACCATGATCTGATCGACCGCGCCCGCGTCACGCAGCGGGACGAGACTCTCGAGGATCGCCCCGATCGTCCGCGCCTCGTCACGGGCCGGAAGGCAGATCGAAACGCTGGCGTTCCGCTCCGCCGCGAGCCGCTCCACCGGAAAGGCGGCGTGGCTGAAACTGTTGCGCCGATGCCAGGCTCGGGCCCCGATGGACATGCTCCGAAGGATGACGGACTGGGCTGACGGGGGGACGGCCGAGACCGATCGCACCGGCTGCTACGATCGCCGGCTGACTCGGCCGAGACCCCGCCGAGTCGCCGACGCGCCCCGACCCCCGGCGCGGCTGTAGATACGCCAGCCGCCCGGGAGGCCCAGGACGTCCACTGAAGGTAGCCCCACCGACGCCGCATCGAGCGGCGACGCGCGCGCGAGAGAGACCCGCCGCCTGCTGGAGCGCTACCGCGTCGAGGGCGACGTCGCGGCGCGCGATGAGCTGGTCAAGCGGTTCCTGCCGCTGGCCGGCCAACTCGCCCGGCGCTACCAGAGCGGCGGCGAGCCGCTCGACGACCTGACCCAGGTCGCGGTCGTCGGCCTGATCAAGGCGCTCGACCGCTTCGATCTCGATCGTGGCGTGGCCTTCTCGAGCTACGCCGTGCCGACGATGCTCGGCGAGATCAAGCGCTACTTCCGCGACAGCGGGTGGGCGATCCACGTGCCCCGTGCCGCCCAGGAACGGGCGCTGAAGCTCCAGCGCGTCACCCGGGAGCTGTCGGGGACGATCGGTCGCGCGCCGTCGGTCCGCGAGCTGGCCGAGGCGATGGGCTCGAGCGACGAAGACGTGCTCGACGCGATCCACGCCGGCAACGCCTACGACACGATCTCGATCGATGCCCAGCGACCGGGGTCCGACGGCGAGGCGGGCAGCTACGCCGAGACGCTGGGCGCCGACGACGAACGGCTCGACCTGGTCGAGTACTCGGCCGTGATCGCCGAGCGGCTGCGATCACTGAGCGCGCGCGATCGGCTCGTCCTGCACCTCAGGTTCGCCGAGGACATGACGCAGTCCGAGATCGCCGAGCGCATCGGCGTCTCCCAGATGCAGGTCTCACGCCTGATCCGGAGCGCGATCGCCGAACTGCGCGAGGCCGCGGGTCAGACCTGGAGCTGACCCCCGGTCGGCTCGCGCGTCAGCCGCACCCGGAGCGACTCCGCGGGTGTCCCCGCGCCGCTGACGGGCTCGGAGGCGACCTCGTCGCTGAGGCGCTCGAGCAGCGGACCGACTCCGGGCAGTGTGGTATCGGCCAGAAGCGCGTTCGCACCGCCCGAGGCCAGCGGTCCGACGCGGAGATCGAAGCCGCCCTCGCACTCGGTGACGCCGACCCGCACGAGGCCGTCGGCCGTGCGGGCGGGGGCGTGGGTGGCGAGCGCGTCGCTGACGAGCTGCGCGTCGGAGAGCCGGTCGATCGAGAAGTCGGCGCGGGCCGCCAGCAACGACACGAGCCGTCCGAGGACGCCGGCCACCGGCACACCCGGACTGAGCGCGAGCGCGATCCCCCCAGGGGGCGCAGGCTCATCGCGGGTCAGCTGGCTGGTGTCCGTGAACACGGTCGCGAAGTCGGTCGCCGGCACCGAAGGGTCCGCGGTGGCGCTACCGCGAAGCGCGAACAGCATCTGGATCTCGGTCCCCGACGCGCCGGCCCGGATCGCGAACTCGTCCGACAGCGCGGCGATCAGCGAGAGCCCGAAGCCCAGCGCGGCATCGCCCGGCGCCTCCGGCTTCGGGGCCAGGCCGAGCGTCGGCTTGAAGTCGGTGCCCCGGTCGCGAACGCTGACGACCAGGCTCCCGGCCAGCACGGTCATGGTCGTCTCGAGCGGACCCTGGCCACCGGGGTAGGCGTGCACGACGACGTTCGTACACGCTTCGGTGACCGCGATCTTCATGTCCGCGCATTGCGCGGCGTCGATCGCGAGGTCGTCGGCCAGGCCGGCGAGAACCTGGCGGATCACCGCCACGTTCGCCGGCGCAGCCGGCATCGTCAGGCGCACGCTGGGCCATCGCTCCGTCGCTGCTGCTGGGCTTGCATCCTCATTCACTCTCGAAATCACCTTTGCCGTCGTGGCTCGCGCGTTTTCGGAACGCTGCTTCGTGTATTGGCGCTGGCGGCGGGACCCAAACCTGAGTGGTCTCGTCCAGTCCGGGTCTCGCTCCGGACGCTGATGGGGCGGAGGCTACCCCAAGTGGCCCCCGGGAATCGAGCATCGATCGCGTCGCCGGCGGGATGCGAACGCCAGCAGCTCGCCCGGATCGCGGAGCGGCGCCCCGTGCCCGAAGTCGACGCCCACCCGGTGCTCCGGGGCATCGCCCCGCCCCGAATCCCGCCTCTACATCCGCGCTCGACGGATTCGCCGGGCCACCGTCTCGGTCCACTCCGCCTCGCCGAAGCGCTCGAGCACCGCGCCGGCCGCCGCCTCGTGGTCGTACTCGACGCGGCGGTGCTCGATCCGGCCGTCCTCGTGCAGCAGCGCCCACGCCGCGCGGGGGTCGCCGTCGAACGGCATGCCCACGCTCCCCGGGTTGACCAGTTCAATGCCGCCCACCTCGGCGACCCGGGCAAATGGCAGGTGGGTGTGGCCGAACACGAGCCGCGGCTCGGTGACGCCGGCCAGCAGCTCGGCCTCGTCGCCCGCCGGCTCGGGCAGGAACGACCTCACGTCCGAGACGGGTGAGGCGTGGCAGTAGCGCGTGGTCCCGAGCACCGCCTGCTCGTCGAGCCACGCGAGCTCGGCGACCAGCTCGGCCCCCAGGGCCGCGCGGCAGGCGGCGATCGCGCCGCGGACGACCGGGTTGTCGGGCGCTTCGTCGGGGCGGGCGGTCCAGCGCTCCCCGTTGCCGCGGATCCAGGTGTGATCGCCGAGGGCGCGGAGGCGGACGACGGTCTCGAACGGCGAGGCACCGAACAGCGCGTAGTCGCCGCCGAGCACGAACGTCTCGACCCCGGGTGCGCTCGTATCGGCCAGCACGGCCTCGAGTGCCCCGAGGTTGCCGTGGACGTCGTAGAGCAGGGCGGTTCCAGACACGAGCACAACTAATAGCATCGCGGAGGTGCAGCTGGTCGGTCCGTCGCTCACGCTCCGCTACGCGACCGCGGCGGATGCCCCGGCGCTGTTCGAGCTCGGCTCGGACGCCGAGGTGACGCAGTTCTTCTCGTGGGGGCCGTACACGACGGTGACGCAGCCGGCGAGCTACATCGCCGGCCTGGCCGGCGAGCGCGAGCGCGGCGACCGGGTCGACTTCCTGATCGTCGCGCGCGACTCCGGGGCACCGATCGGCGTGACCGGGCTCTCCGAACTGGGCCGCCGCGACCGGCGCGCGGTGGTGGGCACGTGGCTCGATCGCCGGCGCTGGGGCACCGGGGTCAACCGGGAGTCCAAGGCGCTGATCGCCTATCTCGCCTTCATCACCATCGGTCTGGAGCGACTGGGGGCGTATGCGGACGTGGCCAACGGGCGCTCGCAGACGGCTCTGACCCGGCTCGGCTTCACGCGTGAGGGCGTGCTCCGGCGCTGGCACCGCCATGGGGACCGCCACCGCGACGTGGTGCTGTTCTCGCTGCTGCGCGACGAATGGGTGCGCTCGCCGCTGGCCGGGGTCCCGGTCGAGGCCGAGGGCGAGCCGCCGGTCGCGTTCAGGCTCGCCGCTGCTCCCAGCTGAACCCGCGGACGGCGAGCAGGATCCCCAGCGCGGCCCAGACCGCGATCACGCCGAGGGCGCTGATGTTCGCGGACAGGCTCGTGCCCTTGACCATCGATCCCGACAGGCCGTCGATCAGGTGCTTGAGCGGCAGCGCCTCGGCGATCCCCTTGAGGAAGCCGGGGGCATTGGCCGCGTCGTAGAAGACGCCCGAGACGAAGATCACCGGCAGGAACACGGCGTTGACGTAGGCGGGGGCGGAGTCGAAGTTCGGGATCGCGTGCGAGAAGGCAACGCCGAGCGAGGCGAAGCAGATCACGCCGGCGCTGACGAACACGAACAGCTCGAAGTAGTCCTTGGGCCATCCGGTGCCGAAGAACACGCGCCCGGCCACGGCGATGATCGCGATCTGGATCGCGGTGTTGGTGATCGCGTTCCCGGCGATGCCGCACAGGTAGGAGAAGCTCGGGATCGGCGTGCCGCGGATCCGCTTGAGGATGCCCTGCTCGCGCAGGAAGGTCATGTTGAAGGCCAGCGCGGTGAAGGTGGTCGACATCACCGCCATCCCGGCGATGCCCGGGACGATGACGTTCAGGTCCTTCTGCTTGCCGTGCAGGATCGCGCCGAAGAAGGCCAGGAACAGGAGCGGCAACAGGAAGTTGAAGAACGCGGCGCTCGGATTGCGCCAGAACAGCTTGCGCTCGAGGCGATACTGGCGCCAGGCGAGACGGGCGACCTCGGTCATCGGCGGCGGCGCCCGCGCCGGCCGCGGGCCGGCGGCTCCTCGTCGAGCACGGGCTCCTCGGACGCCTCGGCGGTCAGCTCGAGGTACACGTCCTCGAGCGTCGGCCTCGTCACGGTGAGCGCCTCGAGCCGGTCCCCGCGCGCGAGCGCGGCGCCGGTCAGCTCGTGCAGCAGCGTGGTCGGATCGTCGGTCCGGTGCTCGACCAGGCCGCCACTGCCGTTGCGGTAGGCGACCATGTACGGCGCCGTGCCCGCATTCGCCGTGAGCGTGCTCGGCGCCCCCTCGATCGCGATCCGCCCGTCCTTGATGATCGCCACCCGGTCGGCCAGCTCCTGCGCCTCGTCGAGGTAATGAGTGGTGAGGAGCACCGTCTTGCCGAGCTGCTTGAGCGAGCGGATCGTGTCCCACGCGGCACGCCGGGCGGCCGGGTCGAACCCGGTCGTCGGCTCGTCGAGGAAGATCAGCTCGGGATCGCCGATCAGCGCCAGCGCCAGATCGAGGCGTCTCAACTGCCCGCCGGACAGCGTCCGGGCGAGCGCGTTCTCCTTGCCCTGCAGGCCGGTGAGCGCGATCACCTCGTCGACGTCGCGATGGTGGGGGTAGAGCGAGGCGAAGTGGGCGACGGCCTCGCGCACGCGGATGTGGCGGTAGATCCCTGTGCTCTGGAGCACGATGCCGACCTGGGCGCGGAATGTGCGCGAGCGCTTGCCAGGATCGAGCCCGAGCACGCTTACATCGCCGGCGGAGCGCTCCCGGTAGCCCTCCAGGATCTCGACCGTGGTCGTCTTGCCGGCCCCGTTGGGGCCCAGCAATCCGAACACGTCGCCCCGGCGAACCTCGAAGTCGATCCCCCGGACCGCCTCGAAGTCACCGTAGGACTTGCGGAGGCCCCTGACCTCGATGGCTGCTTCGGACACCGGCCTGATGATGCCAGTGTGGGTGTCGCCTACGCCTGACCCTACGCCTGACCGGCGCCCGCCAGCGCGTGGGGGAGGGTCTCCCGGCGTACGGCGCGGGGCAGCGGCAGCCGGTGCAGCACGGGCTGGAAGGCATGCTCCGTGGCCCAGGGAAGCTCGGTGTGCACGACCTCGCCGGCGGCGGCCACGACCGTCGGGTCGAGCTCGGACCCGGCCGCCAGCTCGAGCGCCAGCAACGCCTCGGTGTGTGAGAGCTGCTGGGTCGAGCGCGCTGTCAGCCTCGCCCACGCATCGGCCACCGCCAGCACGCGGCATTCGAGCGGGATCATCCCGCCGCGCAGGCCGGCCGGGCCGCCGGAGCCGTCGAAGCGCTCGCTCGCGTACATCGCGGCGAGCATCACCTCGTAGAGCTCATCGGACCGCGAGTGCCGGTTGAAGGTCTGGGTGTGGAGGAACCGCGAGGCCTGCGAGAGCAGGCGCCGGCGTCGGCGCGGCAGGCGCAGCACATCGGCCAGTGCCGCGGCATACAGGCCGGTGGCCGCCGGCAGGTCGAGCGTCGCCACCGGGCGGTTGCGGACCAGCGCGGGCAGGACGACGCTCGGGATCAGGACGACCGGGGCCAGCAGCGCGAACGCGCCGACCCCGAGCGGTTCGATCAACATCGCGGTCAGGGCTCCCAACGCGACATCGACGAGCACGGCCGGCAGCAGGCCCGAGAGCTCGGCGCTGATCAGCGGTCCCGCTCGGTACCCCTGGTAGAGGGTGCCGTAGAGCAGGCGCGCGATCGCGAACTGGACCAGGGCCATGACCACGCCGGCGGTGAACAGGCCGGCGAGCGCCCGCGGCTCCAGCGCGGTGACGCCGGCGAGCCTGAGCAGCTCCGCGCCGGCGATCGCCGACCAGCCGTAGGAGGCGAGGTTCGCCAGCGCCCCCGGCGTGAACACGCCGTACTCGCGGACGATCAGCCGGTTGGCGACATCCCAGGTGAGGTACACGGCCAGTCCCGCGGCCGGACCCCAGAAGGCGACCGCGATGAGCACGACGGCGATGCCGCCGTCGATCTTGACCGGCACCCGCGTCTTGAGCGTGACCTGGCCGGTGTGGCATGCCAGGGCGATCGCGATCAGAGCCGCGAATAGGAGCGGATCGTGCCACCGAACGGGTGGGGCCAGGACGGCGAGCGCGGCCGGGAGCGACAGCGCGGCCAGGCCGAGCAGGGCAAGCGCAGCCCGCCGGCGGGCCGGTGTACTTCCGTGTCGTGTCGAAACTCCTACTTCCATGGATTCTGTTCCAGGCCCCCGCCCGACGCGCACAGGCGCGATCGCCACCATGCTACCCCTATCGGGGCGTAGCTCAAAACGTCATGGACTGTATTTGCCGTTTCGCTCATGCGGTTCCCCAGCACGCCGCCCACCGCATGAGCTTCGGCACCGAATCAGCCGTTGCGCCAGGGCATCTCGCGACTCCTTCCTTGCGGTTAGCAGGAAAAGCTATCGGCACCTCAGCGGAGCGTCGATACTTCCGAAAGTGACACGGGTACTCGCTATTCCCGTGTACCGGCGCCTGCTCGTCGCGTACACGCTCAACGAGCTGGCGTGGTCGATCGGCACGGTCGCGCTTGCGGTGCTCGTCTACCGCCGGACGGGCAGCGCGATCGGGGCCACGGCGTTCTTCATCTGCGCCCAGACGATTCCGGCGCTGATCTCCCCGCTCGTGGTGGCGCGGATCGATCAGCGGCCGGCGCGCCGCGTGCTGCCCGTTCTGTACGGAATCGAGGCGATCGCCTTCGCCTCCCTGGCGTGGGTCACGGCTCGGTTCGCGCTGGCCCCGGCGCTGGTGCTGGCGCTGGTGGACGGGGTCGCGGCCGTGTCGGCGCGGGCCATCGCGCGGGCGACCACGGTCGCGGTGCTGACGCCCCGGGGTCTCCTGCGCGAGGGCAACGCGCTCATGAACGGGTCGTTCTCGGTCTGCTTCATGGCCGGTCCCGCGATCGGAGGTCTGGTCGTCGCGCTCGGTGGCACGCAAGCGGCGCTGATCGCCAACAGCGCCATGTTCGCGGCGATCGCGCTGACGATGCTGACCACCGCCGGGCTCCCACCCGCGCCGCACGAACCGGCACCGTCGGCGGGCCGGTTGCGGCGGGCGTTCGAGCATGCGCGCCAGACCCCCGCGATCCGGATCCTGCTCGGCCTGCAGGCCGTGGCGCTGTTGTTCTTCACCATGTCGGTCCCGGTCGAGGTTGTCTTCACGAGCAACACGCTGCACGCCGGCGCGGGCGGCTACGGCGCGCTGCTGTCGGCCTGGGGCGCGGGGGCGGTGGTGGGCAGCCTGATCTACGCGCGCTGGCGCGAGGTGCCGTCACGGACGCTGATCGCCGGTGGCGCCGGCGCGCTCGGGATCGGCTTGCTGGGCATGGCCGTGAGTCCGGCGCTGGGGTACGCGATCGCGGCCGCCGCCGTCGCCGGGGCCGGCAACGGCGTCGAGGCGGTGTCCGTGCGCACGGCGCTGCAGGAGGCGGTGGACCCCAGGTGGATGACGCTGATGATGAGCTTCAGCGAGTCGATGGCCGAGGCGGTGCCCGGGTTCGGAATCCTGCTCGGTGGCGCGGTGGCCACGCTCGCCAGTCCCCGGGCTGCGCTCGCCACGGCCGGCGCCGGGGGGCTCGTCGTCACGGGCCTGATCGCCTACAAGCTCCGTCCCGACT
>Ga0208714_1000036_pt1 | contig 41448 bp, 46 predicted proteins | sample NGESurshal072012_3_FD_184461 | JGI IMG/M metagenome (GOLD analysis project Ga0208714, IMG submission 184461) | Arctic peat soil microbial communities from Barrow, Alaska - NGEE Surface sample 415-1 shallow-072012 (SPAdes) | ecosystem: Environmental > Terrestrial > Soil > Wetlands > Peat ... | reverse complement strand
GGATTGCACACCACCAGATGCGCCACTCGTCTCACCAGCAAGTCGTACAGCCAGGCCGAGTGCGTGCCTTCTTTGAAGGTCACATGCAACGTCCCACGCAAGCCACGCAGAAAATCCAGAATGCTAGTGGCGTGGGTGGCGATGACAGACTGCATCACCAGCTTACCGTCAGCGTTCAGCACCGACCCCGAGATGGTGTCGCGCTGGACATCCAGACCGACATACTTGATGCTATCCATCGGGTGTTCCTTTCGTGAGGTTTGGTTTACTGCTTCAGCACAGCAAACATAAACCTGCTTCGAAAGGGGCGCCCTTTTATAGTGCGTGCCCCAGGTTCGCGCCCGATTTTGGCGCTAACCTGGGACACTGGCAACTCCCACCTCCATCCGTGCCTGACCGGTGTATGTTCTTAGCATGAATCGCACTGCGCTTTTGTTCTCCGCCGGACTGCTGACCGTGTTCGCTTTGTCCACGGCCCTCGTCGCCCAGTCGTCCGCCTCTGCCACGGCACAATCGCCATCGCAGACCGCTCCCTCGCCCGGCCCCAAGCCCGCCGATACCGAAGTCTGGAAGCCCGAGCCCAAGATCGTAACCCCCGGCGCAACCTGCGGCGCTCCTCCCTCCGACGCCATCATCCTTTTCGACGGAAAGAATCTCGAAGAGTGGGTGTCTGCTAAGGACAAGTCTCCCGCGCAGTGGACTGTCGCTGACGGAGTGATGACCGTCGCCAAGTCTGCGGGCAACATCGAAACCAAACGCAGCTTCAGGAACTACCAGCTTCACATCGAATGGCGCATTCCTGAAAACATCACCGGCTCCGGCCAGGCGCGCGGAAACAGCGGAGTGTTTCTCGCCTCGACTGGCCCCGGTGACGCCGGATACGAGTTGCAGGTACTCGATTCTTACAACAACAAGACCTACGTCAACGGACAGGCCGGCAGCATCTACAAGCAATCACCTCCGCAGGTCAATCCGAACCGCAAACCGGGTGACTGGCAGACCTACGACGTAGTCTGGACCGCCCCGACGTTCAACCCAGACGGTTCGCTGAAGACCCCGGCCTATGTCACGGCCTTCTTCAACGGAGTACTGGTGCAGAACCACTTTGGGTTGAACGGCGAAACGCTGTACATCGGAAAGCCCTTCTACAAGGCGTTTTCCAGCGCTCCCATCAAACTCCAGGCGCACGGAGACAAGAGCGAGCCGATCAGCTATCGCAATATCTGGGTTCGCGAACTGAATTAAACGGATTGGGTACAGGAAGGATAAGCATGGACTGGAAAGAACATGGCGTAAAGGTCGTGCACGCGAATGAACTGGGCACGAACACGCCCCAGACCCCTGGAATGACACGGGCCGCCGCCATTACTCACGCGCGTACCGGGGCAAGTAAGTTGTGGGCCGGAACCGTAGTCGTTCAGCCGCTCGTCAAAACCGGCCCCACCACCATGGCGAGCTGGAGACGGTGCTTTACGTCATCCGAGGTCGTGCGCGAATTCGCTGGGGCGAACAGTTAGAGTTCTGTGATGAGGCCGGTCCCGGAGACTTCATTTACGTTCCGCCCTTCGTCCCGTGCCAGGAAATCAACGCCCGCCCAGATATGCCGTGTGAGGCCGTAGTAGTCAGAAGCGGGCAGGACCCAGTTGTCGTGAACCTGAATATCGAGAGTCCCGAGCCTGTAATTGAGAGCACCGGCGAGAAACCATTCCACCCCAATCGTTAGGCAGGGCGCCCCCACACAATCCTGATTTTGGATTGTGTGGGTCTTTTGACTTTCCCCCGACGAACCACGGAGATCTCGGGTTGGATTACTTCAGGATCGCTCGTAATTCATCCATAAGGGTCGTTTTATTCCTGCTTCTTGCTCCTCATCTTGCTACGAAGATATGCCTCGATTTCTGTCCTGCCCGCGTGTCTCGCCCAGTCGGCCGGTGTAGCCCGCCAAAGGATATCCTTCAAATCCAATCGCGCACCGCGTTCGACGAGGAGCCGGACTACTTCATCATGGCCAGCCCCAGCGGCCTGATGCAAAGGTGTCGTATGGGAATGGCCCCCGACCGGGTTGTATCGGTTCGGATCGTCGCCCGCGTCAAGCAACAACCGAACGATCTCGACATGACCAAAATCCGCTGCCATTGTGAGCGCCAAATGGCGGTCCTCACTGCTGGCACCCGCAAGTAGCCGACGGGCCTCCTCAATGCGCCCCAGGGCCGCCGCAACCGGCAGATCCATCCGGGCACCGCGCCGGATCAAGGCGTTCACCGCTTCCAGCTCGCCGTGCAAGGCCGCTGAGTGGATAGCGCTGTCGGGATCCGCTCCCTGATCGCAAAGGAGATCGATCAATGGAAGTTGCTTTCCACATTCCCGCGGCACACTGCCAGTCGAGACCAGCATGAGCGTCTCGTTCAACGCGGATTGTCCAACGCCTGCATCGACAATGACCTTGGCCACCTGAACAATGTTGTCCGGCAGAGTGCCACGGCGGACCGGATTCTCTGCGACAAATTCCAGAAGTGTTGGATTCCGAAAGTAGTTTCCACCTTCGAAAACGACGTGCTGCTGCACGAGATTCGGGTATTGATTCAAGTGCGCCCGCAAACCAGCTACGTCACCCGCATCGAGGAGTTCGACGGCACGACGAAACGTAGGGTCTTCAATTCGCTCATGATGAGGCAAGTCCCGTTGATCCGAGAGCGCTGGTTTCTCAATATGCACTTTCAATCTGGTCCAGCTCGGAAATCCATACTCGCGAGCAATTACGAGCTGCGCATCGCTAAGGCTCAACTGGGCGTCCAAGATCTCAGCGTCCGTGCCCCGACTGAAAAGCGGATGAAATTCCCTGACCCGCTGGGCCACTCCTGGAGTGCGAGCGGTATGCTCCTTGAGCAAGTCCTTCGCTTGATACTTGAGATGATCGAGGTTCGGATTCGATGGGAGGCGTCTTACCGGCATGACGAACTTCCTTTCGTGTGCCCGAGGTCCGCATCCATGGGCAGAAAGTTAGTTCGTGAAAACGAATTGTTCCAATCAGGTGGACTTCTGTCCTTCCCGCGGACCGGATGCGCCCTTTGCGCTCCGGCGATATTACCACGACGGCGGACGGCTCGACACTGCCTGGTTGCGCCGGACCATGCGGGATCGTCAACTCGAGGATTGTCGGCCAACAGAAACCAATCCAGCGCTTTCACTCGGATTATTCATCCAAATGATCGGAGCGCCGAGAGCGCACGGTACGGTTCATCCTTCAGCGATGACTTTTTGAGTGCGGAGCGCGGCGAGAATCGCGCCTTGCGTGTGGTCCATACAAGGTCAACGATTTGTCCACTTTCGAGTGTTGTGCGTTTTGTGCGCCCCTAAAGGTTCAATAAGTTCCCCGTTTTCAACGCGGCGGCAAAGTTCAACCCCGCCGCCTCCACCGATCTCTTTCTTATTAACCGTTCAAATTAGAGCGTGCGGTCTGCCAAGCTAGCGGAACGCGATCATGATCCCATCCTAGGCCTGCGCCAATACAATTGTGTGCGGGCTCATCGGGATGGGGTGCGCTTTCACTCCGCTGAACCCTGCCTGCGTATGCATCTCTGACAGCTCCCGGAACGTGTAGGCGTCGCCGGCCGCGGTTGATGTCAGCATGGTCATACTGAAGGCCGCAGGCATCGGTGGCGAGACGCGGTCTTCGTTGGGCACAAACTCCAGCGTTGCTACACATCCACCGGGCTTCAGCGAGCCGCGCACTTTCTTCAGCAGCCCGACACAGGTCTCTACGTCAAAGTGATGCAGGAAATTGGTCAGCAGTACGGAGTCGTACGGGCCGCCGAACTCTACCTCAAACGCGCTACCCGGCAGCATGTCGTAGCGATCGTGCACGCCAGCCTTGCGAGCATTTTCGAGAGCTACTCGCAACACTGGTAGCCAGTCCAGTCCGGTTACGTGCGCCCGCGGATTCTGCTTGGCAATCTCGATACCGAACAAGCCATGGCCGGCGGCGATGTCCAACACGCGCATCGGTCCACTGCGGCCCTGCAGCACGATTGCTCCCAGCGGCCCCGCCAGGGGCGCCATCATGGGGGCCATACTTTGCGCAAACTCCACCCAAACTGGGTTCTCAGGTTCGACAGTTCCTTCACCCGGCAACACGGTCCTGCCGTTGCGCACGATGTCGGCAAGGTGTTCGTAAGGCTCGCGCAGTTCCCGAAGCGACAAGAAGCCGACAATCGAAGCCAGGCAGTGCGGCGAGTTGGGATCGAGGAACGCCGCGCTGGACGGTGTGTGCCGATAGTGCCCGTCGACCTTCTGGAGAAGCCCTCCGATAACGAGAAAATCGCACAGAATTCGAATGCCACGCTCGGAAGCATTCGCGTAGCGGGCGATCGAGGCCACGTCGCCCGGCCCCTGGCCCACGGCGCGAAACACATCCAACTCAATGGCCGCCTTCAGGGCGAAGGTCTTCTGGAAGGCTTGTAGATTCTCGAATACGATTGCAGGCGTCAACGGTGCGCCAGACGGTGCTTCAGGTTGCATTGCGGGTTCCCCACTCTTCCGGAAAGTCTATTTCGGCTCCCAGGCTCGGATGAGTATACACGGGGCGAGAACCAGCGACTTTACAGGTCAGCACCGTAAATCGGAATCGCGGCTCCAGTGATGTCTCCACCCGTGTCGCCGACCAGCAGAACCACCAGGTCGGCGACACGCGCAGGGTTGACCCACTTCTCGAAATTCGCCTTAGGCATGGTGGCGCGGTTCGCCGGAGTGTCCATAGTTCCCGGCAAAATCACGTTGGCGCGAATGTTCTTGTCCTTGTTCTCGAGGGCGACGGTTTGCACCAGTGACACCAATGCGGCTTTCGACGCGCTGTAGGCTCCCATGTTTGCAGCGGGCTGCACCGCCTGACGGCTTCCGATTGCGACGATTCTTCCATAGTCCGCTTCGCGCATCACCGGCACGACTGCCCTGAATACATAAAAGGCGGCATTAACGTTGAGATCCATCATCTTTCGCCAAGTGGTGTCGTCCGTTTGGGCGACGCTGGCGCCTCCGGCAAACCCTCCCATGACGTGCACTAAGATATCGATCTTGTGGAACTGCGCCGCCAGCCGAGCGATCACTTTCCGCGCCTCCTCGGGATCCGTGAGGTCAGCGCTGACGGGGTAATAATGGTTATCGTGGGCTTCCCCGGTAGCGATGGATCGCGCTATGCCAACCACCGTCGCACCTGCCGCCAACAAGCTGTCAGAAACGAATGTTCCTAGACCGCCATTGGCGCCCGTCACCAGCGCCACTTGTCCCGCGAGTTTTTCAGACATCTGGATCGCCTCCTCTGAAATCCGAATCATACGCGCTGCGCGCAACCTCACGTGCGCGAGCAGTGAAGCTTACGATTGTAGCGCTGACGGGCATTACTTCTGACGCGAGCGCAAGGTCGCCGCGATAGAATCACTGCAATTAGGAGACTCGCTTGAACACTTCATCGACTTCCCTTCCCGCTGATCGCCAAAGCAAGCTCAAACAGGAAGCCGCCGAATACGCGGTGCAGTTCGTGCAATCCGGCATGGTGGTCGGTCTTGGCACGGGCTCGACGGCGATCTTTGCTACGCGCCGTATCGCTAAGTTACTGAAGGACGGAACGCTGAAGAACATCGTGGGCTTCGCAACTTCGAAGTTTGTATGGGCGCAGGCACAGCAATCGGGAATCCCATTGATGGAGCAAGCTATGCTGTCGAAAATCGACTTGACCATCGACGGTGCCGATGAAGTCGATCCCCAGCTGAACCTGATCAAAGGCGGAGGCGGCGCGTTGTTCCGCGAGAAGATCGTCGCCCAGGCCAGCGAGCGCGAGATCATCATCGTTGACGACAGCAAGCTGTCGCCCTGTCTGGGGACGCACCACACTCTGCCCGTTGAGGTGAACCCCTTCGGCTGGCAGTCGCAAATGCGTTTCCTGCAATCGCTCGGGGCCCGCGCAACCATCCGGTGTAACGCAGATGGAGCCCAGTTCGTCACCGACTCGGGCAACATGATTTTGGACTGCGACTTCGGACTGATTGCCGATCCAACCGATCTCGCCGCCAAACTGGGCGCGCGTGCTGGAATCGTCGAGCACGGACTCTTCCTCGGGATAGCGAGCGACGTGATTGTTGCCAGCGAATCCGGAGTGCGACACCTGAAACGTACCCCGTAACCTGGCAGCTTCGTGTCGAGCCCATCCCTCGCCGCCGCCGTAAACCCTGCTATCATTGAAGCAATCCGATGTACGACCTTGATTTCGCTCCACCAGAAGAACTGACCCTGCCGTTGTGGCGTTCGCTCGTGCTCAACGTCATTGACCGGGTTGCGCCGGAGCGGCTTCCGCCGTTGCAACTGACTTCCAAGCCGGTGGATGTCGGTCTCATGGTTGGGGACCTGATGGAATTGCCGTGGTATCGGACGGTATTCACCAACATTGCTGACGTGGTTTCGCCCGAGATGCTTCCGCCTCTGCAACTGGAATCGCATCCCATCGATGTGGGCGAGTTGCTGGGCGATGCCTTGGAGCATGGCTGGTGGGATTCGCTGCTCGGGAACCTGCGTGATCGCATGGCGCCGGAGAAGCTTCCGCCGTTGGAGCTGACCTCTCAACCCGTCAAAGCGTTCGAAGCAGACACGTGGCTGCAGATCATGGACTGGTCATCGCTGATCGATGGACCAAAAGTCTATCTGCCGGATGCTCCATCCGACGCCACCGTGTACTCGGCGACTCACGAGATGATGCCTCAACCGGTGGTCGCAGCGCCGGTTAATCCTGAAATGCTGGTCGTCGAAATGCAGTTCAAGCGTGACATTTCACGCTCGCGGCTTCGCCAGAAGATCTGGATCTCGCTGGTTGCAGCTGAGCTTGTGTTTCTAGTCGTAGCCATCGTCAAGTTCAGCTAGCCGATCCCTGCAATCAAGTACTTTCCTGCCAGTGCTTCCCGTCCAGAACTGCGCATACGCACCCGGAACGAACGGTGTATTTTGGAAGCAAGCAGAGACCCGCTGAAGGTGAACTTGTATGCCCATTACTAGCCGTGAAATCCGTCTCGCCAGCCGTCCTCAGGGCGAACCCACCCCCGAGAATTTCTTCTTTGCAACCCTGGACGTCCCCGATCCCAAGGCCGGCGAAGTACTGGTGCGCAACCTGTTCATGTCCGTCGATCCTTACATGCGCGGGCGAATGAACGAAGGCAAGTCCTACGTGCCGCCCTTCGAAATTGGCAAACCTCTGGAAGGCGGCGCCGTGGGAAGAGTCGTAGCTTCGCAAGCTGAGGAATTACCCGTCGGATCGCTGGTACTAAACAATTTTGGATGGCGCGAGGCGTTCGTGGCGCCGGCTTCAAAGGTGCAAGTGGTGGATGCAACTGCGGCTTCGCCGTCGGCGTTTCTAGGCATTTTGGGCGTCACTGGACTGACAGCGTGGGTGGGCCTGTTTCGCATCGCCAATTTGAAGGACGGCGAGACGGTGTTTGTGTCCGGAGGCGCGGGCGCAGTTGGCAGCGCCGCATGCCAGTTCGCCAAGTTCCACGGCTGTCGCGTCATCGCCAGCGCCGGGTCTGCCGACAAGGTGGCCTTCCTGAAAGACGAGCTGGGTGTGGACTATGCGTTCAACTATCGTGCAGGCGAGCCGCTGGGGTACTTGCGAAAGGCCGCGCCCGATGGCATTCATGTTTACTTCGACAACACCGCGGGTCCTCAGTTGGAAGCTGCACTTTACGTGCTGCGCGATCATGGCCGGGTCGCGCTGTGCGGCGGGATTGCCGGCTACAACACGCCTGTACCCGGTCCGCGCAATCTGATGCTGGCTATCGCAAAGCGATTGCGGCTGGAAGGCTTCATCGTGGTCGATCATTTTGGCGATCAAGTGGCTTTTCTGGCGGAAGCTGTGCCTGCCCTGAAATCCAGAAAGCTGATCAATCGCGAGACCGTGGTCCAGGGACTCGATGCCGCGCCCGCCGCATTCCTGGATCTGTTGCACCCTGGGGCGAGCAATTTTGGCAAGATGATTGTCAAATTGTCCGACTGACGCACGCACCGTGCGCAGTAAGAAGCGCGGAAGCCAGGCGGCTTCCGCGTCGATCACCTCTGATCCGAAATACGTCTTACAGAGCGCTCATATTGGAGAGGAATTCGCCATTCGAGCGCGTCTTCCCCAGCTTGTCGATCAGCAATTCCATGGCTTCGACCGGTGAGAGCGGGTTTAGCACTTTGCGCAACACCCAGATTCGCGCCAAATCTTCTTTCGGGATGAGTAACTCTTCCTTACGCGTGCCCGAGCGCTGAATATCGATGGCTGGGAAGGTACGCTTGTCGACCAACTTGCGGTCGAGAATAATTTCCATGTTGCCCGTGCCCTTAAACTCTTCGAAGATCACATCGTCCATACGCGAACCGGTTTCAATCAGCGCAGTGGCGATGATGGTCAACGATCCGCCCTCTTCGATATTGCGGGCAGCTCCAAAGAAGCGCTTCGGCCGCTGCAGGGCGTTGGAATCGACGCCGCCGGAGAGCACTTTCCCTGATGGCGGAACGATGGTGTTGTAGGCGCGCGCCAGACGCGTAATCGAATCCAGCAGAATAACGACATCGCGTTTGTGTTCGACCAGGCGCTTGGCCTTCTCGATCACCATCTCGGCCACTTGCACGTGGCGCGCCGCAGGCTCGTCAAACGTGGACGAGATCACCTCGCCCTTGACCGAGCGCTGCATGTCAGTAACTTCTTCGGGACGTTCGTCGATCAGCAGAACGATCAGCACGACTTCCGGGTGATTGGTCGTGACCGAGTTCGCCAGGCTCTGCAGCAGCATGGTTTTGCCGGTGCGCGGAGGTGCGACGATCAGGCCACGCTGCCCCTTGCCCACCGGGGTCAACAGGTCCATGACGCGGGCGCTGATGTTCTCGCGCACCGTCTCCAGCTTGATGCGCTCCTGGGGATACAGCGGCGTCAGGTTGTCGAACAGGATCTTGTTGCGCGCTTCCTCGGGAGACTCGAAGTTCACGGCTTCGATCTTTACCAGCGCGAAATATTTCTCACCCTCGTGGGGAGGCCGAACCTGTCCGCTGATGGTGTCGCCGGTCTTCAGGTCGAACTTGCGGATTTGCGAAGGGGATACGTAGATGTCGTCCGGACCGGGAAGGTAATTGTAGTCGGGAGAGCGGAGGAACCCGTAGCCGTCGGGCAGGATTTCGAGAACACCCTCGGCGAAGATGTGGCCTTCTTTTTCGCTCTGCGCCTGCAGGATTTTGAAGATCAAATCCTGTTTGCGCAGACCGCTGGCGCCGGGCAAATCGAGCTGCCGGGCGATCTTGGTCAGCTCTGTGATGTTCTTTTCTTTTAATTCTGAGATTGTCATTGTCACCTACGAGGATTTAGCAGAGGGGCAGGCTGGAGGTAATGCAGAAGGCGCGCCAGAGGCGCGGCGCGCCTATGCAGCGCGCCGCTGCGCTTCGGCTGCAATCTCCGGTTCCTGAATAACTTCCTGGCGATCGGACACGGCGATATGGTTCAGAACTTCGTTAGTTGTGTCCTGAATGCGGGTGCTGGGCTTGTGAAACTTGCGAGTCGCCTTGGAGGCAAGCTGGCAAAGTGTGTAACGGTTACGTAGTGTATGAACGGCTTCGAAAACCAGTTGAGACCGCATGTAGTTCTCCTCTTGTTGTCCTATGAATGACCCGTATGGAACCTGACCCTCAGGGCCGCTTCTCGTGAATACCCGATTGTGGCGGTGAGAACCATTTCAGGTCCCGCGGAAGGCGACCACTGTATTGATGCCGTCGCTGGGACTTCGGTTCGTCTATTTCTGCGCCTTAATCCACGTCCTGATTAGTCTTGGAAGGCGCTTCCTTACAGTCACTAAAGTTGTGCTAAGTACGCAGCCCAGCACGCGCTCTTGCGGGGTATTGCCTTCCCGATTCCTTGGTGATGGCGTTCAGTGTGTGGCCGCTTGGGGCAGGACGCCTGGACTGGAACCAACAGGATGACGCGTTACTCAGAAAACAGTACGTTATCTGCGTTGACATCCAGAGTCAAGCAAAATCGTCCTTCCCCCTCTTCAAACCCGGAAACCACGGCCCTGCTACCTTAGACGCCGCCATTGGGAAAATGTCTCTTCTCTTTTAAACCCTCAAAGATTCAATAAGTTGCCCCTCATATGGCAGCCATCCGCTTCGCCGAATCTGGGCATTGCCAAGCGACCCGCAAATCCCCAAACGATTGAAAATATTGCGTTTGGCATCGAGGTCGGCCCCTCGACTGCGGTCTATGCCCAAAAAGTGCGATCCAGTGTCCTGTATTGGATTGCCTCGGCGAGGTGACCCGGTTGGATCGAATCAACTCCTGCCAGATCGGCAATCGTGCGGGACACCTTGAGGATTCGGTCATGGGCCCGAGCGGTCAACCCCTGCATGACCATGGCGCGCTCCAGCAGATGCTCCGATTCAGTTCCCAATTCGCAGTATTTCCGGATCTCCCGGGAACCCATTTGTGCATTCGCGTAGATGCGTTCCGCTCCCTTGGCAAATCGGTCCAGCTGGATCTCGCGGGCCCGCAGAACGCGAGCGCGAAAATCGTTAGAACTTTCGGGCGACACCGTACGTCGCATCTCGCGGTAATTCACCGCCGGGACATCGATGTGGATGTCGATCCGGTCCAGCAGCGGGCCCGAAATCTTCGAGATGTAGCGCTCGATGATCATCGGCGCGCAATGACATTCGCGGGTCCGGTCGTTGAAATACCCACACGGACACGGGTTCATGGCCGCCACCAGCATGAAGCGCGCCGGAAAACTCAGCGACATCGAAGCCCGGGCAATGGTGACGCTGCCGTCTTCCAGTGGTTGGCGCATGACCTCGAGTACATTTCACGGAAATTCCGGCAGCTCATCGAGAAACAGCACCCCGTTATGCGCCAGTGACACTTCGCCGGGCCGCGGAATCATTCCTCCTCCGATCAGCCCCGCATCCGAAATCGTGTGATGGGGCGAGCGGAAAGGGCGCGTACCTACCAGGCCACAGGTCGAATCCAGGACGCCGGCGACGCTATGGATTTTCGTGGTCACGAGGGCCTCCTCAAAAGTCAGTGGCGGAAGGATGGTCGGCATGCGCTTGGCGAGCATGGTCTTGCCGGAGCCTGGCGGCCCGATCATCAGCAGGTTGTGCCCTCCAGCGGCGGACACCTCGATCGCGCGCTTGGCTGAATGTTGTCCGCGTACGTCTTTGAAATCGACGGAGAATTGCTGCGAAGTCTCCAGCAAAGTGCGTGTATCAACCACCAATGGCTGAATCCCATTGCCGGTATTCGACAGCTCGACGACATCGATCAAGCACTTCACCGGGTAAACTGACACGCCCTCCACCACGGCGGCTTCGCGGGCGTTGATTTCCGGCAGAATTAACTTGCGGATTTTGTTGGCCCGTACCGTGATGGCGATTGGAAGCGCTCCACGAACTCCCCGCAATCCTCCATCGAGGGAAAGTTCACCTACAAACTGGGCGTCCTCGGGTGGCTTATTGTTCAGTCCGCCATAAGCTCCCAGAATTCCGCGAGCCATCGGCAGATCGAAACCGGACCCTTCTTTGCGCAAATCCGCCGGAGCGAGATTGATCGTCGTATTCGAGGGCGGAATGTCATACCCGCTTGTTTTTCAGGGCTGAGCGGACCCGCTCACGGCTCTCCCGAACCGCGGCATCGGGCAACCCTACGGTAGTAAATCTCGGGTCTTCCGCCTTGATCGGCGCAATGTCAACTTCAACTTCGATCAGGTTGGCATCGATGCCGTAAACGGCGGCGCTAATTGTCTTGTAAAGCACAGGGGGAATATGCCCTCCCCTGTGTCATACCAGATGGTAACCAACAATGATGCGACCCTCCTCAAGCACCAAAGTGACGCCTCTTGCAAACTTATTGGCTGGCCGGGTTCTCTGACGGAAGGAATCGCCTATCTGGCTCAAGGAGAAGACACAGGCGGCAAAAAAAAGAAGGCGGAACTCTGATCGGAAGCGCAACGCCCGGCTAAACTACCGAAGCGACCGTGCGGGTCCGAGAATTCCGCCAACCGACGAAGTGCGAAACTCTGGATGAGCGTTATCGCTGATGCAAACTACCTACAACTATTGAACTGCATACATCCCATTGCACGGGATTTTTACATCGGATGCCAAACCAACCAATCCCTCTTCCATCGTAGTGGCTCACAACTTAAGTCGTAGCCGCTCATCCAATTCTACTTCTACTGTCGAACCGCCATCGCAGGACGAACAACTCGAACCCTGGGCTGTACCGAGCTATCCTGCGCATCTACCACCGCAATGGTGGTGACATTCACCACGTCCTCTACTTCCGCTCCGCGTTGCAACAGATGCACTGGCTTCGCCATACCTGAAAGGATCGGACCAAATGCTTCCGCCGAGCCGAGTTGGCTTAGCAGCTTACACGCGATGTTGCAGGACTGGAGATCGGGAAAGACCAGCACGTTGGCTCCGCCCTTCAGTGAAGAGAACGGGAACGACGCTTCCAGCTTCTTTACGTTGACTGCAATATCGGCCTGCACTTCACCGTCGATGATGAGCGTCGGATCGGCGTAACGCGCTAGTTCGGCGGCACGCCGCATTTTGTCGCAGTACTCATGCTTTGTACTTCCAAAGCTGGAGAACGATAGCATCGCAACCCGCGGCTCAACGTCGAACCTGCGTGCCTCTTGCGCGGCACAAAGCGCGATCTCAGCCAGGTCCTCGGCGCTGGGATTGATGTTCACTGTGGCATCGGCCAGGAAATAGAGATCGCCCTTCCGCGTGATGATCAGATATATGCCTGAAACCTTATGGATGCCTTCGCGTACCCCGATCACCTGCAACGCCGGACGAATGGTGTCGGGATAGTTCTGCGAAATGCCGGAAACCAGCGCGTCGGCATCGCCCATCCTCACCATCATGGAACCGAAGATGTTGCGGCGGTTCATCAGCTCATCCGCGGATGCCATCGTCACTCCACGACGTTGCCGCAGCCGATAGAAATTCTGCACATATTCCGCACGTAGTGGAGACGTCTCAGGTTCGACGATTACCGCGCCCTCAAGCGAGATACCCAACTCGGCCGCCGCCTTCTGAACTTCACCGCCGTGTCCCAGCAGCACTGGGATGGCGATCTGTTCTTCCAGCAGCACATGGCAGGCGCGCAGGATCTTTTCATGCGAGCCTTCGGGGAATACGACACGCTTGGGATTGGCCTTCGCCTTGTGCACCATGATGCGCATGAGCTCATGGGCCTTACCCAGCCGCTTCTCCAGTTGATCGCGATAGTCTTCAAGGTTGACGGGGTTCCGCGCGACCCCGGAGTCCATTGCCGCCTTGGCTACCGCAGTCGCTTCCCACACCAGAACGCGGGGATCGAACGGCTTGGGAATGATGTATTCGGGCCCGAACTTGAAGCGTCCCACACCGTAGGCACGGCAGACTGAATCAGGGACGTCTTCCTTGGCCAGCGCCGCCAGCGCGTAGGTTGCAGCCAGCTTCATTTCTTCGTTGATGGTGGTGGCATGCACGTCGAGCGCGCCACGGAAAATGAAGGGAAATCCGAGCACATTGTTGACCTGGTTCGGGAAGTCGGAGCGCCCCGTAGCCATAATCAAATCGTCACGGACCGCCTTGGCTGCTTCGTAGGTAATTTCCGGATCAGGGTTCGCCATAGCAAAAACCACCGGGCGAGGCGCCAGCGAGGCGATCATCTCCGGCGTGAAGGCGCCTTTCTTCGAGAGCCCCAACAGCACATCCGCTCCCTTGACCGCTTCCGCCAGCGTACGTAGCGGGGTGTCGTGGGCGAAGCGCTCCTTGTAGGGATTCATCCCTTCTTTACGGCCCTTGTAGATGACGCCCTTGGTATCGCACAAGGTGACGTTTTCGCGCTTCACACCCAGCGAAACGTAGTGCTCGGCGCAGGCGATACCGGAAGCTCCCGCACCGTTGACCACCACTTTGATCTGGTCAAAGCGTTTGCCTACCAGTTCCAGCGCATTCACAATGGCGGCCCCGGAAATAATCGCGGTCCCGTGCTGGTCATCGTGGAAGACCGGGATATTCATCGTCTTCTTTAGCGTTTCCTCGATATAGAAGCACTCCGGGGCCTTGATGTCTTCGAGATTGATTCCGCCAAAGGTGGGTTCGAGAAGTTGGCAAGTGCGGATAATTTCGTCTGGATCCTTGGTGTTCAGCTCAATGTCGAACACGTCGATGTCGGCGAACCGTTTGAACAGAACTCCCTTGCCTTCCATGACGGGTTTGCCGGCCAACGCACCGATGTCGCCGAGTCCCAGAACCGCGGTGCCGTTGGAAACCACGGCAACCAGGTTGCCCTTGGCGGTGTATTTGTATGCGTCTTGCGGGTTCTTTTCGATTTCGAGACAGGGTTCAGCGACTCCCGGGGTGTACGCCAGGCTAAGATCGCGCTGGGTCAGGCACGGCTTGGTGGAAACGACTTCCACCTTACCTGGCCGGGATCCCTGGTGGTAGTCGAGTGCGTCCTGCTTAGTAATGGACATGAGGTCCTCCGATATGAAAGATGCGGGCGCGCGGGTGCGGGAAACGGAATCGACGCGAGAACGGCCGTGGCAGCTTACGACGGAGCAACGGGCGAATAACGAACGTCTTGCGCTTCAGCGCACACGGGCCTACTCGAGCCTGAACGTGGCTCTCAACCTTCCAGCATGGGCCGAATGGGCACACGGAAATAGTGCAGCGGTCACAACGAATTGTGAGGCTGGACACTCTGCATCATTGGTCGATCCCGCGGCCGCCTTTACGATCGCAACAGAATTCCGACAATACTCGCCGACATCAGGTTGGCAAGAGTGCCGGCGATCATGGCGCGGAATCCCAGTTTGGCGAGATCGTGACGCCGGTTCGGCGCCAGTGCGCTGAGGCCGCCAATCTGGATGCCGATGGAACTGAAGTTCGCGAAACCACATAACGCAAAAGTCGCGATGGTGACCGATCGCGGGTCGAGCGAGGCCTTCTGCGCTCCGAGCAGGGTGAATGCCACTAACTCGTTCAGCACCATGCGGGTCCCCAGCAGGTTGCCGATGGCGAGGCAGTCGCGCCAGGGGACGCCAATCAACCACGCGATGGGCGCAAAGATCACTCCGAAGATGGTCTCGAGTTTGCCGGGAAACCATTGGAATCCGTGCGCGGCTAGCAGGTTGTGAATTCCCCCGAGGACGCCGTCGATCAAAGCGATCAGGGCCAGGAAGGAAATCAGCATTGCGGCGACGTTTAGGGCAAGATGAAGGCCGTCAGTTGTTCCTTTGGCCGCCGCATCGAGGACGTTACTGTCCGTGGATTCGAATTCCAGGCCTTCGAGCTTCGTAGTACCAGACGTCAGCGGCTTCTCGGTCTCCGGCACCAGCATCTTGGCGATCACGATGGTTCCCGGCGCGGTCATGATGACTGCCGCGAGCAAGTGTCGCGCTTCGATTCCGCTGAGGATGTAGGCCCCCATGATTCCACCGGAGACGTGAGCCATGCCCGCCGTCATGATGACCATCAACTCCGACTGGGTGACCTTGGGCAGGAACGGACGAATCGTGAGTGGGGCCTCGGTCTGCCCCATGAAGATACTGGCGGCCACGTCCATCGACTCGACGCCGCTGGCGCCCATGAAGCGCATCATCACCTTGGCGAATTGCTTGATGATGAACTGCATCACGCCATAGTGATAAAGAATGGCGAAAAACGCCGCGATGAAGATGATGGTCGGCAGCACCTGGAAGGCAAAGATCACGCCATATTTTGAGTATTTGCTGCCCAGTCCTCCAAACAGGAACTCTGAACCCACGAACGAATAACTGAGCAGTCGGTTGATGGCGTTGCCCGCGGCTGTCATTACGCGCTCGCCATATCCCACCCGCAGGATCAGTATCGCGAAAATGAATTGCAGCGTGAGTCCCACCAGGATGGTCTTACCGCGAATAGCTTTTCGGTCGGTCGAAAACAGGTAGGCGAACAACAGGATGAAGAGGATGCCGAGCACGCCGGTCAAACGGCCCATGAGAACTCCTGCGCGCGATCGGACAGAGGGCAACAAAGTAGTGCGACAGAATTCGTCAGGGGTAAATCCGTTGGAACCCGGTGGTTGCTTGTCATGGTTTATTGATCCGATGGAGCTCCAAGCTCGCGCACGATAGCGACACTGGCGCTGGCCCCGATCCGATTCGCTCCGGCATCGACCATCTCGGCTACTTGCGCCGCAGTGCGGATGCCGCCTGCCGCCTTCACCCCGATATCGTGCCCCACTACACCACGCATGAGCGCGACATCGGCAGCGGTTGCGCCGGAAGCAGCAAAGCCCGTGGACGTCTTCACGAAGTCGACTCCCGCCTCGATCGCAAGGGCGCAGGCGAGAATCTTCTCCTCCTGGTTCAGAAGCGCGGTTTCGATGATCACTTTGAGGATCGCGCCGTGGTCATGGGCCAAGTTCGCCAGGCTGCGCATCTCGGTCTGCACCAGCACGCGGTCTCCCGACTTGAGAGCGCCAATGTTGATCACCATGTCGAGATCGTGAGCGCCGTTTTGCGCGGCGGCTTCGGCTTCAGCAAGTTTTGTCACGGCGAGATTCGCGCCCAGCGGGAATCCGATCACGGTGCCGACCTTGACTGGCGATCCGTGAACCTGGGCGGCTGCCAGCGTCACATACGCTGGATTCACCATGACCGAATAAAATCCGTAGCGCACGGCTTCGGCGCAGAGCGCAATCACCTGGCCGCGTGTTGCCGCCGGGCTGAGCAGCGTGTGATCGATGAGGCTGGCAACGGAATGCCAGTCTTGCAAGAGTGTCGCTGGATCGTGGGTGATGACAGAAGAGTTAACAGACATAGGCACGTGCGATTCTACCCCGACTGGTCGTCCGTTTCCAGAATGCATACTTCGGGAAGGTTGCGATAGCGCTCGGCGAAATCCAATCCATATCCGACCACGAACTCGTCGGGGATCTCGAAACCAACATAATCGCCGTGTATTGGTTGGGTGCGGCGCGAAATCTTGTCGAGCAGGGCCGCAATCTTCACCGCCTTCGGCTGATGTCCGAGCAGCAGGTTCTTCAGATAGGTCAACGTCAGCCCGGTGTCAAGAATATCCTCCACCAGGACGATGTTCTTGCCTTCCATCGAGTGGTCAACATCCTTCATCAACTTCACTTCCCCGCTCTGCTGCTTGGAGTTGCCGTAGCTGGACACGGCGATGAAATCGAAACTCACGTCGAGCTTGATCTCGCGCGCGAGATCAGCCAGGAAAATCGTTGCGCCCTTCAGCACTCCGATGAGCACCACCGATTCGCCTTTAAAATCGTGGGTAATGCGTTCGCCCAGTTCGGCAACTTTCTTGGCGATTTGTTCGCGGGTAATTAGGACTTTGAGTCTGTCCAAGTTATTCCCCAAGGAAGATTTCCGTGAAGTTTGGATGTTAGAGAATTGAGGCCGGAAACTCAACTCAGCAATCACGGCCCGCGGCTGTTATCATGCCGCATTCTGGACAACTCTTTGATACAGCCCGCCAGGGAGGGTCAAATCATGCTCCGCCGTTCGTTCCGTATCGCAATGATGGCTGCTCTGTCCGTCGCTTCGTGTCTCACGGCGCCCAGCGCCTTCGCGGCCAATCGTCCTGGCGTATCCTCCGAAGCCCAAATGCAGCGGTACTTCGAGAGCATCAAGAAAGACCCGAATCTGCTGGTGGCTTTTCTACTCGATATGCCCAAGGGCGGCGACCTGCACAATCACCTGTCGGGCGCGATCTACGCCGAGACCATGATCCAGTGGGCGAAGGATGAAAAGCAGTGCGTCGATCCCAAGACGCTCTATCTCACCCCGTCGCTGAAGTTGTCGACAGGCGATCCCTATTGCCCGGCCCCGACCGTGCTGGCCGAGACCGCGTTAGCTAACTCCGTTCTGTATCGCAACATGGTCGATGCCTTCTCCATGCGTAACTGGGAGTTATCCGGACAATCCGGGCACGATCATTTCTTCGACACCTTCGATAAGTTTGGCGCGGCCACCCATGGAAACACCGGCAAGATGCTTGCGGAGACCGGCACTCGCGCAGCCTCGCAACGCGAGGTGTACCAGGAGTTAATGTTTACACCCACGGGAAAGTCGTTTGGCGACATGCTGAATTCCGATGTGGTCAAGGCGATAAAGTTGACTGACGACGCCACGCCCGAGACGCTCGCCGCCATGCGCAACGCCCTGACCGAGAATGGCTTGTCGAAGGCTTTGCAGGATGCAATCCAACAGGCCAACGAGGCCGAAAAGATCCGCGATGGCGAGATGCGTTGCGGTTCGGCGAACGCGACTCCCGGCTGCAAGGTGACGCAACGCTATCTGTTTCAGGTACTGCGCGGACTGCCCAAAGAAATTGTTTACGCGCAGATGCTCCTCGGCTTTGAACTTGCGATGGCCGACCCGCGATTTGTCGGCCTAAACATGGTCATGCCCGAGGACTACTACGTTCCGATGCATGATTTTCCTCTCCACATGCGGATGATGCAGTACCTGCATGGCCAATATCCCCAAGTCCACGTAACGCTACATGCGGGAGAGTTGGTCGAAGAGCTCGTTCCACCCGAGGGTTTGCGGTTCCACGTCCGGGATTCGGTCGAGATGGCCGGAGCCGAGCGCATTGGGCACGGCGTGGACGCGCTCAACGAGACCAACGCTCTTGAATTGCTCAGCGAACTGGCGAAGAAAAACGTCATGGTCGAAATTTGTCTCACCAGCAACGATGTGATCCTCGGGGTGCACGGCAACCATCATCCGCTGCACGACTTCATGCGCGCAGGTGTTCCGGTTGCACTGGCCACCGACGACGAAGGAGTTTCGCGTTCCGACATGACGCACGAATACCTGAAGGGCGTCGAGGACCAGAACTTGTCGTACGGCGAGTTGAAGCGCATGTCGCGGACCAGCCTGGAACACGCCTTCATCAAGGGCGCCAGTTTGTGGAGCGACGGCAAGACGTTTGCTCCAGTAAAGGAGTGCGCGGGTGTCCAATTTGGAGCAGCGTCTCCGGCAGCAACATGTCAGAAATTTCTGGATGGCAGCGACAAAGCGCGCCTGCAATGGCGATTAGAACAGCAATTCCGAGAATTTGAGGGGCGGGACTGGCTTGCAGTCACAGTTGAAAGCTCTCGGGCAGCAGCACATTGACGGTCGTCTGCCGGCGTTCGCCTTCGTACTCGTACAGCACAATGGCGTTGGGGCCGAATTCATGCATCACCTGGCGGCACGCGCCGCACGGCGTGCAACTCTGATGGTCGCGATGAACCACCGCGATCGCCTCGATCGCGACACCGCGCGACAGCTTCTGCTCCGCAACGGCCCGAAATACGGCGGTCCGCTCCGCGCAGTTCGTCAATCCGTAGGAAGCGTTCTCGACATTGCAGCCAGTTACGATCTCGCCTTCGCTGGTCAACAGCGCGGCGCCTACGTGGAAGCCGGAATATGGCGCGTAGGCCAACGCAGCGGCTGCTTCGGCCGCGTCCCACAGAAACTTTTCGATCTCCGGCGTGAGTTTCTTGGTCATCACCTTAACCACCTGGCTGGGGAGTTGGTTCACCCAGCTTGGGAGCCGTCCGCATATTGGGAGCGGGCGGATTGGAGGGGACAGTCTTGGGAGCGGGAGTAGTGGAATTGACCGGCTTCGGAGAAACATAGGGCGGCGGATCGACGGCGCTGCCGAGCCATGCCGTGTACCAAAGATCGCGCAGCATTTCGGCGCCAAAAGCCATCCGCTGATCGATGAATTGCCGCGACTCAGGAGTGCCCGCTCCCTCAAAACCACCCGCCTTCTCGATCTGGTAAACCTGCTCCACGTAGCCGTTCGATTTGTGGAGGTAGGCGAAATAGTCCTGAAAGGGATTGTCGAGTTTGTGCGCGGTCGGCGGAACAAGATCGGCGAACTTTATCTCCTTCTGGTTGGCGGCAACGAAGTTGCCTTCCATTTTCCAGTGGATCGCGTGCTCCGTGGTGTAGCCGTTGGGATTGGCACCCGTCCAGCCGTTGTAATTCACCGTCGTGTGGAGTGGATTTGCGCCGTCGGCAACATAATGCCCCAGCCAACCTGCATAGAAGATGGCATTACGCTCGGCGAATTCCGGATTGGTGTGATCGCGCATCGCATGACGGTATTCGCGAAATGCCACGACCAGCCGGCCAAATACCTCCATCGTGATGTAGGGCTGCAGGCCAACTTTTTCGGGCAGCAGATTGTCAGGCTGTCCCGGCGTCTGCTGGCGCTTGGACTCCAACGCGCGATAGTAGCTGTAGCGATCCGCAGGCAATGTCATGCCTCCGATCAATTCCATGTCGAGAAAATGGTCGGGCTCTTGCGACAGCTTCAGCGCCAGCTCCGACTTCTCGCGCCAGCGGTCAGGCTCCGGACCGAGATAGGCCAACTGCTCGGCAGCGTTCCGCAGAAAAGCAGGAACATCTTGTGGCAGCTTTTCGGCAGCGACACGGTTGATCATCATGTGGCCTTCATTGCCCCACGGCCACGCAGAGTTCGCCAGCAACAGAACCGTCAGGACACAAGGAACCAGGCGGGATCGCAAACTGAGCATGACTATTTCGGGGCCTCTGCCGACTTCGCGCGCACAACGGGATCGGGTTTCTCCAGTTTGGCCAGATTTGGCTCGAAGCAGCGGCGACAGCGGGCTTCATACATGCCCGACGTCCCCACCACGATCAGGTCTTCGCTGGCGACCAGGCGTTGCGTGTGCTTGGCAGGATTGCCGCATTGCATGCAGATGGCCAGTGTCTTGGTGATCTCATCTGCGACAGCCAGCAATTCGGGAATGGGATGGAAGGGGCGCCCAAGATAGTCGGTGTCGAGGCCGGCAATGATGATCCGCTTTCCCATGTCCGCCAGGCGGACGACAAGATCCTCAAGTTCCATGCCGAGGAACTGGGCCTCATCGATTCCAATGACTTCAGTGCGGAGATCAAGTTGAGCTTCGATGTCGGCGGAGTCGCGCACCGCCATTGAGCGAATCTTCAAGTCGCTGTGCGAAACGATGTGGTCGGCTGAATATCGGTTATCGATCCCCGGCTTGAAGATCTGCACCCGCTGGCGCGCGATCTCGGCCCGACGTAGCCGGCGAATCAGTTCCTCGCTCTTGCCACTAAACATGGGACCGCAAACAACTTCGATCCAACCAAGATTTCCCTTGGCCCAGTTCATGGCATCACCGCCGACCGCGCCGCCTGGGGCTCAACCGACTGCGTGTCTGTCAGCGGATACCGCACCAGCATGAATTGTTTTAACTGCTCGAAGCTGGGAAAGACTTCGGAGGCACAACCCAGTATCCAACCGCTCACGTTGCCCATCGGCAACTCAGTTACAAGGTAGACCGGAATGCCGCGGCGGTGTGCAAACGACAATTCCGCCTGCGAACCTGCCCCGCGTAACGCATAGTCGTCCCAGTAGGCGACAATGTAGTCGGAACGATGTTCGATCCAGTCGAGATCGTACGCGATGATCTTGCGGATGGTTTGCTGAAAACGCGGAAGGTCCGTGTGTTTCCAGCCGCGGAATTCGCTGCGCTCGACCTCGGTGAGATTCTTCTTTTCATCTTCCGCCGGGTCATACACGTCATGACCAAGCGAGCGCAGGAAAGGCGTCAGCGCGGACCGCCAAGCCTTGCCGTGATCGGGTGAGTATTCGATGGAACCTGAAAGATACGCCAGCATCGTGGAAAAGTGATTGTCGTCTGTCGCGTCGCAAAGGTCAATTGTTGGAGGACGTTTGACTGAGGAAATCCAGCGATTGCATCTGAGAGTGTGCAGAACTGCAAGGAATCAGCTATCGCTTAGACCCGGGCCAAGTGCACCCCGAACCATTTCTGGCGATCATGCCAGCTTTGCTCCAGATTGAAGCCGCTTTCCCGCAGGATCGACTCGATCATTTCCGCCGTGTACTTGTAACTATTCTCGGTGTGGATGTGCTCACCCTTCGCGAAGATGATGTCCATGTCGAGCACGGGAACGAACACCTCTTGCGCCAGCGTGCTTTCCAGATGCATCTCCATGCGCGAGCAGCGACGGTTCCACAGCGCAACGTGACGGAAGGCATCGAGATCGAAGTTCGCCTCCAGTTCCCGATTGATCCGCGTCAGAATGTTTTTGTTGAAGGCCGCCGTCACACCCTGCGAGTCGTCGTATGCAGGAATAAGTATCTTGGGACTCTTGGCGAAATCCGCCCCCAGTAGCAACGCATCTCCCGCTCGCAATGTGCGGCGTATGCGGCGTAGAAGGCGCACCGACTCGTCGGGCTCGAAGTTTCCGATGCTGGAGCCGATGTAGAGTACGAGCTTACGGCCTGAGATTCGATTCAGCGCTTCCAAGCCTCCAGCGTAGTCGGCAATGATCGGATTCACGCGTAGGTGGGGAAACTGCCGTCCCAGTTGAGTCGTCGCTTCCTGCAAGGCGCTGGGCGAAACGTCGATTGGGTAAAACAGCGCTCGCGGCTGGCGGCTCAGTAGCTCTTCAATCAGGATGCAAGTCTTAGCCGCTGTCCCGGCACCCAGTTCGATCAGTGTCAAGGCTGGCCCAGCGGCCTGCAGAATTTCGGCAGCGAAGCTCTCAAAAATCGAGCGTTCCGTGCGCGTCAGGTAGTACTCCGGTAGCCCCGTGATCTGTTCGAAGAGGGCCGAACCGACTTCGTCGTAGAACAGCTTCGCAGGAAGCCATTTCGGGCTGGCGCCCAACCCTTCGCGCACCGCAGACGCGGTTGCCGCGTTGGCCAGGAATTGAAGCTGCTTGCTAGTCGCCATTGGTCAACCGAATACCCGCGAACTGCCAGCGCGCATGGGGAGGAAAGAAGTTGCGATAGGTGCGCCGGATGTGCGACAGCGGGGTCGCGCAGGAACCGCCGCGCAGCACCATCTGGTTGCACATGAACTTGCCGTTGTACTCTCCGACTGCGCCAGCCGCCGTCTGAAATCCCGGATACGGAAGATAAGCGCTCGAAGTCCATTCCCAGACATCGCCAAACAGTTGGGTCAACGTAGCGCTCTCACGAGCGGCCTGGGGATGCAGGACTCCGGTGTCCATGAGGTTTCCCGCCAGGTCGCATGAGCGCGAGGCGACTTCCCATTCGAACTCAGTGGCCAGGCGCGCGAGCGCCCAGCGAGCGAAGGCATCGGCCTCGTAATAGCTGACGTGGCACACCGGCTCCTCGGCACAAACCGGCCGCATGCCATCCATCGTGTAATGCCAACCTTGGCCGTCGCGAATCTCCCAGTACAGGGGAGCGCTCCACTGATTGGTGCGCACGCAGTCCCAACCATCCGACAGCCACAGCGCAGCAGTTTCGTAGCCGCCGTCGCGCATGAACTGCATGTACTCGCCGTTGGTCACTAGGCGCGAAGCCATCCGAAAGGGCGCAAGGTACACGTTGTGGCGAGGGCTTTCATTATCGAAGGCAAAACCGTCCCCTTCGAACCCGACGGGATGCACACCTTCGGGAAACGAGTGCCAACACAGCGCAGGAGCAGTCTTCGCCGAGTTCGCGCCGGTATCTCGGAACTCGCGGTAGGCAGGACGCAGCGGGTTCAGCGCCAACCCGTTCTTAACGTCCGTCAGAATCAGTTCCTGGTGCTGTTGCTCGTGATTCAGACCCAAGACAACCAGGTCGAGGACTTCGGGCGCCAGTTCGCGCGTCAGCAGGCGATCCATCGCCTCATCCACATAACTGCGATAGGCGTGCACTTCATCGAGGGCGGGCCGAGACAGCGTGTGCCGCAAAGCACGCAGGGGACGGTCGCCAACTGCGTTGTAGTACGAATTGAACAAGTTCCGGAAAGCTGGATGGAAAGCCCGATAGCCCGGCAAATGTTCGGTCAGGAGAAACGTCTCGAAGAACCACGTGGTGTGGGCCAGATGCCACTTCGCGGGACTTGCATCCGGCATGGATTGCAGGTTGTGGTCCTCGACCGTCAGCGGCGCGCAACATCGCATTGAGGTCTGCCGGACGCCGACGTACTGGTCGGCCAGGCTCAGCTCGAGTGTGGTCAAAATCGGGCTGGTAGAACTGCGAGTTGTCGAAGCACTTTCCATAGCTGTCCAGAAATGGCGATCTGAGATTCAAAACGCTTCCAGTCAAGATGCCAGACAGTGCCAGAAGCTGCAAATAATAAGTGACTGGGTGGGCATTCGATTGCTCCAGATCGGGGCCAATACCCGTTTCGCCTTCGCTCACACGCGGCACTGCGTCTTACCCATCACTTTGTCAAACCCAACGGCGTTGACGATTGCGCTGGAGCCGTGTCCTCGAGTGGCGCGGACGATCGTTCATAGCGGCCCATCAGTGAGTTCGACCGAATGTTCAGCACGTCCAAGCCCATTCTCAGCCCGTCACGGAACGGGTTGATCTTGGAGCGGTGGTCGTGGGCCCACTCAACCGGAACCTCGATGGTCTTCAACTTGAATTTTCTGGCGAGGAACAACAGTTCGGGATCGAAGCCCCACCTTTCTACTCGCTGGCGGGTAAAGACTACCTGGATCGCCTGGCGGGTAAACGCTTTGAATCCGCACTGGGTGTCGCGGTAGCCGAGCCCGAGAAGGATGCGCAGCCCCAGGTTGAATAGTCGTCCGTACAGTTGGCGATAGAGCGGTTGGCGTTCGGTCTGCAATTCCCGTTTGAGCCAGCGCGATCCGATGGCCACATCCGCGCCAGAGACCAGCGCCGCGAACAACTTGTCGGCCTCGGTGATGGGTGACGAAAGATCGGCGTCGGTGAACAGAGCGACCGCGCCTTTGGCGTGCAACATTCCGTTGCGCACGCTGTATCCCTTACCTCGATTCCCGGGATTTTCGAGCAACACAATCATCGGATTGGTGGCCGCGAACCCGCGCACCACTTCGGCTGTTCCGTCGGTTGAGCCGTCGTTCACCACGATGATTTCCGCCAATAGTTGGCGTGTGTGGATGTACTCCAGCACCTTGGGGATTGAGGTGGTGAGCCGCTCGCTCTCGTTGTAGGCCGGCAGAATAAAGCTGTGGGTCAGTTCGCTCATCGTGGGATTCGACGCTGGCTCATTGTATGACAGTTATCATCAAGCAAACATCGGCACGAAATCGTATCGCCCGTGTTCCAGACGCCCTCACTCCCAAGGCTGCACAGGGTACTTTCGTAACTTGCAGCCCACGAGGGACGGGGCTACGCTGGGCTCGATGCTCTCCCCCAAGATTACTTCCGCCATTCTGATGCTCGTTATTTCCGCCGAAGCAGCGTCCAAGCCTCACGTCATGAGCTTGGGAAAGACCATGCCCGTCAAATTGTTCCTAAGCTCGGCGGAAGACAAGACGATCACTATCAACGTGCGCCCGCTGTACCTCGACGCCAAGCTCAAGGAATACACCGCTGGAGCAACTCACGACGTGACCGACCGTCTGTTCGTCGTGCGGCGGGCTTATCGCATCAACGACTCGCTTCCAGGCGAATCCGCTAGCCAGCCCAGGTGACTTTGGCAGCGTGGTGGCTGGCCGCTGGTAGACCGCGTCACCGGCCGGATTTCGCAGATTAAACTGCCCGACTTTGATCCCTATTACTCGGACGTGATCTGGTATCGCGACTACGCAGCTTACTGTGGACTGGCCGACGACTGCGAAAAAGTCTCTGCGATCGTGGCGCAGATCAGTACTCGCAAGCCGCTGTACAAAAAGCAGCTCGAGAAACTAGGCGGCGAGTTCCTCGAATCGATTTGCGAGTCCCCGACATGGGAACGCCAACCGGCGCGCGTCACCTTTACGCCTCACGGCGGTGCGAAGCAGACTGTGGAGGTCAATGGCCGGTTTGCCGATTTGACGCCCGATACTCCAGCCGAAGAATGACGTAAACTGTTCGCACCTTGAAGTCATTCGACGAACTCTTGCGCGATGCCGACGAAGCCCACGGACACTTGTGCGCCGGACAAATCCTCGGTGTGCGCATGGCCATGCTGGGGCTCGAATTGCTGGGCATTGACGATCCCGGCGGCAAGGATCGCAAACGCCTGATTACCTACGTCGAGATCGATCGCTGCATGACCGACGCGGTTGCCGTCGTCACTGGATGCCGCCTTGGCAAGCGCGCCCTGAAGTTTCGCGACTGGGGAAAGGTCGCAGCTACATTTGTTGATCTGGAATCGGGCAAAGCAGTCCGCATCGCGGCCAAAGAAAGCTCCAAGGCGCTCGCTCGTCAGATGCATCCCGAAATCGAGAGCAAGAACCAACAACAGATGTTGGCTTACCGCGAGATAGCGACCGCCGACCTGTTTGCAGTGCAGTGGGTCAAAGTCGCGGTGCCGGCTGAAGAACTCCCGGGCTACAAAAGCGAGCGCATTGTCTGCGCGGAGTGCGGCGAAGGCATCAACTTCCAGCGCGAAGTAAGACAAGATAACAAGATTCTCTGCCAATCATGCGCGGGCGGAAGATACTACACCGCGTTGCAGGGCACGGCCTCTATTTGAGGATTCACGCTCGTTGTCGATGCCCGCTTACTACAGCAATTCCTCGAACTGGATTACGGGTTCAGTGTTCGTGTAGTTGGGAATATCGTTCTGTAGCGCCCCGACATGTTGCAGCAGAACCGGCAAAAACTCCTCCATTTTGCCGATCTCCATCCGCGCGCTGCACACGAACGCAGGCTGGCCGCCTTGAGCCGACGCGATTCCCTTCGTAACTTTGAACTCGTGCCCCAGCAGTCCATTCGCGAGTGGAATGTGTTTCTCCATGTAGTACTCAAAATCGAACTTGGCGCCTTCTTTGTTTGGGTACAGAACGGTCAGGCAGTGCATAGTTGATCTTTCCTCTTTCAAGCGAATGTCGTTGACGATGCCAGCGCGTGTTCCACGACGTGGGCCGTGCGTAACACGGTGGCCTCGTCGAAATGCTTGCCCAGTATCTGCAGTCCAATCGGCAGTCCTTCTTTGCTTTTGCCGCATGGAACCGTGATTCCCGGAACGCCAACCAGGTTGGCCGTGACAGTGTAAATGTCCGCCAGGTACATGGCGAGGGGATCGTCAACCTTTTCGCCGAGCTTGAATGCGGGCGTGGGAGTTGTCGGCGTGACGATGGCGTCCACTTTCGTGAATGCCGCGTCGAAATCCCTTGCCAAGAGGCTTCGCACCCGCTGGGCCTTCAGATAATAAGCGTCGTAGTATCCGGCGCTCAGCGCATACGTTCCGAGCATGATGCGGCGCTTCACTTCCGTTCCGAAGCCAGCGTCGCGCGTCTTGCGGTACATTTCAGCCAGCGTCTTTGCATCCCCGGCGCGCACTCCGTAACGCACTCCGTCGAAACGCGCCAGATTCGACGACGCCTCGGCAGTCGCGATCAAGTAGTACGTCGGGATGGCGTATTCGGTGTGAGGCAACGAAACCGGGACGATTTCGCAACCCGTCTTGGCCAATTCCTGAATTCCGGCTTTCACCGCGGCGCGCACTTCCGGATCGAGACCCTCGCCGAAGTATTCCTTCGGAACGCCGATCCTGAGTCCCATCACCGGCTCGCCAACCTGTTCGACGTAATTCGGGACCGGCAAGTGGGCTGAGGTGGAATCCAAGGGATCGCGGCCCGCCATGTGCTGCAGGATCAGCGCCACATCTTTCACGGTCTTGCCGAAGGGGCCGACGTGATCGAGCGACGAAGCAAAGGCAATCAATCCGTAGCGCGAGACCCGTCCATAGGTTGGCTTCAGTCCCACGACGCCGCAGAACGCTCCGGGTTGGCGAATGGAGCCACCGGTATCGGAACCCAGCGACGCCACTGCGGTTCCAGCGGCAATGACAGCCGCCGATCCACCCGAAGAGCCACCTGGGACCCGCGAACGGTCCCGCGGATTCTTCACCGGATGAAACCCCGAGTTCTCGTTGGAGGAGCCCATGGCAAATTCATCGCAGTTGGTCTTGCCCAGCACGATCGCCCCAGCGGCTTCGAGCCGCGCTACAGCGGTAGCATCGTAAGGCGCAATGAAATTGTTGAGGATCTTCGACCCTGCGGTCGTTCGCACGCCCTTGGTGGTCAGCACGTCCTTGATCGCGATCGGTACGCCGGCCAGCGGAGGCAGCGCGTCGCCCTTGTCGGCCAGCGCGTCAACCCGCTCAGCCTGGCGATGCGCGCGGTCCTTACAAAGCGTCAGGTAGGCGCCGATGGCGGGGTCTTCCGCTTCAATCTTCTGATAGAACGCATCGACGAGCGCCGTCGCAGTAATCTGCTTCTCCAGCACCGCCATCCGCGCCGATTCAACTGTCAGCAGTTCAATTTTCATCGCGTGTCCGTTCGGCTCCTAGCGCTCGATCACTTTTGGCACCTTGAAGAATGTGCCGTCAGTCTGGGGTGCGTTGCTCATGGCCTCGCCGTGCGGCAATGATGGACGCAGTTCGTCGGGCCGCATGGCATACGAAAACGCCTCGCTGTCTGTCGTGTCCTTACTCACGCCGTAACGGCTGGCCACCTGCGCCATAGGTTCGACGTTAGCAGTGTCGAGTTGGTTGAGCCGTTCGATATAACCCAGGATGGAATTCAGGTCCTTCAACATGCGAGCGCGCTCGTCTGCCATCAGTTCGAGATGCGCGAGAGCGGCGACGTAGTTGACGTCTTTCTCCGAAACCATAATGTGCTGCCCTCGTGATTATGTAGTCGGACGGATAGCGTGCGGTGCGACCACAAACGAAATACTCCGCACCGTTTGCCCAGCGATTTGATTCAGTCCCGCAAGATATTGCTGACTCATGAACTGCAACTGATTGCGCCAGACGGCGTCGGGCACGGCCACCACCAGCGTTCCATCTACAAAGCTGAGAGCCCGCGTATTTGCCGCCACTGCACCGCCGCAGGCTACCGGCCACGCCAGCAAAGGGGCCTCTTCGCCCGCCTTGGCGCAAACATTATGCGTAAAGATTTTCTTGAGTGTTCCGCGTGCGTGCTGCATGGTCTGAACGATGATTTTAGCATCGCCCGGGTAAGGGGTCGCATGGGTCAAACAGAATTAGCTCGACAGCGGGAATTCTTTTTGCACGAGTTCCAACGCCTCTTCGCTGCTTTGCAACCTGCCTTCTAGTTGCGCGTCTTCCACCGCCGACAAGATCTCCTTGAAACGCGGCCCTGGCCGGTAGCCGAGCGCAATCAGGTCAGCGCCAGAAATAAGCGCGGGCGGTCTGATTAGCTCGGGTGGCGTGGTTCTGACTTTCTCACTCACGAAGTCGTGGAACAACAGATCTCCATGACTGCTGAGACAGTCGATACGGTGCAGTTCCATGTGCTCGTCGAACTTCGGCAGCCGCATGAAGCGCTTCAGCGTTGACGCCTTCATCTTCTCGACGTCGGTGAAGCGCATGTGGTTGGCCACCAGTGCCTCGATCTGCTCGGTGTCATCGTTGGAAAAATGCAGGCGTTGGCAGATCTCATGCGCCATGCGCACTCCTACCTCAACGTGCCCGTCGAAGCGGATGCGGTCGGGCGCGACGCGAAACGTCGGAGGCTTGCCGACATCGTGCAGCAGCGCTCCCCAAGCCAGCGTCCGCGAGCAGTTTGGAGGCAGTTGTTCCAGCAGCAACATGGTGTGGATCCACACGTCGCCTTCGGGGTGATATTGCGGCGGTTGCTCCACGCCGTTCATGCGCTCGATCTCGGGCAGCACCTCTTTCAACAGGCCAGTGCTGTTGAGCAATTCAAAAGCTCGCCGCGCATGGCCTTCCGTCAGCATCTTGGTCAGTTCGTCTCTCACCCGCTCGCGGCTCACCTGATGAATCGCGTGGGACAACTTCCTGATGGCTGCAAACGTCGGTGGGTCGATCACGTAGCCAAAGCGAGCCGCGAAACGCACGGCCCGCAACATCCTCAGCTTGTCTTCCTGCAAGCGCCGCTCCGGATCGCCAATGGCGCGGATGATTCCAGCCGTCAGATCCGCGCGGCCACCGACAAAGTCGAGCACGCGGTCACCGTCCAGCGGATCCATCAGCAGTCCGTTGATGGTGAAGTCGCGCCGCTGCACATCATCTTCCGGCGATTTGGAATACTGCACCTGATCAGGATGGCGGCCGTCGGAGTAGATGCCATCGCTGCGGAATGTTGCCACCTCAATGGCGTGAGGATGCTCGGGCGGAACGACTTCGCGCTCGCGGTCCTTGGGAATCGGTACCAGCACGACCCCGAACTGCGCACCGACCGCGTAGGTCTTGGGAAAGATGCGCATCACTTGGTTCGGGACTGCATTGGTGGTGACGTCGTAGTCCGTCGGCTCCAGGCCCAGCAGCATGTCACGCACGCAGCCTCCGGCCAAGTAGGCCTCAAAGCCGTGCCGGCGAAGCTCGCGAACGACGTGAATGGCATGCAGTTTCATGGATCAGCAGTGATTGTATTCTGTGCCAAGTGAGCCGGTCGTTAACGAATGTATTTTCTGACCTGCAATTCAGCCCCGTACAATGGAGCGGTGAGCGACGCTTACATCCTGGGCATCGAAAGTTCCTGCGACGAGACCGCCGCCGCCGTTGTGCGGTCGGGTGAAGAGTTGATTTCTAACGTGGTTTATTCGCAGATTGCAACCCACCAGCCCTACGGCGGAGTCGTCCCAGAATTGGCCTCACGCGAGCATCTTCGCGCCATCGTCCCCGTCGTTCGCAAAGCCCTGGAGGATGCGGGCAAGACCTACGACACCATCGACGCCATCGCCGTCACGCAGGGTCCAGGCCTCGCGGGAGCGCTGCTGGTTGGAGTCGGTTTCGCCAAGGCGCTCGCTTTTGCGGCTGGTAAGCCCCTCATTGCGGTCAACCATCTCGAAGGACACATCCATGCCGTGCTACTCGAAGAACGCCAACGCGGCCGGCACGATTTGGAGTTCCCTGTGCTTGCCCTGGTGGTCAGTGGTGGGCACACCCATTTGTATTTGGCGGAGCGAAAGGAAACTAGCTGGACGTACCGCAACATCGGCCACACTCGCGACGATGCCGCGGGCGAGGCCTTCGACAAAGTCGCCAAGTTGCTGGAACTCGGGTATCCCGGTGGGCCGTCGATCGACTTTCTTGCGCAACACGGAAATCCCCTTGCAGTGAAATTTCCCTTTGCGCAGATCAAGCATCGCGACCGCAATCCCAAGAACCGGCACACTGCGGATGAACGTCGAACCGATTTCTCTTACAGCGGGATCAAGACAGCCGTGCTCCGCTACGTCGAAGTCCACAACATGTTCGCGAGCATCCATCGCCGACGCGAAGCCACCTCCTTTCTGGCTAAGCCCACATCGCAGGATTACCTGGCAGCCTGTGATCGGCAAACTCTCGACTTGGTTGCCTCATTTCAGCGCGCAGTCGTTGACGACCTCATCAGCAAGACCCTGACCGCTGCGATTGACTACGGCGTGGCAACGCTATTGGTGACAGGCGGCGTCGCGGCTAACAGCGAATTGCGAAGCACGTTCGAGGTGCGGGCCGCCGAAGCGGGGGTCGAGGTTTTGTTCCCGTCGCGCAAGCTCTCGACCGATAACGCTGCCATGATCGCAGCCGCTGCCTTTCCGCGATATCTTGCCAAAGAATTCGCCACCGCGGAGGTATCGTCCGAACCCGCTCTTCGCCTGGGATAGATCACCGCCATCGGAGGCCAGTCACACCTTCGCGCTCTCGCCCAAGCTCTCGTTGGTTCGACAAACGCCGCTTATTCTTCTTCAGTGGGAATCTTCGCTTCGATGTCCATGTCGCGGAATTCACTCGATTCGAAGATCTCGCGGCATTCGAGGCATTCCACGAACTCCGCATCTTCGTCACGAGAAACAACCTGGACACGAGGATGAAGACACTTCTGGTCCATGGCCTCGCTCGGGGGGTGGCTGTGCGTTGCAATCGACGGCTGGATGAAATTCATAAGCTGTTGCCCGACAGCGTCGGACATTAGGGAATTGTCCGGTATTTTAGACCGGCGCACAGCGTTGTCAAGCATTTCCCGCAAATCTAATGTAAAAATCTGTCCGCCTCGTCGCGTGCGGAAGCCACATAACTAAAGCGATGAGCCCCGATCGCCCGGGCGTTCAAGTCGAAGTTCTTAGCGAATTGAGGCCTGGGCTTGGACAGCTTGCAGCGTGTCAGGGTGACAAATGACCCTCGCGAAGTCGTGTTCTCCCGGAACAATCGCGCGCGACTATTACTCGATCTCTAAGCTTGGAGATCGAGTCGTAAGCCCCAAGTCCGGACGGTGAAAGCAGCCTCGTCTCCTACCGCTGGATCATGTCCAGCTGGTGACGACAGAGCCCACCCGAACCAGATCTGGCCTCTTTCTGGGGTCCGGATGATCTGCCCCTCGCTGACAGTCGTGCCGCCTTTTCGCACAATATGGGAGTCAAATTGGTCGTATATTCTCGGCGCTTCCTCAAAGTATGTGCGACGAATTTTATCGCCGATATGCAAGCCATTTATAATGTGATACTTACCGTTCAATGCAAATCGTGAACTTTGCCTGTAAAGGCTTGCATTCCACCCTTCCTCTGTCCTAAAATCAAATTGCGACTGAAAGAGTCGCCAATTACTCTAAGTGTCTGGGAGTAAGTACCGGTTTGTTGAAGTTGACCAAAAAAGCGGACTACGGGTTGATCGCCATGCGGCATCTGGCCGAGCACGCTGATTTGGGGGCTTGCAGTGCCAAGGATCTGGCAGACATGTACAGCATCCCGCAGGAAGCCTTGGCCAAAATTTTGCAGCGGCTCACCAAAGGCGGGCTGCTGACCTCGCAGTACGGCACGAATGGCGGGTACACCCTGGCTCGCGATCCGCGGAAGATCACGGCGTACGAGGTCATCCGGACAATCGAAGGGCCGCTGTTTATGACGTCTTGCAGCGCCGCGACGACCGATTGCGAACAGAGCGACCGTTGTACAGTTCGCGAGCCGCTACGAAAAGTGAGTCGCACCATTGAAGAAGTGCTGAACAAGTTAACCATTTGGGACATGACGGAGCCCGAGCACGAATCCACGCCGGAGTTGGTCACGCTGGGCTGGCCGTCGAACAAAGCCGAAGAAATCTAGGAGCACTCAGCAATTATGAGCACCAACGTCATTGATGGACACGGAAACAAGGATGTGAAGCTACCCATCTACATGGACAACCATGCCACTACGCGCGTCGATCCGCGAGTGGTCGAGGAGATGCTGCCCTACTTTACCGAGAATTTCGGCAATGCCGCCAGCCGCAACCATGAGTTTGGCTGGGTGGCGGAGCAGGCTGTCGAACAGTCGCGCGAGCGCATCGCCAAGCTGATCGGCGCGACGGCGAAAGAAATCATCTTCACCTCGGGCGCTACCGAGAGCAACAACCTTGCGATCAAGGGCGTTGCCGAAATGTATCGCGAAAAGGGCAACCACATTATCACCCAGGCGATCGAGCACAAGGCCGTGCTCGACACCTGCAAGCGGCTGGAGAAGCACGGTTTCCGCGTGACCTATCTGCCGGTTCAAAAGGACGGCCGCATCGATCTCGACGATCTCAAGCGCGCCATGGATGACAAGACCATTCTGGTCAGCATCATGACCGCCAACAACGAGATTGGCGCGCTGCAGCCCATCCGCGAGATCGGTGCGCTGTGTCACGAGCGCGGCGTGTTGTTCCACACTGACGCGGTGCAGGCGATTGGCAAGGTTCCGTTCAACGTGATCCAGGACAACGTAGACCTGGCCTCGATCACTGCTCATAAGCTTTACGGTCCCAAGGGAGTCGGCGCGTTGTACGTTCGCCGCAAGAACCCGCGCGTACAGATTGTCGCGCAGATTGACGGCGGCGGCCACGAGCGCGGCATGCGTTCCGGAACCCTGAATGTCCCAGGCATCGTGGGTCTCGGCAAAGCCTGCGAGATTGCGAACTTCGGTATGGCGGACGAGGCTAAGAAGATGGCGGGACTCCGCGATCGCCTGAAAGACGCCATCATGGGCCAGCTTGACGAGGTTTATATCAACGGATCGGTGGAGCATCGCCTGCCCAACAACTTGAACATCAGCTTCGCGTATGTGGAAGGCGAATCGTTGCTGATGGGCATCAACGATATCGCGGTTTCGAGCGGTTCGGCCTGTACCTCGGCAACGCTGGAGCCCTCGTACGTATTGAAGGCCCTGGGCGCGGGCGATGATTTGGCTCACAGCTCGATCCGGTTCGGCCTGGGACGATTTAACACCGAGGCGGAAGTGGATTACGTCGCGCAGCGGGTGGTTGAAACCGTCAACCGTTTACGCGAACTGTCGCCGCTGTACGAGATGGCGAAAGAAGGCATCGATCTGAGTAAGGTTCAGTGGGCGGCGGAACCGACCCACTAACGACCGGTGGAAGAGCTGGCCTTTAGGCCAGCGTTAGCGCATCCATAAATTGGGGGGCTTTAGCCCCGGGAACATAAAGACTTTAGGAGACACAATGGCATATAGCGACAAGGTTCTCGATCACTACACCAACCCCCGCAACGTGGGTTCGTTCGACAAGAGCAGCCCCGAAGTTGGGACCGGCTTGGTTGGCGCGCCCGAGTGCGGCGACGTCATGAAGCTGCAGATCAAGGTCAACCCGTTGACCAACATCATCGAAGACGCGAAGTTCAAGACCTTCGGCTGCGGCTCCGCGATTGCTTCCTCCTCGCTCGCTACCGAGTGGGTCAAGGGCAAGACCGTGGACGAAGCCTTGCAGATCAAGAACACGGAGATCGTCAAGGAACTGTCGTTGCCTCCGGTCAAGATCCACTGCTCGGTGCTGGCGGAAGACGCGATTCGCGCTGCCATCGGCGACTGGAAGAAGAAGCACGCGCGCCAGGAACAGCCCAGCGCTGCGGTTGCGCAGCAGGCGTAAACTTGAAGGCGAGGATTGGTGTGCCGGCCACTGGGCGTGGCACACCAAGGCATAAGCATGAGCACGGTCAACATTGAAAACCCGGTTCAGGTGGCGGCACCGCCCGCTAAGGGCATCCAGGTGACGGAGAAAGCGCTGTCGCGTATCCGCGCCGCCATGGCGAAGGAAAACATTTCGCCCACGGAAGGCGGCCTGCGACTGGGCGTACAGGGCGGCGGGTGCTCCGGACTGAGTTACAACATCCGGTTCGACAGCCAGCCGCGCGAGCGTGATCGCGTCTTTATGTTTGAGGACGTTCGCGTTTTCGTCGATCCGAAATCGTTTATCTATCTGCACGGAATGATTCTCGATTACGAAGAGAGCCTGATGCACCAGGGCTTCGAATTCCGGAATCCGAATGCGAAAAAGTCGTGCGGCTGCGGAAGTTCGTTCTCGTAGCTTCGGTGCAATCGAAATCCACTCCAGGCGCAGCGCAGTTGAGGAGATCCGGTTGCTGCGGAACTCCGAGAGCAGCAGCTTGTCCGGCGAGAAATGAAAGATTGATATGGCGTTGACCGAGAACACGAAAGGCAAGTCCAGCGGCGCTCTGGTCGTGACCCAGGCCAAGCCGGTTACCACAGAGTGCTGGTCGTGCGGGGCCATGCGCGCTGCCCACTACTGCCAGGAGTGCGGCAAGGTACAGCCTCCCGCGCCCGTGGACTATTTCGCCTTCTTCGGACTTCCGCACAAACTGGACCTTGATACAACTCAACTGGAACGTGATTTCTATGCGCTAAGCCGCAGGATCCATCCCGACATCAATGCTCGCGGCAGCCATCCTGAGCAGGAATGGAGTCTGGAGAAGACCTCGCAGCTCAACGACGCCTATCGCACGCTGAAAGACCCGATTTCGCGCACCGAATATCTGCTTCGCTTGCAGGGTGTGCAATTGGAAGAGCAGTCGAAAGCCGCCACAGAAGAAGCGCGCAAGACGGGAGCAGTGAAAAAACAGGTCGTTCCGCCTGACCTGCTCGAGGAAGTATTTGAGCTGAACATGCAGCTTGAAGAGTTGCGCATGGATAAAAAGATGGGCGAGGACGATCCCGCGCTGGAGCAGGAGCTACAAAACGCGAAGCGACACCTTGCCGCCAAACAGAGCGAAATGCTCAATGAGTTGAGCGCGGCCTGGAGCCGGTGGGACTCGCTAGTGGACCGAAGCTCCGCGGGCGAAAACGTGGCCGACGGCGAGCGTGAAACGGTGCGCGACAAAATGCTGGATATCCTGAACCGCCGCTCGTATCTGCGGAATCTGCTGCGCGAAGTAGATGAAGTACTTGAGAGCTAGCGACTGAAGATGGCAAATGAACGCATAGTCGGTATCGATCTGGGCACCACCAACTCCCTGGTGGCGTACATGGAAGACGACCGCCCCGTCGTCATCCCGGGTGAGGACGGGTTGAACCTCGTGCCATCGGTGGTTGCACTGGACGAGCGCGATCAGATCATTGTCGGCAACTCCGCCCGCAGGTACCTCATCGAGACGCCCGAACGCGCCGTGTACAGCGTGAAGCGACTGATGGGGCGAGGCGTCGAAGACGTCCAGGACGAGCTCAAACTCTTCCCCTTCCGCCTGGCCGATGACCTCGCGCCCGGCGAAGTGCTGCGCATCAAGCTGGGTAACAAGACTTACACTCCGCCGGAAATTTCGGCGTTCATCCTGCGCCAGCTCAAGCGTAATGCCGAGCGGTATTTTGGCGCGCCGGTTACGAAAGCTGTCATCACCGTGCCCGCATATTTCAACGACGCGCAGCGCCAATCCACGAAGGACGCGGGCCGCATTGCCGGACTGGAAGTACTGCGGCTGGTCAACGAGCCAACCGCGGCGTCGCTGGCCTACGGTCTGGACAAGAAGGAATCCGCAACCGTTGCGGTTTACGATCTCGGCGGCGGGACCTTTGATATCTCGATTCTCAAGCTGCACGAAGGCATCTTCGAGGTCATTGCCACCAATGGCGACACGCACCTGGGCGGCGATGACATCGACAACCTGCTGATCGCGATTGCACTGGACGACATCCAGGGAGACCTAGGACTTGACGTGCGTGGCAGCGGCGAAGCGGTGCAGACAATTCGTAAAGCCGTGATCGAGGCGAAGATCGCGCTGTCCTCAAATGAGCAGACCACGCTCGACGTTGAACTTGCAGACGGCAAGCGCTATCAGCGTGTCATCACGCGCCCGCAGTACGAGCAACTCATCCGCCCAGTGGTAGACCGAACCGTCGGCCCCGTCCGCCAGGCGATGAAGGACGCGGGCCTTACCGCAAAAGCGATCGACGAAGCGGTATTAGTCGGTGGCTCGACGCGTATTCCGCTGGTCAGGAAGCTAGTGGACGACCAATTCGAGCGCACGCCTCACGCCGATTTGAATCCCGACGAAGTCGTCGCGTTGGGTGCGGCTGTGCAGGCCAACATTCTCGCCGGTGGCTCGGAAGCCACCAAAGAGATGTTGCTGCTCGACGTGACTCCCCTCTCGCTCGGAATCGAATCTCTGGGTGGCGGCGTGGTGAAGATCATCCATCGCAACTCGACTATTCCCGAGTCGGCGACTGAGCACTTCACCACCGGCGTCGAGGGACAAACCAACGTCGCGATCCACGTGGTCCAGGGCGAGCGCGAGATGGCGAAGGACTGCCGCTCACTGGCACGGTTCGATTTGAAGGGCATTCCTCCCATGCCGGCGGGCCTGCCGCGCATCGAAGTGAAATTCCTGCTGGACGCCAACGGCATCCTGCATGTGTCCGCCCGTGAAGCGCGTAGTGGCAAGGAATCCGAGATCGAAGTGCAGCCCAGTTACGGCCTCACCGACGAACAGGTCGAAGGCATGATTCTGGAGTCGTTCGACTACGCTGAAGAGGACTTCCGGCAGCGCCAGGTAATCGAAGCACGCAACGAAGCGACCACCATGCTTGCGGCGCTGAAAAAAGGCCGGAAGGGCCCTGCATGGGAGCAACTCACTTCGCTCGAGCGCAACAATATTGGAAAGCTTGAGGGCGCGCTAACAGCCGTCATGCCAGAAGACGACTATCAGGCGATCCGGACGGCGATCGACGCGCTCAACCAGGCGACCATGCACCTGGCGGAACTGATGATGGACACCGCCGTCACTTCCGCGCTGAAGGGCCAACACATGGAAACCGCGAATGTAGGGGAAGGCCCGGCGTCTCCGCATCCCATCGCGAAGGCAGAGATTAAAAGTTAACGGCAGTTACGAGGAGTTATGGCAGACGACAAAACACAAGGCGGCGGTTCGGCAACCATCGAAGCTCCGTCCACCAACACCGTCCGGGTTACGTTTCTACCTGAGAACAAGAGTTTTGAATTCGAGCATGGCAAGTTGCCCTACCAGGAGCACGGCAAGCCGCAATCGCTCCTCGATGTCGCGATGAACTTTGGCTATCACCTGGAGCACGCGTGTGGCGGCAATTGCGCCTGCACCACCTGCCACGTGGTCGTAAAGAAGGGCAAGGAGCTTCTGAGTCCGATGGAAGACGACGAGGCGGACAAGCTCGACATGGCTGCCGACCTGCAGCTTGAATCGCGGCTGGGCTGCCAGTCCATCATCGAGAAACCGGGCGAGGTGGTGGTCGAAATTCCAGCGTGGAACCGAAACTACGTGTCGGAAGGTCCGGGACACTAATATGGCTAAGGACCTTACCTGGGACGACGCAGAAGATATCGGAATCGAGCTGGCAGAAAAGTATCCTGATAGCAATCCGCTCGAAGTCCGCTTCACCGACTTGCATCGCTACGTGTCCGAGCTACCGGCCTTCGTCGACGATCCAAAAAACTCGACTGAGGGCAAGCTCGAGGCTATCCAGATGGCTTGGTACGAAGAGTTTCAGGACCGCCGGGACTAAGCAACCGACATCAATCGAAAAAGCCTGACCGCGTTGTCAGGCTTTTGTCGTTTGGAGTTGGCGCACTTATCCCACAACAGTCACTGGTTGCGACGACTTGATCTTTGCTTCGCGCATATACTTGGCGGCTTCTTCCGGTGGTGTCGGGTTCTGATAGAAGCCGGTTCCCCATTCGAACCCAGCGATCTTGGTCAATCGCGGCATGAATTCCAGATGCCAGTGATAGTGGTCCATGGGGCCCTCCTGCACGGGAGCGGTATGGATCACCATGTTGTAGGCCGGATTATCCAGCACCTGGTCGGCGCGCTGCAGTAGATTCTTCATGGCCCGCGCCAGCGATTCATAGACCTGCGAGGACGAATTTTCAAATGCCGACTCATGTTTCTTCGGCAGGATCCATGTTTCGAACGGAAAACGCGGCGCGTAAGGGGCGACCGTGAGAAACCCTTCGTTCTCGCTGACTACTCGAACACCAGCTTCGGTCTCCTGCCGGATGATGTCGCAGAACACGCACCGCTCTTTGTACGCGTAGTACTGCTTGGCTCCGTCAAGTTCTTCCAGCACGTGCTTCGGCACGATAGGCAGCGCGATCAACTGGCCGTGCGCATGTTCGAGCGTCGCCCCTGCGGCGGTGCCGTGGTTCTTGAAGATCATGACGTACTTGAAGCGTTTGTCTTTCTTCAGATCGATCATCCGATCGCGGAAAGCCCACAGCACGTCTTCAATCCGTTTTTCCGGCAGTGTGGCCAGCGTCGCGTCATGCTCCGGAGTCTCAATGATGACCTCGTGAGCGCCCACGCCGTTCATGTTGTCGAACATGCCTTCGGCGGAACGATTCAAGCTTCCCTCGATGCCCAAGGCGGGAAACTTGTTGGGCACCACCCGCACCGTCCAGCCCTGCGAGTCACGGCCAGCGCCGTTAGGCCGGTACGCCAGTACCTCCGGGGGAGTCTTGTTTTCCTGTCCGGGACAGAACGGGCAAAAGCCGCCCTTATTCTTGACAGACTCGCGCACAAAATCGGTTGGGCGCTTCGAGCGATCAGTGGAGATGATGACCCATCGTCCAACAATGGGATCTTTGCGCAACTCTGGCACAGTTAAACTTCCCCCTTCAACAACCCTGAATATATTACGCCTTTGTTGCTCACCGCTGCAGCTCCTGTATCAAGCACCGGGATGACGATCCGCCGCAACCTAATCGGTTCTTTACGGCGATAGGGGCCAGCCTCGCGACCTGGCAAGCAAGACAGCCTGGACGATGCGCCCAGGCTGCAATTTGCCGAATTCTCAAAGCTTGGTTACCTGTGGTCGCCTACCGCGCCTGCCGATCTTTGGCCACCAGTTTGATGCATTCCTCCACTACGTCGAGCGCGATGTCGGCCTGCTCTTTGCTGACAATGAGTGGCGGCGCGATTCGAATCGTGTTCGGGCCGCAACCCAACAGCAGGACGCCGCGTTCAAATGCCTTCTCGACGATAAGATCGCGCTCCGCGCCGCCCGGTGTGCGCGCCTTCTTGTCGGTAACGATCTCGATGCCGATCATCAGGCCTCGTCCTCGCACATCGCCAACCAGGTCGAGCGTTCGTGGCCACTCCGCGATCCGCTCCATGATGTGATTGCCGACGACCTCGGCATTCTTCACGCCTTCGCGTTCCAAAACATCCAGCGTCGCCAGAGCGGCGGCGATGGACACTGGGTTACCGCCGAACGTCGAGGCATGTGATCCGGGAACCCAGTCCATGATGTCGGCTTTCGCGATGGTCACGCCCAACGGCATTCCGCTGGCAATTCCCTTGGCCGAGCAAACGATGTCGGGCTCCACGCCAGTGTGTTCGATCGCCCACCATTTGCCGGTGCGGCCCACGCCCGACTGCACTTCGTCCGCCACCAGCAGGATGCCGTGCCGATCGCAGATGCGCCGCAGTTCCTGCATGAACACCGTGGGAGCGACCACGTATCCGCCCTCACCCTGGATCGGCTCGATGAAGATCGCCGCCACTTCCTCCGGCGGCAGGATCGTCTTGAACAGTTTCTCTTCGATATAGCGCGCACAACCCAGTGCATAGGCTTCGCCTTCCTGCGGGCCGCCAACACATCCGCGATACACGTCCGGATAGCGCACATGCGTCACGCCCGGAACCATCGGCCCAAAGCGGCGTTTCTGCTGCGGCTTCGAGGCGGTCAGCGAAAGCGCGCCCATCGTGCGACCATGAAACGCTCCCAGGAACGCGATCACGTTCTGCCGCTTGGTGTGGTAACGCGCCAGCTTGAGCGCACATTCCACCGCCTCGGCGCCCGAATTGCCGTAGTAAATCTTGTGCGGCCCCTTCATCGGCGCGATCTTCGACAGCCGCTCCGCCAGCGTCACCATGCTCTCGTAATAGAAGTCGGTGCCCGACATGTGGATCAGCTCAGCCGCCTGCTTCTGAATCGCCGCCACCACTTCCGGATGGCAATGCCCCGTCGAAGTCACGGCAATCCCTGCCGAGAAGTCCAGAAACTCGTTGCCGTCGACATCTTCCACGATCACGCCGCGCCCGCGTTTCGCGACCATAGGATACGACCGCGTATAAGACGGCGAGATATAGCGCTGGTCCCCTTCGAGGACGCGCTTGGCGTTGGGTCCGGGCAGAGCGGTCCTGATCTTCGGACCTGCAACTGGAATCAAAGTATGGGTAGTCATGGTCTTCTCCTGCGAAGTGGCTGGGGCACGGCGGACGTGCCGAA
>Ga0208714_1000033_pt1 | contig 41874 bp, 32 predicted proteins | sample NGESurshal072012_3_FD_184461 | JGI IMG/M metagenome (GOLD analysis project Ga0208714, IMG submission 184461) | Arctic peat soil microbial communities from Barrow, Alaska - NGEE Surface sample 415-1 shallow-072012 (SPAdes) | ecosystem: Environmental > Terrestrial > Soil > Wetlands > Peat ... | reverse complement strand
CCGCCCGCGCCGGGAGCCAATCTGGGCGGCGCTCAGCCACTGAGGCGATCGTCCACCGCGGCCGCGGTGACCACGTAGGCCACGTGCGTGGCCACGCACGTGGCCATCACCGCGGGACCCCAGCGCCACGGCGGCAGCGTGTGCCCGAGCAACGGGAACAGGCTGAGCGTGGCGCTCATCAGCGTGGCGCCGAAGACGGCGCTGGCGAGCGGCTCGTCGAGCTTGCGCCGCAGCAGCACGTGCCAGATGCCGAAGATCGGCCCGTAGCTCCAGCGCAGGCCTTCGCCGAGGTCCTTCTCCTCGTGCTGGGTCGGGTGACGCAGGCGGATCAGCTTGGCCACGATCTCGCCGGGCACGAGGCTGTCGTCGTAGTCCAGCGGGGTCGTGACGCCCCCGCGCAACGCGCGGATCCCGGCGTAGGCGAGCGTCATCGCTCCCGTCCCGGCGGTACCGGCCACGACGCCGCGCACCGGCCAGGCTCGCTTCAGGGGTGCATCACTCATGCAGGCTCCTCAACGCGTTGGCACCAGCCTAACCTCCGACGCGCCCAGACGCCCGCTCGATGTGAGAAGTTCTCATCGCGATGAGCGGACTGCGCGAGCTGACGCGGTGGCCCTGGGCCGGCACCGGCCATGGTCCGCTGCCGGCGCTGCTGCTCATCCTGACCGCGGTCACCGGGATCGTGGACGCGGTCAGCTACATCGCGCTGCTGCACGTGTTCGTCGCCAACATGACCGGCAACGTCATCTTCCTCGGCTTCGCCCTCGCCGGCGCGCCCGGGTTGTCGGCGACGGCGTCGGCGGTCTCGCTCGGTTCCTTCCTGCTCGGAGCGGTCGCCGGCGGCCAGATCGCCGCACACGTGGGCACGCACCGCGGCCGCCATCTGCGCACCGCGACGGCGATCGGACTTCCGCTCGTCCTGTTCGCGGTGATCGAGGCCGCCGTGGTCGGCAATCCACCGCCCCTCGGAGCGCGCTACGTGCTGATCGTGACCCTGGCCATGACGCTCGGGCTGCAGAACGCGACGGCTCGCCGGCTGGCCGTCCCCGACCTCACCACCACTGTGCTCACGCTGACGCTCACGGGCGTCGCATCGGACTCGCGGCTGGGCGGCGGCACCGGCGGACACCCGGGCCGGCGCCTGTTCGCGGTCGGCGCGATGTTCGCGGGCGCCCTCATCGGCGCGCTGCTCGTGGTCGAGGTGAACCTGGTGCCGCCCCTCGCGCTGGCCGCCGTGCTGATGGCGATCACCGTGATCTCGGCGCATCGGCTCTCACCGACGGACGGCGACTGGGTGCGGGCGGCGGGAGCCCCGCCGTGGCCCGCCTCTCAGCCCGAAAAGGCCAGGAAGTAGGACTCCCACGGGCGCATCCCCACGTACAGCCCCTGGTCCTGCAGCTCGCCGCCGTCGCGCTCGAATCCCTCGCCGCCGAGCGCATCGTGCAGGCGCCACGTGCGACCGGCGAGATCGCCCCACGGCAGCCGCACCCGGGCCTGGGCGTCACCGGCATCGAGGTTGACGACCACCAGGTGACGCCGGCCGTCCGAACGCCAGCACCAGGCGAGCAACTGCTCGGCGGTGTGGTTGTCGGGCCAGCCGGTGCACTCGCACAGCTCCCACGTGCCCACATTCAGTCCGGAGCCGGCGACGGCGCCGAGCAGCCGTCCGTAGAACGCGCGCAGGTCCTCGTCGACCGGCTGCTCAGGTGCGCGTGCGAGCTGCACTGGGATGCGCATGCGGAACCCCTCGAGCTGTCCCTCGTGATACATGCGCCCGCCCTCGAGCGTCGACATCACGACCGCGGCCGCGCGTTCCTTCTCCGGCGCGAACGTGTCGGCCGCCCGCGGCTCGTCGTGGTTCTCGATGAAGCGCAGCAGCCGCTCCTGGTAATCCGCGGCGGCCTTCAGATGCCCGCGCACCGACGGGGCGGACTCGGACACCAGCCGGTCATAGAGCCGCTTGTCGTAACAGAGGTCGAAGCCCTGCTGCTGCAGCTTCCACTCCATGTCCCAGTAGGCCTCGGCAATGAACACGAAGTCCGGGTGCGCCGCCCGCACCGCCGTGGTCACCGTGGGCCAGTAGTCATCGGCCGGAGGGGAGCCGGCTCGATCCCCCCACGTGCGCGCGAACACCTCGTTGGTGAGCAGCATCGCCATGTCGCAACGAGTCCCGTCGCAGCGCTCGGCGATCGAGCGGAGGGTGTCGATCGCCGCCGCCCGCAGGGCGGGCGAGAATGCATTCAGCTGCACCACGTCGTGCCACGGCGCGAAATACGGGTCCTTCCCGTTGGCCAGCACCCCGACGGGGGTCGGCAGGAAAGCCTGGGGCGCTGCCGCGAGCTCGGCCTCGGTGCCGTGCAGGAAGTACTCGCCGTGCTCGCTGCACCAAGGATGGTCGGACGCGACGTGATTGGGCACGTAGTCGAGGATCAGGCCCAAGCCCCGAGACGCCAGCTCGCCGCGCGCGACCGCGAGCCCCTCGGGGGGCCCGAACCGCGGATCGAGCTCGTAGCCGCGGATGCAGTACGCCGAGCCGATCACGTCCTCGTCGCGCAGATCAGGCAGCGCGGCGTGGAACGTGGACAGCAGCGCGGGGTCGCTGAGCGCCAGCTGCCGGCCGGCCGGGCTGCGCTGCCACACCCCCATCAGCCACACGGCGTCGACCGGCAGCGCCGCGAGCCGGTCCCACTCGCCCGCAGGAACCCCGGCCAGGCCGATCGGCCGGCCGAGCCCGCGCCCGATCTCGCTCAGCCAGACGGCGGTGTTGAGCTCGTAGATCGTCGGACGCGGTGGGAGGCGCACGTCACGGCGCTTCGGACAATGGCCGCTCGAGCTCGGCCTGGCTGAGCGGAGAGGCCTCAGCGAACATCAGCGCCACGAGGCCCGTCCATCCCGTCTGATGACTGGCGCCGAGACCGGCGCCGTTGTCGCCGTGGAAGTACTCGTGGAAGAGGAGCAGCTCGTTCCAGTGGGGATCGGATTGGAACTGCTCGATCCCGCCGAACACCGGCCGGCGGCCGTCCGCGCCGCGCAGGAACGTCGAGGCCAGACGACGCCCGATCTCCTGCGCGACCTCGAGCAGGTTCATCTCGTTGCCGGACCCCGTCGGGCACTCCACCTTGAGGTTGTCGCCGTAGTACATGTGCAGCTGGCGCAGGCCGCGCAGGATCACCACGTTCATCGGGAACCACACCGGGCCGCGCCAGTTCGAGTTGCCGCCGAACATGCCCGTATGCGACTCGGCCGGCTCGTAGTCGACTCGGAACTCCTGGCCGGCGATATCGAAGATGTAGGGGTGCTCGGCGTGGTAGCGCGAGATCGCGCGGATCCCGTGCGGGCCGAGGAACTCCGCCTCGTCGAGCACGATCGAGAGGATCCGCCGGATCCGCTCCTCCCCAACCAGCGAGGCCAGGCGCCGGCCCCCGACACCAGGACCAGGACGTTGGCCGAGCGCCGGAATCGAGTCCTTGTACTCCTCGACGAACCGCTCGAAACGGGCCATCAGCTCGGGATTGCGGTCGACCACATCGGGCCCGATCACGGTCGCCGCACACAGCGGGAGCAGGCCGACGAGCGAGCGCACCCGCAGCTGTTGTGTGCTCCCGTCGGGCATCCGCATCACGTCGTAGTAGAAGCCGTCCTGCTCGTCCCAGAGCGAATCGCCGTCGGGCGGGTTCATGGCCGCCGCGATCCACACGAAGTGCATCGTGAACTTCGCCGCCATGCTCTCGTACACAGGGTCGTGCCGAGAGAGCTCGAGCGCGATCTGCAGCATCGCCTGGCAGTACAGGCCCATCCAGGCGGTGCCGTCGGCCTGCTCCAGCGTCCCCCCGCCGGGCAGGGGCGCCGAGCGGTCGAAGACGCCGATGTTGTCGAGCCCGAGGAAGCCGCCCTGGAACAGGTTGCGGTCGTCCGGATCCTTGCGGTTCACCCACCAGGTGAAGTTCTCGAGCAACCGCTGGAACACGCGCTCGAGGAAGCTCACGTCCCCGGCGCCGCGGATCTCCCGCTCCCGCTCGTAGAGGAAGAGCGCCGACCACGCGTGCAGCGGCGGGTTGACGTCGCTGAAGTTCCACTCGTAGGCCGGGATCTGGCCGTTGGGGTGCAGGTAGCGATCCTCGAGCAGCAGTTCCATCTGCGCCTTGGCGAAGTCGACATCGACGAACGAGATCGGGATCGTCTGGAGCGCCAGGTCCCAGGCGGCGAACCACGGGTACTCCCATTTGTCGGGCATCGAGATCACATCGCGGGCCACGAGGTGGAACCAGGATGCGTTGCGCACGCCCTGGTCCTGAGCCTGTACCGACCACGGATTGACGCCATGCTCGCGCAGCCAGGTGTGGACGTCGTACTCGAAGTACTGCTTGCCCCACAGCATCCCGGCCAGCGCCTGGCGCATGACGTTCCCCGCGTCGGGGCCGAGCGACGGGTCGACCACGGTGGCGAAGAACTCATCCGCCTCCTGACGCCGGGCCCCGATCACGCGGTCGAAACCGGAGCCGAGCGGCGTGCCCGACGCCGTCGGGCCGGGGGCGGCCGTGGCCGAGGTCAGTCGCACCCGCACGCTGGCGCTTGCGCCCGGCTCGAGCTCGAGCTTGTGCAGCGCGGCCATCTTGGTGCCCGTGTGCTCCGGGTTGACGGCGTCGCCCGCGCCGTTCACCACGTAGTCGTTGATCCCGTCCTTGACGTACCGGGCCACGTTGGGCGTGCCGAACAGGCGCTCGGTGTTGGTCTCGTTCTCGCAGAAGAGGAGCTCGGCCGAGTCCTCGCAGGCCAGGAGCCAGTCGCCCAGCTCCGGATGGGAGGCGCGCACGCCGGCGCCGTCGGTCGCCTCGGCCGGCATGAGCGACGGCGCCACGCCGCCCTGCCCCCAGGCCCACGCGTTCCGGAACCACAGGGTCGGCAGGAGATGCAGCGTCGCGGCCTCGGGCCCACGGTTGTGCGCCGTGATCTCGACCAGGATGTCATCGGGCGAGGCCTTGGCGTACTCGACGAACACGTCGAAATAGCGGCTCTCGTCGAAGATCCCGGTGTCGATCAGCTCGTACTCGAAGTCGTCGCGGCTGCGGCGACCGTTCGTCTCCACCAGGTCGTTGTAGGGGAACGCGCGCTGGGGGTACTTGTAGAGCATCTTCATGTACGAGTGCGTCGGCGTGCTGTCGAGGTAGAACCAGTACTCCTTGACGTCCTCGCCATGGTTGCCCTGGCCGTTCGTGAGCCCGAACATGCGCTCCTTGAGGATCGGGTCGACCCCGTTCCAGAGCGCGAGCGAGAGGCACAGCCGCTGGCGCTCGTCGCTGATCCCCGCGATGCCGTCCTCGCCCCAGCGGTAGGCGCGCGAACGTGCCTGATCGTGCGGGAAGTAGTCCCACGCGTCGCCCCCCGCGCTGTAGTCCTCGCGCACGGTGCCCCATTGGCGCTCGCTGAGGTACGGGCCCCACGAGAGCCAGTCGGCGCTTCCGACCTGCTTCTCGTCGAGGCGCCGGTGCTCTGCCGTGATCGCTCGGGGTGCTGCGCTCATTGCTGCTCCTGACCTCGCCGGTGTGCCTCCCCCGCGGGAGCATCGCCCGCCGGACGGCGTTCGGTCAAGGGCGTACGCCGCACTCGGCTGTGGTGTGTACCGGTGGATCGTGTGACCCTCGTGTGATCCGGGATCGAGCCGGCGACTCAGGTCACGCGGTCTCGGCCTGCCAATCGAAGCTCACGCTGAGCGAGCTCGACTGATCGGCGTTGTCCCCGGCATCGGCGGGGAAATCGACCGTGAGGCGGAAGCGGTGCGACTCGTGGGGTCCGAACGTGCCGAGGTCCACCTGCTGCAGGTCGGCGAGCGAGCCCTGGTAGCGGATCGCGCCGGCGGTTTCGTCGCGAACCACGACCCGCAGCCGATCGCCCAGCCGCCCTCCGCCCGGGCCGGGAGCGTCGAGCAGCGCGGAGGTCGTCAGCTCGATCCGGCCGGGTGCCGTTCCCTGGTTTGGCGATCGTGACCGTACCGGTGACCGATTGGCCCGGCAGCATCCAGGGCGACGCCAACAAGGCGCCCGACGCGTGGAAGTTCACGCTCAATCGGCCCACCCAGGATCGCGTCGTGTTCCACGTTCCGTATGTCGGCTACGTGTTCACGATGCTCAGGCCGGCCGGCTCATGGTCCGTACTTAACCCCGATCGCTCAGTAGCAACGGCGGTGTCAACGGATGGTCTGAGCGCCGATCTGCCCGGTAGGGCCCAGCCCAGTGGCCCCGCCGAGCCTCGAGATGGCCAGGAGATGACGACCACCGTCCCGCCGCAACCGCCGTCCCCCGCGCCCGACGTAGCCTCCGACACGACCTGGTCCTCGAGCGTGACCGCCGGCCTGCCCGCGGTCCAGCGCTGGGCCCTCTGGACCCTCATCGGCGTCGCCCTCGCCGCGGGCGTCCTCTCGCTGCTCCTGACGATCTCCCCGTCACCAGGCGACGCGGCGACGGCGAACTGGATCAGCGACGCCGCGATGCTCGCCGCTCCGGCGCTGTGCCTGTGGCGCGCGGCGGTCGTGCCACAGGAGCGGACGGCGTGGATCCTGATCGGTGTCGGGATTCTCAGCTGGGTGGCCGGAGACTGCTACTGGAATTTCGCACTCGCCGGCCTCTCCTCCCCGCCGGCGCCGTCCTGGGCCGACGCCGGTTACCTGCTCTTCTATCCCCTGGCCGGGATGGGCCTGCTGCTGCAGATCCGCCACGCCGCCGGGCGCCTCCCGCAGGGCTTCGCGCTCGACTGGATGGTCGGGGCGCTGTCGATCGTCGCCGTCACCGTCGCGGTCGCATTCGGGCGCGTGCTGACGACCTCAGGCGGTGATGTCTCCCAGGTCGTGACCAACCTCGCCTACCCGATCGGCGACCTGATGCTGCTGGGGCTGCTGGTCGGAGCGCTCCAGCTGAACGGCTGGCGGCCTCGCGGCGTATGGGCGGTGTTCGGCCTCGGGCTGGTGCTGGTCGTCGCCGGCGATTGCGTGTACCTGTACCAGACGGCCGCCGGGACTTACGTCAACGGCACCCCGACCGACTCGCTGTGGACGTTCGGGTTCCTCGCCATGGGCATCGCGGCCTGGAGACCGACCCCCACCCGGCTCGATCCCCGCTCGGGCCGCTGGGCGTTCGGACCACTCGGCGTGTTTGCGCTCGGTGCACTGACGATCATCGTCTGGGACCACTTCCACGCGCTCACCGTGACCGCGGTCGCGCTGGCGGCGCTGACGCTGCTCGCCGTGTTGGTGCGCCTGTTCCAGTCTCTGGCGGCGAATCGTGAGCTCGTCGTCGAACGCGAGCGCCAGGCGATGACCGACGACGTCACCGGGTTGTCCAACCACCGGGCGCTGAACGCGGTCCTGGAGGCCGAGCTCCGTCGCTCGCGGCGCTATGACCGGCACCTGGGCCTCGTGTTCATCGACCTCGATTTCTTCAAGTCGATCAACGACCGCTACGGCCACGACGCCGGCGACCGGACGCTGCGGGAGTTCTGCCAGGTCGTCTCGGGGGCGCTGCGCGCGATCGACACGGTCGGCCGCTGGGGTGGCGAGGAGTTCATCGCCGTCCTGCCGGAGACCGATATTGACAGCGCCGCCGAGACGGCCGAGCGCATCCGAGACCTCGTCGCGGCACATCCGTTCGAGGCGATCGACGGGGCCGCGTTGACCTGCTCGATCGGCGTGGCGGCGTATCCCGCCAACGGCACCAGCCACGACGAGCTCCTCAAGCGCGCCGACTCGGCCATGTATGAAGCCAAGCGCAACGGTCGGGACCGCGTCGTCGTCGCGGGCGCGGAGACCGACGGGAGCCCGTCGGTGCTCGGCCGCCGCGCCGCAACCCTGGCTCCGGTGGCGGCGGACCCGTCCCGCGGCGCCGGCGCGACGACCGCGGCCGACGCTGAGGAGAGCCTCGATCCAATCGAGATGCAGTTCCGGCTCGGCGCCGTCCCAGCCCCGGTCTGGACGACCGGGCTGATGTGCCTGGCCGCGGCCGCCTACATCGCCGTCGCGGCGCGACCGGAGAGCCGCAGTGCCCTCGCCGCCCTGGCGCTGCTGGTGCTCGGGTTCACCTTGGGGATGGGCTGCCTACCGTGGTCGAGAATCATCCGCTCACGCTACCGCCAGGTATTTGTGATCGGCTGGTGGCTGTTCGACTTCGCGGCCGTGATGGCAGCGGCGATGCTCGACGGCGGCCCGCGAAGCCCGTTCCTGCTGATCGTCTTCACCCTGCTCGTGTTCATGGGGTATTCCATGCCCAGGCCGGCGCTGGCGGCGCTCACTTGCGTCGCGCTGGGCGGGTACGCGGCGATGGCACTTTCGTACGGCGAGGCACCCGCCAGGATCGCGATCGTCCTCGCCACGCTCGCCGGGACGGCAACGATGAGCTACTGGCAGTCGATCAACCAGGACCGGCGCCGGCGCGCCCTGATCGGCAGCCGGGGCGACCTCCAGGCCGCGCTGCGACGCGGCGAGAGCTCCAAGCAGGCGCTCCGGCTCAGCGAGCAGCGCCTACGCGAAGCCCAGGCGATCGCCCACATCGGCTCGTTGGAGTGGGAGGTCGCCGACAACCGGATCACCGTGTCGCCCGAGCTGCTGCGGATCCTCGGGCTGCGTCTGGAGGAGTTCGACTGCACGCTCGAGGGCTACCTGGCGCGAGTGCACCCGACCGACCGCAACGAGGTCGCCAAGCGCATCCGCGCGAACCTGGGCGCGCCGGGCTCGTTCCACAGCGAGCATCGAATCCTCCGCCCGGACGGCGCAGTGCGGCTGCTGCTCGTCGACGGCGAGTCCGTGTTCGTGCACGGGCGGCCGGCACGGTTGCGCATGGTCTGCCAGGACCTGACCGAGCTGCGCACGGTCGAGGCCCGCCTGGAGCACCTCTCCGACCACGACCCGCTGACCGGTCTGCTCAACCGCCGGCGACTCATCGACGAGATCGACCGCGAGCTCCGCTACGGGACGCGCGAGGACCAAGCCGGGGCGCTGCTGCTGATCGACGTCGACCGGTTCGGCTTCTACAACGACGCCTTCGGCCAGCCGGCCGGCGACAAGGTGCTGCGGGCGATTGCCGTCGCCCTGGCCGACCGGCTCCGGGCCACCGACGTCGTCGCGCGCTACGGCGGGGACGAGTTCGCAGCGGTGTTGCCGGAGGTGAGCGAGGCGGACGCGACCCGGATTGCCGAGCAGCTTCGCACTCGGGCGGCCGAATGCACCCCGGAGGCGCCGATCACGGTCAGCATCGGCGTGGCGATGTTCCGGCAGGGCAGCGAGGTGCTGGGCGACGACGTGCTCACGGCAGCGGATATCGCGCTGCACGAGGCCAAGCAGAACGGCGGCAACCACGTCGCGATGTACAGGGGCCAGCCCGGCGCCAACATGAGCTGGGTGGCGCAGATCCGGACCGCGCTCGAGGATGACCGGTTCGTCCTCTACGGCCAGCCGATCATGGACCTGGAGAACGACGCGATCAGCCACCAGGAGCTGCTGATCCGGCTGCTCGGCGTCGACGGCGCCGTGATCGAACCCGGTTCCTTCCTCCCGTCGGCCGAGCGCTTCGGCCTGATCAACCGCATCGACCGCTGGGTCCTCAAGCAGGCGGTGGAGCTGGCGCGGCACGGTGAGCGCGTGGCCCTGAACCTGTCCGCCCTGTCGATCGGCGACCCGCAGATCGTGCGGACGGTGCGCAAAGCGATCGACGGCGGGCTCGATCCGGCGAACCTCGTGTTCGAGATCACCGAGACGGCGGCGGTGCGGAACCTCGCCGAGGCCCGCGCCTTTGCCGGTGAGCTGACCGGGCTCGGGTGCGACCTCGCGATCGACGACTTCGGCACCGGCTTTGCCTCGTTCAGCTACCTCAAGCACATCCCGGCCCGATTCGTGAAGATCGACATCGAGTTCATCAAGGACCTCACCTCGAGCGAGACCGACCGCCACGTGGTTGCCTCGATCGTCGACGTGACCCGGAGCCTGGGCAAGCGGACGATCGCCGAGGGGGTCGAGAACGCGGAGACGCTCGCCGCCGTGCGGGCCGCCGGGGTCGACTTCGCCCAGGGTCATCACATCGGCCGCCCGACGCGGCTCTCGGCGCCGACGCGGTTCGAGCGCCGCCGCGCCGAAGATCGGACCGCGGTTCCGATTGGCTAGCGTTAGCGCGTGCTCGCCGTCTTCGACGGACACAACGACGCGCTGACCCAGACCGATCACGCCCAGCTCGCGACCGGTCGCCGCGGCGGCCACCTCGACCTTCCGCGCATGCGCGCCGGAGGCCTCCGTGGGGCCGTCTTCGCCGTGTACACCCCGTCCACGCGTGGGCGCAGGACGCCTGTGGCCCGCGACGACGGGGTGCTCGAGTTCGAGCTCGCCACCTCGGTGCGCCCTGGCCGCGCGGCGGCGTACGCGACGACCGCGGCGGGCCGGCTGTTCGCGCTCGAACGCGCCGCACAGGTACGCGTCGCCCGCCGAATCGCGGACCTCGACGCGGCGTGCACGGACGATGGGCCGCCGGTGGCCGTGCTCCACCTCGAGGGCGCCGAGGCGATCGACCCGGGCCTCGAGTCGCTCGAGACCTGGTACCAAGCCGGCCTGCGCTCGCTCGGCCCGGTGTGGAGCCGCCCGAACGCGTTCGCCCATGGCGTCCCGTTCATCTTCCCGTCCTCGCCCGATACCGGTCCGGGCCTCACCGAGAGCGGGCGCGCCCTTGTCCGCCGCTGCGCCGAGCTGGGGATCCTGGTCGACCTCAGCCATCTCAACGAAGCCGGCTTCTGGGACGTCGCCCGGCTCGAACCCGGACCGCTCGTCGCCAGCCACGCCGCGGCGCACGCGCTGTGCCCCGCCTCGCGCAACCTCACCGACGCACAGCTCGACGCGATCGGCCGCTCAGGAGGATTGGTCGGAATCGTGTTCGCGTGCCCGTTCCTGCGGGCCGACTTCGCCGACGACGCGGATACTCCGCTCGAGCTGATCGCCGAGCATGCCCGCTACGTGGCTGACCGCATCGGGGTCGCTCACGTCGGCCTCGGCTCGGACTTCGACGGCGCCACGATCCCGGCCGCGCTCGGTGACGTCGCGGGCATCCCGCGCCTGCTCACGGCCCTGGCCGGCGCCGGCTTCACCCCGGAGGAGATCGCCGCCATCGCCTGGAGCAACTGGCGCCGGGTGTTTGCGGCGTGGTGGTCGGACCCCCCCGTCCCGGCTCCCCGCTAGCGTTGGCGGGCCGATGCAGCTCGCCCCCGATCGTCCCAACGTCGAGCTGCGCCACGACCGCGCGGGAGAGCAGGTCGTGGTGCTCGCGTTCCCGTACGACCGTGGGCTCGTGGACCTCGTCCGGACGATTCCCAACCGCCGCTTCGATTGGGACACGCGCGAGTGGTCGGCGCCGGCCGAGGACTGGGCCGGGATGAAGGTGGCCGAGGTGCTCGAGCGCCATCCCGAGCTCAGCGCCAGCGCCGATGTGCTCGCCTGGCTCTCCGGCGTGCGCCGGCGCTGGATCGGCTTCGTGCGCACGACCCGGTATGACGGCCGTGGCTGGTGGGTGCTGGAGACCCGGGCCGGCGAGGTCCCCGAGGCGTTGCGCGCCGTGGCGATCGAGCAGGCCGGCCGCCTGCTCGTCCCCCTCACCAAGGCCGTTGCGGAGGAGCTGCGCGCGCAGCCGTCGGCCCGTCTCGACATCGCCTCCGAGCGCTGCATGTCGCTGGTCGAGCTCGGTCATTCGCCGCCTTCGGCCCAGCTCGTCCTGGCCCGGGGCGTGCACGGGGAGGAGCTGCGGCTCCAAGTTCTGTGGGATCCCGACGTGGGGCCCGCGTTCGAGCGCCTGCCCGGCGCCGAGGACACCCGCGCCGTGCCGCTTGATCCGTGGCTGGCCGAGGGGCTGGACGCGTTCGTCGCCCGCCACGAGGTGGCGCTGACCGGAGACGCCCTCGCCGCGCTCAACCGGATGCTGAGCGAGCGCGCCCTCGCGGCAGAGACGATCCGGCGCTCGCGGGCCGATCACGGAGATCCGATCGAGTCGACGGCCGCGGTCCTCGGCGGAGAGCTGGCGCCCTTCCAGTGGGCCGGCGTTCGCTACGTGCTCGACGCCCGCCGCGCGTTCCTGGCCGATGAGCAGGGCCTCGGGAAGACGGTCGAGGCACTGGCCGCAATCGAAGCCGACGATGCCTTCCCGGCGATCGTGGTCTGCCCCGCGTCGATGAAGCTCGGCTGGCAGCGCGAGGCGGCGCGGTGGCTGCCGCACCGCTCGTCGGTCATCGTCGAGGGGCGGGGCGCCGTGCCGCCCAGCGGCGAGATCACGATCCTCAACTATGAGATCGTCGCCGCCCATCGCGAGGCCCTCTCGCGCCTGAGGCCGCGCGCGCTGATCGTGGACGAGTCGCACTACTGCAAGAACCCGCGGGCCAAGCGCACCCACGCCGTGCGTCGCCTGGCCGCCGCTGTGCACGCCGATGGCCTTCGCCTGGCCCTGACCGGCACCCCGGTGCTCAACCACGCCGACGAGCTGATCGCCCAGCTGCGCGTGATCGGGCGGCTCGAGGACTTCGGCTCCGGTGCGCGCTTCTCAAAGCAATTCCGCGGCCGGTTGAGCGAGGAGCGGCTGCACTGGCATCTGCGCCGACACTGCTTCGTGCGCCGGCTCAAGTCCGAGGTACTGCCCCAACTCCCGGCCAAGCGACAAGTCGTGGTGCCTGTCGCCCTGACCAACGGGGCCGAGTACCGGCTGGCCGAGCGCGACGTGATCGAGTGGCTGCGCTCTCAGCCCCTCGACCTGTCGGAGCTGGGCGCGCGGATCGCGGCAACCTTGCGCGCCGAGCGCCTGGCCCAGTTGGGCACGCTGCAGCGGCTCGCCGGCCGAGGCAAGCTCGCCGCGTCGATGGCCTGGATCGAGGACTTCCTCGCCTCGGGTGAGGCGCTGGTCGTGTTCGCCCGCCACCTCGAGGTGCAGGAGGCGGTGCTGGCCCGGTTCCCCGACGCGCTGCATCTGCTCGGAGCCGACTCCATCCGGGAACGCGAGGCCGCGATCGCAGCCTTCCAGGATCCCGGCGGCCCGTCGCTGATCGTCGCCTCTACCCGAGTCGCGGCGCAGGGGATCACCCTCACGCGGGCGTCCAACGTCGCCTTCCTCGAGCTCGAGTGGACGCCGGCGATCCACGATCAGGCCGAGGATCGCTGTCATCGGATCGGCCAGCACGACGCCGTCACCGCCTGGTACCTGCTGGCGGCGGACACGATCGACGAGACGATGGCACGCCTGATCCAGAGCAAGCGCGCGATTGTCGCCGCGGTGACCGACGGACGCCTGCTCCACACCGACGGGCTCGTGGAGGCGGTCGTGCGCGAGCTGCGCGACGGGCGGCCCTTCCAGCACCTGCGGGCGGTCGCGGATCGCTGAGATGCCCGAACGGCTGACGGCGCCCGAGGACGGCCCTGCGCGGGAGGTCTATGCGTCGCGTGCCGTCGAGGCCTACGCGGCGATGCAGAAGCGGTTCCGGACCCGCAGTGGGCTCTACCGCCGCGACGGACTGCTGCATCGGCCGGGGACGTCCGCGCACCTGTGGCCGTTCGCACGGGCGATGTTCGCCGCGCTCGACCTCGCCGGCACCCCCGGCGGCCTCGGCGGCCTCGCCGGCCTCGGCGGCCTCGGCGGCCTCGGCACCCCTGGCGGCCTCGGCGACGCGGGGTTCGACGCGGAGGCCGCGATCGCTGCCGATCTCGACGCGCTCGAGCGCTATTGGGACATGCGCGGGCCCGTGCCCGCGTACTCGTCGGACGTAGTCTCCGGACGGCTCGGACGCGGGGTGGGGCCCATGGCCGGCGGCGATCGCTACTACGACGACAACGCCTGGGTCGGCCTCGCGCTCGTGCAGCTCGAGCGCCTGCGCCCGGGCATGGGCCGCCTCGACCGCGCCGCCGAGATGTTCGGCTTTGCGGTGTCCGGCTGGGACACGAATCCCGACGCCCCGAGCGCGGGCGGGGTCTTCTGGGTCGAGCAGGTCCGCGGACTGGGGCTGCGCAACCACGATCGCAACACGGTGTCCACCGCCCCCAACGCCCAGCTCGGGCTGCATCTGGCCGAGCTGGGTGCCGGCGACCCGGCCGGCGGGGAATGGTCGGTGAGCCCCGAGGAGATGGTGGCGTGGGTCAACCGGGCCCTCGACGCCAGCCGCGACACCCCCGCCCCGGGGACGGGGCTGTTCTTCGACAAGCTGCGCGGCGACGGCACGCTCGACGACACGCTGTGGAGCTACAACCAGGGCAGCATGATCGGCGCAAACGTGCTGCTGGCCCGCGGCGCGGAGAGTGAGCAGCGCGCGCGGTTCCTGGCCCGCGCGGAGGCGATCGCGCGCGGTGCGCTCACACATTACGCCGGCGTCGGCTACGAGCGCCAGGGCCCGGCCTTCAACGCCATCTTCTTCCGCAACCTGCTGCTGCTCCACGCCGCGAGCGGCGATGAGGCACTGCGCGCCGCGATCATCGCGGCGATGCGCGCCTACGCCGACGACGCCTGGGCGGGGCGGCGCAACCGGCGCAACCTGTTTCGCTTCTCGCGCTCCGGCGTCACATTGCTCGACCAGAGCTCGATCACGCAGATCCTGGCCCTGCTGGCCTGGGATCCGGAAGCGTATTGGAAGCTGGCCTAGCCGGCGGCCGGACGTGGACGCTCTACACCACGCATATGATGGAAAAGAGCGTCCACGTCCGGCCCCGCCACACTCCGCTCGGCGAGTGGTCTAACCTCCGTAGGACCGGGTTCGGTGTCGCCATCGTCGATACCGTGGACCTGGAGCTGTGCCGGAGGGCTCGGCATGATTGGGGGGTACCCGTTCAGGGGCACCCCAGGAGTGTGGGCCCGACCGCCCCGACAGGCCGGCGCATCACCGACGCCATGTACCCCGAAGCCCCTTCAGCGAGACTTGGCGGCCAACGTGTGCCGTCCGCTCCGCGTGCCGGATCGCCCGCGCACATGTCGACGGACGCGCTCACCGCACCATGGCCCGGCGGCCGCATCGTGGGCTCGCTGGTCGATGCGGCACGCGGGATCGACCCCGAGACGCGGAGCCGTTTCGGCCCGATCGCCCTGGCGGCGCTGCTGTCCGCGCTGTGGCTGGTGATCGGTCCGCGGACGGCCGACTTCGCGGCGCAGGCATACCACTCCAACTTCTTCACCCAGCACGGGTTCGCGCTGTGGGACAACCACTGGTTCGACGGCCATCTCTTCCCCGGCTACAGCCTCCTGTTCCCGCCCTTGGGAAGTGTTTTCGGTCCGCGCCTGGTCGGCGTGGCGGCGGTGCTGTGCTCGACGTTTGCGTTCAACGTGCTCGTTCGCCGCGAATGGGGCGTGCGGAGCAGCACCGCGGCGTATTGGTTCGCCGCCGCCGCGGTCGGGGACCTGTACATCGGCCGGGTGACGTTCGCACTCGGTTTCACGTTCGGACTCCTGGCCGTGCTCGCCGTCACCCGCCGGAGCCGAGTGCTCACGATCATTCTCGCCGCGTTGTGCGCCGCGGCCAGTCCGGTCGCCGGCCTGTTCCTCGGCTTCGTCGCGGTCCTGGGCTGGTCGGTCCTCGGCCCCGGACGGGTGGCTCTGCTGGCGCTTCCGGCGCTGGGGATGGCCGGGATGATGGGCGTCGTGTTCGGTGACGGCGGCGCCCAGCCGTTCGACCTGGCGGCCGCGATCGTCGACACGTTGCTGATCGTGCTCGTCGTCATCTGCATGGACGACGGACCGAAGGTCGTCCGTCGCGGTGCCGTTCTGTACGCCTGCCTGATCCCGCTGTGCTTCATCGTGCCGAGCCCGATGGGCAGCAACATCGCCCGTCTCGGCGTGCTGCTGGCCGGCCCGTTGATGCTGCTGTCCACGCGCGACGCCCGCCGGCCGCTGGTGCTCGTGACCTGCGCCGGCCTGGCGATCTGGCAGCTCTGGGGGCCGGTCACCGAGGTCGCCAAGACGTTCGACAATCCGTCGACGAGCGCCTCGTACTTCGCGCCGCTGATCAGCTATCTCGACCGCGCCGGCGCAGCCTCGGGGCGCGTGGAGGTGGTGCCGACCGCGACCCGCTGGGAGTCGGTCTACGTTGCCGCCCACTTCGACATGGCCCGCGGCTGGGAGACCCAGCTCGACGCCCGCTACAACGCCCTCTTCTACACCGGCCAGCTCACCCCGCAGTCCTATCGGCGATGGTTGCTGGCCAACGGCGTGCGCTTCGTCGCGCTGCCCGATGTCGTGCTCGAGCGCTGGGGCCAGCGCGAGCTGAAGCTGCTCTCGAACCCGCCGTCGTACCTGCGCCTGGCCTGGCACAACGCCCACTGGCGCGTGTTCGCAGTCGAGAGCTCCGAGCCGCTGGTCAGCGGCCCCGGCCGCCTGATGCGGATGACCACCGCCGGCGTGGCGATCCGCGCCCGCGCCCCCGGCGCGATCCTCGTCCACGTGCACTACACGCGCTACCTGCACGCGACCGGGCCCGCCTGCCTGAGTGCAGGCGCAACCCCCGAGCGATGGACCGTCGTGAACGCGACCGCGCCCGGGGAGATCGACATCAAGGCGAAGTGGAGCCTGTCGGCCGCACTCGGCACGCCCACGCCTTGCACCGCCCGCCCCGCCGCGCCCGCCGGCAACTGAGCCTGGCGCCTCAGCCCCGGCCTACTCGCCTAGTAGACGCGGACTGCGACCGGCGCGCCGGCGAGCCCAGCGTGGCGGCCTGCGACCGGCGCCTTCAGGGCCACCGTCGGCAGCATCCGCTCCAGCAGCCCCAACGCCGAATGCTGCAGCGCTTCGAGCGTGGGGGCCAGTGCCTCGCGCGCGGCCTCGCGCCCGGCGGCGCGACCTGCGCCCGCTCGCGCGGCGCGCGCGATCGACGCCGCGGCATCGCCGCCGGCGGCCCGCGCCGCCGCCCGGGCCCGGTCCCCGGCCGTGTCGCCAACGCCCGAGCGGGCCGCCGCCCACGCCGCCGCCGCAGCCGTCGCCCAGGCCATCTCGCGCGCGGTCGCGCGGGCGGCGACCCCGGCGGCCAGCCACGTGACCGGGCCGGCGCCCCAGGCACCGCGGGCGTGCTGACGGGCGTAGCGCAGCGCGTCGGACGCCGCCGGAAGGCCATCGGCCGACGTGACCTCGGAGAGCGACCACAGCCGGTTAGCGGCATCGTCCAGGTCGGCCGCGGCGAGCCAGGTGGGCGTGTAGGTCCGGATCAGCCAGTCCATGGCCATCCACGCGCGCTGGTGATCGAACCCATCGTCGGCGGTCCCGATCGTGCGGGTCAGGTACGGCCGCAACCGCTGGCGCGGACCGTCTTCGAGGCCGTCGTTCAGGGCGATGCAGAACGCACGGACCACGGGACTCACGCATTCCGGTTGGTCGGTGTGGGGCTCGCCGGCCAGATGACTGACCCACTCCATCGCGCACCGGCCCTGATCCGGTGTGGCATGTGTCCCATACGAGAGCGTGTAATCGGTGCTCATCATGTCCTCCTGGGGGCGGCTGGAACTCGGCCGCATTGTGCCTTGCCTGGGGCGGAAGTTCCAGGCTCAAGGGTGACTACCCAAGCGGGATAACCCCTACACACCGACTCGGCCCGCGTGCGGCGATGGTCTCAACGTCGGCCTGACGCGGCCGATCACCTGCTCGGATTGGCTCCCTCGACGGCGACGCCCGGGCCCGGTTCCTGACCCTCGCCACGCAGGCTGCCGCCGCCACGCCCCCGACAACCTGGACACGATCTTCCATCCGCTCGGGCATCCGCTGCCGGATCCGGCCGGGGCCCAACTTAGAAGGTGTCCTTGCCCGGGGTGATCTGGGGTGGGGCGTTCGACGTGACGCCCGGCGTGACACCGAAATACTCGCCGCTGATTCTGCCGCCCTGGACGGTCAGCTTGAGAAAGCCGTATTCCGAGTCGTCGCCGTACTCGAACGTCACGCCGGGCGCGAGCTGCTCGCCGGCCTTCGAGCCGGGGGCGAGCTTGTGCAGGTTGTGGTAGCCCGAGTTCCCGATCACGATGTACGGGACGGGGTGCGCGAGGTTGGTTCGGGTGAAGCGCTGATAGTCGTGGACGTGCCCGGAGATCACGAGCTGTGGCAGGCGGCCCGAGGCGGTGAACGCCGAGTCGAGCGCGATCCCCATCTTCTGCGACCCGCCGTGGTGGGCATCGATGCTGTAGGGCGGGTGGTGCAGCGTGACGATCAGCGGCAGCTTCGGGTCCGCGGCCTTGAGCTCACCCGTCAGCCAGTCGATCTGTGACTTCTCCAGGTGACCGCCCGAGGGCACGTTCGAGTACAGGCCGACGATGGTGACCGCTGCGCACTGCAGCGTCCAATCGCAATACGGCTGCGTCTGCACATCTCGCTCGTACTCCTCGCTGCCGACGGGCAGGGTGGGCTTGGCGGCGCAGAAGTTCGCCATCCAGGTGTCGAGCGGCGTGCGCTTCGGATCGTCGGTCGTGTCGCCGTCGTGGTTGCCCGGGATGCTCAGGAACGGGACCGCCAGGTGCGCGTAGGCCTCGTAGAACTGGGGCGTCCATTGCGCCGCGTCGGCGTTGAAGTAGACGACGTCACCGACGCTGTAGACAAACGCCGGCGGCGACTGCGCCTCCATCGCGAGCGTGACCGCGTTCTGTGGGTTCGGGTCATTGATGCCGCCGTGATCGCCGATCACGAAGAACGACAGCGGAGTGGTCTCGTGCACGCCGAGGTCGGCGGCTTTGGCCCGGCCACCCTGTCCGGCCGGAAGCGGCTGCGTCGGGACGGTCGGCGGGAATGTCTTTTGTAGCTGTTCCGCCGCCGTGGCGGGCGGGATTCCGACCTGTCGTGACGCGACGTTACTCACTGGACTCATCCGAGTGCTCCTATGTCAGGGGGGGCCGGACGGTACGCGAACGGTCGGATACGGCCATTCGCAATGACCACGATCAGGCGCGCACAGGTCGGCGTCGCCGCCCAAGCCTGTCGCTCAGGGCGCCAACCGGCGGCCGAGACCGCTGCGGATCGCCTCGTTCTCGGTGGCCGCGGGACCCGCGGCGCCGGCGCAGACGCCACGGTTCTCCGCCTGCGTCAACGGCGAGCGCGGCCCGGCAACGAAGTAGTTGCTGTCGATCGTGCGCTGAATCGATCCCTCGTTCTTCTGGGCGGCGCCGATCTCGGTCGGAGTGGCGATGCCGAAGTGCCCCTGCCAACAGGCCCACGGAGCCTGGGCGATGTCGACCAGCGGTGTGGTCTGTGCCCGGAAGGCGTACCGGCCCGAGCCGCACACGATCCAATCGCTGGTGATGCCGTTCAGGCCATGCGCATATCGCAGCCGCGCACCGCAGTGCGCGTCGTAGCTGGGATGACCGCCGAACGCCGCCTCGACGATCGGATGCCCTTCGTCGAAGGTGAGCCGGGGGCTGTCCCAGCGGTAGTACTGGCCCTCGTCGCTGTGCCTGGCCATGTACAGCCACTGCGGCGCCAGGGTGTGGGGATCGAGCAGCACCGTGACGTGCTCCCAGTCGCCCTGATGCAGATCGGTGTTGACGACGTCGCCTGCCAGCGGTGCATCGTTCATCAGGTCGGGGGTGGCCGCCGTCGGGTAGTAGTTGTAGGGATAGAGGAACCAGTACTGGAGCGCGAGCAGGCCGGCGGGCACGGCAGCATTGCGAGCCGGGTAGCGGGAGAAGTCCGCGGGCCCGGAGTAGTAGAAGTAGACCTGCGCGCTGCTCCACGGATCGAGCGTGCTCGGGTCCGCGAGCCAGCTGTGCAGGGTGGGCAGCGGCGTCTGCAGCCCGCGCTGCCCGCGCAGGAACGCCGCCCATTGACCCGTCGGGTCGACGTCCAGAGGAGGATTGGCCGGGTACTGGAGGAAGTCGTCGGGGCTGCTGCCGGACGGCTTCAGATCGGTCAGAATCGGCGCTCGGACGGCGCAGACGCCGGGCAGGTGATGCAAGCACGTCGGCTGGCCGGTGGGTCCGGCGTCAGCGAGCAGCGCACCCACCGAGACCGGCCAGAAGCGATCGGCAGCTGTGACCAGGATCGTTGGTTGGTACCGGCGGGCGAGTGCGGCGATCCAGTGGGTCGTCTGCTCGATCGGCGGCTCGCCGTCGCTGGCACGGCCGTTCGGGGGCGCCGGCCCGGCGATCACGCCCGTGCCGAGTGCGGGAGCCGCGAAGCCGACGCTGGGGGGCCGGAGCGACGAGCCCGCGCACGTCGGCCGCGCGGCTCTGAGCTCGGGATGGATCCAGGTTGGCGTGCCGGCATCGATGCCGAGCGCGTGCAGGGCGAGGGTCGGCAATGATGGCTGGCGGCCGGAGTCCACGACGAACGGGGCGCCCCCGGTGGCCATGCCGGCAACCCGGGCGGCCGGGGTGAACGAGACCGCCTCGTCGGTCGAGGTCGCGTCGGCCAGCGGCGTGCACGTCACAACGTAGACGCCGGCGCTCGTGCGGGCGAGGTAGCCACCCGAGCGCGTCCCCGATGCCGTTGTGATGATCGTGTGCGAGAAGGAGACCGGCGGGACGGCGTAGTACGCGAGCCCGACCAGCGCGTAGATGGTGAGCAGGATCCACGGCAGCGGTGAGAGCACGAACTCGAGCTTCGAGCCCGGCGGACTGTGGGTGCGGCCGAACAGTCGTCCCAGCGTGGCGATTCCGGCCCAGGTCAGGATCAGCAGCCCCAGCGGCGCGGAGCAGAGCATCGCCACCACAACCACGATCACCCACAGGATCGCGTGGATCACGCGGCCGCCCCGCAGGGGCCCGAGCAGCACCAGGACGACGGTGGCGAGGACCGAGAGCACGGCCCACGGTCCCACCAGCGCCCACCACAGGCCGGGCCGGATCTGGTCGATCAGCGGCTCGATCAGCCGCGCTCCGGCCAGACCGAGCGCAGCGGCCAGAACGCCGACGTTGAAACCGGCTACGACGCGCACGAACGGATCGCCGGGCGGCTTCACCGCCGGCGTTGAGTCCGGCGCGGGAGGTGAGGCGCGCGCGGCCGTGCGGCCGGAGGTGACGACCGCGTGCCACTGCGGGGAGCGCTGGTCCCACGTCCACGCGTGCGTCGCCCACGCCACGGCGCACATGGCGGCGAAGGCGGCCGCCATCAGCAGTACCGTTCGCAGCCCGGTGGCCAGGAGCACCTTGTCGTCGATCACCGGCAGCGACGCATCGATCGGGAGCCGCGCGGCGGTGAGCCGGACCCAGGTTACGAGCCAACCGATCACGTAGACGTAGACGGCAAGGGCAACCGAGAAGCCGGCAACCTTGACCAGATCGCGCGCGTCGGATCGCCGTGCATCCATGTGCGGATCATGTCCGAAGCGACGGCGGCGAGCAGCCGAGGCTCAGGTGACGGTGAACATCCTCCTGCCCCGGAGGCGGCGGCGCTGAGGGCGCGGGCGCGCCGGCCGCCGCGGCAAGAGGAGCGACGACGCCGGCGTGGAACCAGGCTCGATGGGCCCGGGTCGACTGCACGCGCTCGTGGACGGCGTGTTCGCGATCGCGATCACGCTGCTCGTGCTCGACCTGCCCCGGCCGGTGGACTCGGGCCGTCTGACCCACGACCTGCTGCACGATTGGCCCACCTATGTGGCCTACCTGGTCTCGTTCGCGACCATCGGCATCGTGTGGATCGAGCACCACGGCATGATGAGCGCCGTGCGCGAGGTCAGCCGCCGCTTCCTGGAGCGCACGCTGCTGTTCCTGCTGTTCGTCTCGATCATCCCCTGGCCCACCTCGATCGCCGCCGGCTACGCGGATCACGGGTCTCAGGCCCGCCCGGCCGCCATCCTCTACGCGGCCACGATGCTCCTCATGGGCGTGTCGTTCAGCCTCAGCTGGCGGTACCTCGCCAAGCATCCAAGCCTCGTCGCCGCCCCCGCGCGCACGGCATTTCCAGCGGGCTTCCGGCGCGCGCTGGCCGGCGGCCTGATCTACCTCGTGGCGATCGCCGTGGCCTTCGTGAGCCCGGCGGCGTCATTCGCGATCGACGCCGTGATCGCGCTCTACTTCGCCGTCTCCAAGAGCGAGGTCCCGGGCCTGATTCAGCGCGCCGCCCGCGCCGAGGACGCCGGCTCGCGGCGCCACACCGGACAATCTCTCTGACGAGCGCGGTGCGCGTCAAGCCGGGCACCGTCCGGGCGGCCGATCACCCGAGCACGAGCCGGTACTCGGTGAGCATCAGCGTCAGGTCCTCGCTCCATTCCTCACCGGTCACCGTCCATCCGCGGCGCTCGTAGAAGCGGCGCGCCCGCGCGTGCAGTGACGGAGTGAACAGGCGAGCACGCGCGTAGCCCTGCGCCCGCATCACGCCGGTCGCAGCGTCGTGCAGCAGTGGCGCCACCCCACGACCCCACCATTCGGGCAGCACGAACAGCTGCCACAGGTGGCACAGCCTTGGAATCAGTTCGCGCTCCGCGTCGGCCCGGCGCGGCTCCGCGACCGAGCGCTCCCGCCCGGGGACGAACGCGATGTGGCCGACCGGCGACCCACCGGATAGCGCCAGCATCGCCCAGGTCCGCGGATCGGCGAGCCGCTCGACGGTACGATCGCGGCCGGCCGTCGCATCCGGCGCAACCCAGCCCAGGGGCGCGAAGACGCCGTAGGAATCGAAACCCGACTGCACGTTGGCCAGGATCGTGTCGACGTCGTCCACTGTGCCCCGCCGCGTCGCGATTCCGCCGATCATGATCGCGATTCTTGCGCACCGTCCCCACCGCACGGGCACCCAGCGTCAGAGCGATTCGGAGCGCCGGTCTCGCGCTAGCCTTGCGGTATGGGGGACACCGTGACGTTCACACTCGAGCAGGCGCGGGCAGCGGGCGAGCAGATCGGCATCGACTGGTCCCGCTCCCGGTTCGACGTCGAACAGCTGCGACGCGGAATGGACGTCGAGCTCGAGCACGGCACCCAGGACCTCGCCACGAACGTCACCGACGACGACCTCACCGTGACCGCGAAGATCGCGCGGGCCCACCTCAACGAGTTCCCCGACTACTACACGCGCCTCGCGGCGATGGAAGCCGAAGCCGAGGCCTACTGGGCCACGCGGGACGAGTAGAGCCGGCGCGCATGGCCAGGCCGGTCGTGTGCATCGTCGGGGCCAGCGTGGCGGGGCTCGAGGCGCTGCTCTGGGCCGGCGAGGCGCTCGGCGACCGAGCCGAGCTGCAGCTGATCGCGCCCGATAACGAGTTCCGCTACCGCCCGATGAACTCGGGGTCGCTGTTCCGTCCCGCCCGCGAACGCGGACTGGCGATCGCCGATCTCGTCGCTGAGGCCGGCGCCTCGCGCGTTGCCGACCGCGTCGATGCCGTTCACCAGCCCGAGCGCCAGCTGCTCACGCGCGACGGGGACATCTACGCATTCGACTATCTCCTGATCGCGCTCGGCGCACGGTCGAAGCGGGCCGTGAGCCGCGGCTACCTGTGGGAGCGCGGGCATGACCCCGGCTTCCTCGACCGCACGATCGCGGAGGTTGCCGCCGGCCGGGTGCGCAGCGTCGCCGTGGTCGTGCCACGCGGCGCGCGCTGGCCGATTCCGGCCTACGAGCTCGCGCTGGTGCTGGCGTGGACGGCGTCCGGGACCGGAGCCCGAATCGCCCTGGTCACCCCGGAGGAGCACCCGCTCGCCGCGCTCGGGCCCGAGGCCACGGAGGCGGTGTCACGCGAGCTCGACTCCGCCGGCGTGGAGACGATCAGCGGGGTCGAGCTGCTCGACGAGCCGCGTCCGGAAGACCAACCCATCCGTCCCACGGATCTCGTGCTCCTGCCCGAGGAGCCGGACGCTCGGGCCGGGTCGCTGACCGGCCGCCCGACCGATCCCGCGCGCCTGCGCCTCGGTGAGGGCTCCCCGGTCCATTACGACCGCCTGATCTCGCTGCCCACCGTCGAGGGGCCGTTCCTGGCCGGGGTCGCGGAGGACGCCGACGGCTTCATCGAGGTCGACGACGGCCTGAAGGTCTGCGGCAGTGATCGAGTCTGGGCGGCGGGCGGCTGCGTCGCGGCGGCGCTCGAGCACAGCGCGCTCGGCGCCCGGCAGGCCGACAGCGCGATCGCCGCGATCGTGGCCGCGATCACCGGCGAGTCGAGCACCGAGCCGCCCGCGCCCACGGGTGCGCCGGAGCTCACCGGGATCCTGCTGACCGGTCATCGCGACCAGTGGCGGGCCGAGAATCCTCCCGGGACGCAGGAGCCCTCCACCCGGTGCCTCTGGTGGCCGCCCGGACGAGCGGTCGGGCGCATGCTGGCCCAACGGATCGCCGCCTGGGACCCGTCGCTCCAGCCCGCGCTGCCCGCCCATCCGAGCGGACTCCTGATCCGCGTACCGGTGGCGCTGGGCTGCAACCACACGCCCTCGGTCACGGCCCGCGACGAGGTCACGAGCGAGGTGCGCGTGGCTCGGCAGCACGACATCGAGAACCGGCAGCTGCTCGCGGTGAAGCGGCGCGAGCGCGCCGCCAACGCGCAGATCGAGGCGATGGACGCGGAGCTCCACACGCTGGCCGAGCACCAGCAGGAGGCGATCCGCGAGCTCAAACAGCACGGCTACCTGACCCACCACGGCCCGGTGTGAGGCGGGCGAGACGTCTAGGAGGGCGGTGCCGCGATGAACGCGTCGAGGCCCGCCCGGTGAGCATCCGCCACATGTCTCCGGGCTCCCTCCCGATCAGGTCGGTGAAGACAGGGTCGGAGAAGCGCGCGTCGGGCGCGTAGCACGCCGCCATCACCTCCCCCTGCCGCTCGGCGAAGGCGGCGTAGAAGCGCGCGATCAGCTCTTCGTTAGGGTGAGCCACAGGCGGACGCTACCAACACCGCGGGCCAACTCGAGGAGGCAACGTGCCAGACGGATCGGAGACCCCTGACCTCAGAATGCGAATGCTGGCCGACGGCGCGGCGATGCCGACCCTCGCGCTGGGGGTCTGGCAGGTGCCGGACGGACCCGAGTGCGAGCACGCGGTCCGGTGGGCGCTCGAGCTCGGCTACCGCCACATCGACACCGCCCAGGCCTACGGCAACGAGGCGAGCGTCGGCCGGGCGCTGCGCGACAGCGGCGTGCCCCGTGAGGAGGTCTTCCTCACGACGAAGTTCTATCCCGGGCACAGCGATGCGGCGACCGAGGCGGAGGGGAGCCTGCGGCGGCTCGGGGTCGACCAGCTCGACCTGTACATCGTCCACTGGCCGCAGGAGGGTCCGACCTGGGCCTGGCCGGGGATGGAGGAAGCCCATCGGCGCGGCCACGCCCGGTCGATCGGCGTCTCGAACTTCAGCGTCGAGGAACTCGAGCAGGTGAGCGCGGTCGCCACCATCCCGCCGGTCGTCGACCAGGTCCAGTTCAGTCCCTTCGAGTATCGGCGGGCGCTGCTCGAGGAGTGCGCCGAACGCGCGATCGCGCTCGAGGCCTACAGCCCGCTCGGGACCGGACGTCACCTGTCCGATCCGATCGTGACCGACATCGCCGGGCGGCTCGGACGGACGCCGGCCCAGGTCCTGATCCGCTGGTGCCTCCAGCGCGGGACGATCGTAATCCCGAAGTCGACCCATCGCGAGCGGATCGCCGAAAACGGCGCGGTCTACGACTTCGCCCTCCCCGACTCCGACATGACAGCCCTCGACGGGCTCGATCGCACCGGCGGGACCGACCACGCCCGCGAGCAGAAGTGGTGGTGAGCACACCAGGAGCGCGCTGGACGAGCGCGGGCCGCTAGCCGCTGAGCTCCCGCTCCGCCGCCGACCAGGCCTGCGCCCAGACGGCCTTGGCCGGACGGCGCAGCGCGGCGGCGGCGCGCGCGACGTCATCGTGCTCCGGCGCGATGTTGACGACCTCCCGGCCGAGACGGCCGACCTTGACCGTGACGGGCTCGCCGTCGACCGAGATGGTGTGCCGCTCGCGCTGCAGCTCCCAGCGGAGGACCGGCAGGATGCGCACGCCAAGCGTGGTCGTGTGGCGCAGCATCGCCTCCGCGACCTCGCGCTCGCGGTCCGGGCGCGCGACGGCGGTGAGCACGACGCCGGGTCGGCCCTTCTTCATCTGCACCGGGGCGACCCAGGCATCGAGCGCCCCGGCGGCCCAGCACGCGGCCGCGGCGTCGGCGATGAGCTCGCCGGAGAGATCGTCGAGCGTGCACTCGACCAGCACCGCGGGCCGGCGAGCGTCTGGCCCCTCGCCGTCGGCCGCTGTCCCGAGCAGCACCCGGACGAGGTTGGGCCGCTCGGCGAGCTCGCGGTCGCCGGCGCCGTAGCCGACGGCCTCGAGCGTCAGCGCCGGCACCACGCCGAAGCGGTCCTCGGCGAGCGCGACGGCGAGCGCGGCACCGGTCGGGGTGACCAACTCGGCGTCGCCGTCGACGCCGTACAGCGGCGCGCCGCGCAGCAGCTCGAGCGTGGCCGGCGCGGGGAGCGGAAGCACTCCGTGCGTCGCCGAGACGAGACCGCGAGCGATCGGAAGCGGTGAGCAGATGACCCGCTCGACCTCGAGCGCCTCGAGCGCCAGCGCCACCCCGCACACGTCGGCCAGCGCGTCGACGGCACCGACCTCGTGAAACTCGACCTCCTCGGGCGCGCGCCGATGGACGCGGCCCTCGGCATGCGCGAGTCGGCGAAAGGTCTCCTGCGCACGTGCCCGCGCGCGTGCGGGAAGCCCGGCGCGATCCACGATCCCCCGCACGTCCGCCCAGCTTCGATGCCCGTGCTCCGGCGCCGCGATCACCCGCACCGACGCGGCGGCCAGGCCGTGGCGCTCGGTCGCCGTGGCGGCGAGGTCGAGTCCGTCGATGCCCAGCCCGCGGAGTCCCGCGCGGACCGTGTCCAACGCCGCGCCGGCGTCGAGCAGCGCGCCGAGCAGCATGTCCCCGGCGAGCCCGCCGATCGCGTCGATGTACAGCAGCCGCCGCGTGCTCACACGGCGCCCGCGGCGGCGCGCGCGATCCGCGCAGCGATCGTCGCCGCACCGAACCCGTCGTCGATGTTGACGACGGCCACGCCCGGAGCGCACGAGGTCAGCATCGCCAGCAGTGCCGGGATGCCGCCAGCGGCGACGCCGTAGCCGGTGCTCGTGGGCACCGCGATCACCGGTGCGGCCACGAGCCCGCCGACCACCGAGGCCAGCGCGGCGTCGTGCCCGGCCACGACGACGACGCAGTCAGCCGCGCGCAGGTCATCGAGCGCCAGCGCCAGCCGGTGCAGCCCGGCGACGCCGACGTCCTCCTGCACGCGGACCCCCGCGCCGAACAACCGCGCGCACGTCGCCACCTCGCGCAGCACCGGACCGTCCGCGGTGCCGGCCGAGACGACCGACACCGTGCCGGCGGGCTCGGGCACGTCGCGGGCGATCCACAACAGCCGCGCGCCGGCGTCCGCTTCGACCTCGCCGACGGCTTCTCGCACGGCTGCCCGCACCGCCGCGTCGGCCCGGGTGACGAGGATCGTCTCGTGACCGCGGTCGCGTAGCGCAGTCACGATGGCCACGACCTGCTCGGGCTCCTTGCCTTCGGCGAGGACCGCCTCGGGCACGCCCTGGCGCTCTCCGCGCCGGGCGTCGAGGCGGGCGAAACCGAGGTCCAGGAGCGGCGCGCGGGTCAGCCGCTCCTCGGCCGCCTCGGGTGAGAGCTCGCCGCGGGCGAGCCGCTCGACGACCTCGCGTAGCTCGGCCCGGGACATCGCGCCCAAGTGTAGTCCCGACCTTCGCACCCGCCGCGGCGCGGGACCCGTTCAGCGCAGCCGGAACAGGTCCTCTCCGGCGTCCGGCACGACCAGCGTCTCCGGGTCCGCCGCCCACGCCTCGGGGTCGATCCCGGCCGGGTCCAGATAGTCCAGGTTGACCGCGCGGGTCTGCTCCTCCGGGATGCCGGTCGCGAGGGTGACGATGACCCGATCGCGCTCGCCGTGCACCGCGTCGTAGGTGCCCACGCCGCGCAGATGGGTCGAGTGCGCAAGGTCGCCCCAGTGGTACGCCTGAAACCGGTCCCACTGCTTGACGAAGTAATCGCGACAGTGGTAGCCGATCTCGGCGATGGCCGGATGCGTGGCGCTGATCTCGTGGATGTGCGGCGCGTAGAGCACCACCTGCCCGCCGTCGGCGACGATCGGCTCGACCTTGTAGAAGCCCTTGGCCCCGGTCCACATGTCGTCGTACTTCTCCGGGATCAGGGATAGCACCCGGCGGACGGGTGCGTCGAGATGGAGGATGTGGGCCGCCGCCGACACCTCGCTGGCCGCTTCCCAGGCCGACCCGGGATCGCCGAACGCGACCGAGTGCAGCTCGTGGGGGGAGCGCGACTTCGTGACCAGGCACAGCGCCAGGCGCTGCACCGGCAACAGCGACGCGGCCTCGTCGATCAGCGCGCGGACCGGCGTGATGCCTCGGGTCCCGATCACCTCGGCATTGGTGATCAGCGCGCCGAGCCAGTGCGAGAGGTCGATCAGCTCCCGGCCGGACACGCCGGGGAACAGGTACTTGTTGCCACCGGAGAAGCCAACCACCTCGTGCGGGAAGACCGGCCCGACGATCAGCGTGACGTCGTGCTCGACGACGGCGCGATTGACCCTCACGTTGACCGAGTGGCGCAGCATACCGTCCGACAGCTCGGCGATCCGGTCCTCGGAGATCCTGCCGACATCGGCGAACGTGGCCGGATCCCACCAGGCATGGTTGAGCACGGTCATGGCCGGATACCGCGCGCCCGCCGCCCCGATCTCGTAGCCGAGATGAGCGGCCAGCGCCGGCTCGCTCATCGCGGCATGGGTACCGAGCGCGATCACCACCGTGAGCCGGCTGACGCGACCGCGCAGCGCGCCGTGGAGCGCTGAGAGCAACAGCGGCAACGGCGCGCTGCGGGTGCCGTCGGGCACCAGGACGCACACGCTGCGGTCGTCGAGGTCGGCCGCGCCGAGCTGCTCGGCCACGAAGCGCGAGACCTGCTCGTCGGTCAGGACGCCGTCGGCCCCGCCGATCTGACCCGCTGCGACGGCCGGGGTTCCTGGGCTCACCGTGTCTGTCATCTCCGACCTCGAGCGTCGCGTGGACCGGACGCATCGGGCGCGCTTGCCTCCCCGCGCCGACATGGTCCACTATAGGGGCGTGGCCGTCGCCGACTCCGTGCTGGTGCTGCATCCGGACCGACTGCTGCCCTCGGACCCAGGCCTGCGTGCGATCGCGCGACGGCTGTACGAGACGGTGCGCGAGCTGCCGGTGATCTCGCCGCACGGCCACGTCGATCCGCAACTGCTGCTCGACGACAGTCCGTTTCCCGATCCGGCCACGCTGCTGGTGACGCCCGACCACTACGTGACGCGGCTGTTGCACGCCGACGGCGTCGCCCTGGAGGCGCTGGGCGTCGGGCAGGGACCGCTCTCGGAGGACGCGGCACGCGCGGTGTGGCGACTGCTATGCGGGCGCTGGACGCTGTTCGGAGGCACGCCCGTTCGCGTCTGGCTCGAGGCCGAGCTCGCCGACATCTTCGGCGTCACCACGCGCCCGTCGCCCCGGAGCGCGGACGCCATCTACGACCAGGTGGCCGAGCGGCTCGGTGAGGACGGGTATCGCCCGCGCGCACTGGCCCGCCGGTTCCGGATCTCGGTCCTGGCCACGACCGACGACCCGTGCTCCGACCTCGCAGCGCATGCCGCGCTGGCCGCCGAGCCGGGGTGGCCGGAGCGCGTCATCCCGACGTTCCGACCCGACCGCTACCTCGAACCGGCAGAGCCCGGATGGCGAGAGGCGATGGTGCGACTCGGGGAGGTCGCGGGCATCGACACGGGTGACTACGCCGGCTATGTGCACGCCCTGGAGGAGCGGAGGCGACACTTCATCAGGCACGGTGCAACGTCGGCGGACCATAGCCACGCCGACGTGCGCACCGACCCGCTCGAGCCCGCCGACGCTGCGCGCATCTATCGCGCCGCGCTCGCGGGCGACGCCACGCCCGAGGAGGCCGCGGCCTTCCGCCGGCACATGCTGCTGGAGATGGCCCGGATGTCGTGCGAGGACGGCCTCGTGATGACGCTTCATCCGGGCATCAGGCGCAACCACCACCGGCCGACGTTCGCGCGCCTCGGAGCCGACACCGGGCACGACATCCCGATCCGGATCGAGTTCACCGACGCGCTGCGCCCGCTGCTGGAGCGCTTCGGCACGCACGCCGGTTTTCACCTGATCATCTTCACCGTCGACGAGACAGCGTGGTCACGCGAGCTCGCGCCGATGGCCGGGTTCTATCCCGCGGTCTACGTCGGGGTGCCGTGGTGGTTCCTTGACGCGCCCGACGCGATCCGGCGCTTCCACGCCGCTGTCACCGAGACGGCCGGCTTCTCGCGCACGTCGGGCTTCGTCGACGACACACGCGCTTTCTGCTCGATCCCCGCCCGTCACGACATGTCGCGGCGGATCGACGCAGGGGTGCTGGCTCGGCTGGTGGCCGAGCACCGGCTCGAGGAGGACGAAGCAGCCGAGATCGCCCTCGATCTCGTCAGCGGACGCCCGACCGTCGTGTTCAAGCTGTGACGGTCCCGCGGCTCTCACGCGCCGCCGGGCACGGGCGCGCCGCGGCGCCGGTGCGGCTCCTGCACCTCGGCCTGGGCAACTTCTTCCGCGCCCATCAGTGCTGGTACACCGAGCATGCCCCGGACGCCGCGGAGTGGGGAATCGCGGCGTTCACCGGCCGCGACAGCAGCGCCCGGGTCGAAGCGCTGAACCGGCAGCAGGGCTTGTACACGCTGGTGTCACGAGGGCGCGACCGGGACCGCCTCGAGCTCGTGGGCAGCCTGTCGCACGCCCATGTGGCCGGCGACAACGACGCGTGGTTGCGGTACTTCGCAACCGACGAACTGGCGGCCGTGACGATCACCGTGAGCGAGGCCGGCTGGTTGCGCGGCGCCGGCGGCGGCCTCGATCGCGAGCGCCCCGACGTCCAAGCCGACGTGGCGGCGCTGCGCCGCGATCCCACGCGCATCGTTCGGACCGCGCCGGCGCGCCTGGTGGCCGGCCTCGCGGCACGCCGGCGGGCGGGCGCCGGTCCGATCGCGATCGTGCCGTGCGACAACACGCCCGGCAACGGGGCGCTCGCACGGCGGATCATCGGCGACCTGGCCGAGCTCGTCGACGCCGGGGGGACCGCGTTCCTCGAGCGGTCGGTGGCCGTGGTGAGCACGATGGTCGACCGGATCACACCGCGCGCGACGCCGGGCGATATCCGCGCCGTCCAGGCGTCCACGGGGTTGGCTGACCGCTGCCCGGTCGTCTGCGAGCCGTTCGCAGAGTGGGTGCTCAGCGGCCCCTTCCCCGGCGGCCGCCCAGGCTGGGAGGCCGCCGGCGCGCGGTTCACCGACGACGTGGCCCCGTACGAGAACCGCAAGCTGTGGCTCCTCAACGGCGCCCACTCGCTGCTCGCCTACGCCGGGTCGATCCGGGGCCACCGGACGACGCCCGAGGCGATCGCGGACGAGACGTGCCGCTCGTGGGTCGAGGAGTGGTGGGCGGTGGCCTCGCCCCACCTCGATCAGCCCGCCGAGGCGATCGCCGCATACCGGGCGGCGCTGGTCGAGCGGTTCGCCAACGCCCGCCTGGGCGACCGGCTGGACCGGATCGCGGCCGACGGCTCGCAGAAGCTCCCGATCCGCATCCTCCCCGTGCTGGAGGCCGAGCGCGACGCCGGACGCATGCCCACGGCAGCGACGCGCGTGCTCGCGGCGTGGGTGTGCCACCTGCGCGGGCTCGGCGCCCCCGTGGACGACGCCCGCGCCGACGAGGTCGTGCCGCTGGCCACGGGCGAGCTGCGGGAGGCGATCCCGCGCGTGCTGGGCGCGCTCGACCCCGCGCTCAGCGCCGACGACGACCTCTTGGCGACGGTCCTCGAGCAGAGCCGGCAGCTCTCCCGGGGGGGCGCCGAGTGATGACGCCGGCGCCCGCACAGGTGATCATCGGTCTCGACGTGGGCACGACCGACGTCAAGGCGGCAGCCTTCGGGCTGGGCTCGTCGTGGCGCGCCATGGGCTACCGCGAGTACCCCCTGCTCGCGCCTTCGCCGGGTCAGGCCGTGCAGGATCCCGCCGCGCTCGTGACCGCCTGCGGCGAGGCGCTGGCCGAGTGCGTCGCGCTCGCCGGCCACGCCGAGGTGGTGGCGATCTCCGTTGGCGCCGCGATGCACGGGCTGATGGCGCTCGACGGCGAGCTGCGCCCGATCACGCCGCTGATCACGTGGGCCGACGCGCGGGCGCGAGAGCAGGCGCGGGCGCTGCGCGCCTCGGGGCAGGCCGGCGAGCTGCACGCGCTCACCGGCGCGCCGGTGCACCCCATGACCCCGTTGACGAAGCTGCTGTGGTTTCGCCACCACGATCCCGACACGTGGGCGAGCGCGCGCAGGTGGGTCGGCCTCAAGGACTACGTGCTCGAGTGGCTGACCGGCAGCCTCGTGACCGAGCTGTCCTCGGCGTCGGGCACCGGCCTGCTCGACATGTCCACGCGGACCTGGAGCACGGAGGCGCTGGAGCTGTGCGGCCTCGACGCCGGGCGCCTCCCGCCGATCATGGCCACGACCGCCGCGCTCGCGCTCGCCGCACCCGCGGCCCGCGCCGTCGGGCTCGCGGCCGGCACGCCGGTCGTCGTCGGCGCGGGCGACGGGCCGCTCGGCAACCTCGGCACCGGAGCGATCTCGCCCGGCATCGCCGGCCTGTCGCTCGGCACCAGCGGCGCCGTCCGCATGGCGGTGAGCGAGCCACGGGTCGATGCCGGACGGACGTTGTTCTGCTACGCCCTGACCGACGCGCTGTGGGTCGTCGGGGGGGCGATCAGCAACGGTGGCTCCGCGATGCGCTGGGCCGGCGGCGCCCTCGTGCCCGACGTGCAGGCCGCTGCCGGCGACCAGGGTCCCGATGCCGCCGTGCTCGCGCTTGCCGCGAGCGTGCCGGCGGGCTGCGACGGCCTCGTGATGCTTCCCTACCTGCTGGCCGAGCGCGCGCCGCTGTGGGACCCGGACCTCCCCGGAGCGTATCTCGGCCTGCGCCGCGCGCACACCCGCGCGCACCTTGTCCGCGCGGCGGCGGAAGGCGTCTGTCTGCAGATGCGCACGATCCTCGACCAGCTCGACGCGGTGACGCCAGTCGACTCCGTGCGGGTGACCGGCGGCGTCTTCCGCTCGACGCTCTGGCGCGAGGTGACGGCGGCGATGCTCGGCCGCTCGATCGACGTCGTCGGCAATGCTGAGGGCACGGCGCTCGGCGCCGCCGCGCTCGGCCTGTTCGGTCTGGGCCGGTCGCCGTCACTCCCCGACGCCGTCGCGGAGCTCTCGGCCTCCGGGCCGCCGGAGACGATCGACGCCGATCCCGAGCTCGTCGCAACGTATGACCGGCTGCGGGCGTCGGTACCCGAGCTCATCGACGCGCTCGGCGCCGTGGCCGGGCTGTTGCGACCGTCATGATGTCGACATGGAGAGAGCTGAGCTCGAGGCGGCGAATCGGGTCGGGGCACTTCTGGCCGGGCACGCGCCGCTGGGCGTGGCGTTCTCGGGTGGCGTGGATTCGGCGACGCTGCTCGCGCTGGCGGCCCGGTCGCTCGGCCGGCAGCGTGTCCTGGCCGTGCTCGGTGTCTCGCCGAGCCTCGCCGCCGAGGAGCGCGCAGCCGCCCAGGAGGTGGCGGCGTTCATCGGGGTGCCCATCGTCGAGGTGGCGACGTTCGAGGGCGATCGCGCCGCGTACCGGCGCAACGGGCCCGACCGCTGCTTTCACTGCAAGGACGAGCTGTTCACCCGTATCTCCGACGAGGTCGTGGTCCGCCATCGGCTCGCGGCCGTCGCCTACGGCGAGAACGCCGACGACGCGCGCCGGCCGGACCGCCCCGGAGCGAGCGCCGCGACCGCACATCGGGTGCTCCGCCCGCTGGCGGACGCGGGGATCGACAAGGCCGGGGTGCGACGGATCGCCCGGGCGCTCGCCCTCCCCTGTGCCGAGAAACCGGCGGCGCCATGCTTGGCCTCGCGGGTCCCGCACTTCGACGAGGTCGTCCCGGCGAAGCTCGGTCAGGTCGAGACCGCCGAGGCGGCCCTGCGCAGGCTGGGCTTCGACGACCTGCGGGTCAGGCACCACGGCGAGGTCGCGAGGATCGAGCTGCCGGTCGCCGACCTCCAGCGAGCCGTGATCTCGCCGCTGCGCGAGGCGGTGCAGCAGGCCGTGAGCTCCGCGGGCTTCCGCTTCGTCGCGCTCGACCTCGCCGGCGTGCAGTCGGGAGCGTTTACGCTTCCGCTCGTGAGGGACGCATGACGCGCCGGGCTTCGATCGCGGCCGGCGTCGCAGCGGCGGTGCTCGCCGGCGGCGCCCCGAGCGCGGCCGCGGTGCCCCGGAGCGTTCTGTCCGGAGCGGTTCGCACTGGTGCGGCGCCCCTCCGCGGCTCCTCCGTGGCGCTGTTCGCCGCCGGGAGCGCCGCGCCGCGTCGGCTCGGCACGACGGTCACGGGAGCACGGGGCGAGTTCCGGATCTCCTACGTGCGGCCGGGTGGCACCGGCATCCTGTACGTGGTCGCGACCGGCGGCGGCCGTGCGGCCGGACGTGCGGTGCAGCTACTGAGCGTGGCCGGATCGGTGGCCCGGCCGCTGAGCGCGGTGACCGTCAACGAGCTGACGACGGTCGGGTCGGCCTATGCGCTGGCCCAGTTCGCGCACGGGGTCGCGGTGCGCGGAGCGTCACCCGGCCTCGAGAATGCGGCGGAGACCGCGTTGAACCTGATCGCTCCCCCCGGCGGGGGCATCAGCCCGGTCATCGCCACGCCACCGAACGGAACCGACACGGACACGCTGGCGACCCTGCGGACGCTTGGGAACATCGTCGCCGGATGCACCCGCGGGACTCCGCGGAGCTGTCTGCGCCTGTTCCTCGCGGCGCGGCCGCCGAGTGGCCGTCTGCCCACCAACACGCTGCAGGCGGTGCTCGACATCGCGCACAACCCCACCAACCGGGCCGCGGCACTGTTCGCCCTGGCGAAGGCGAGCACCTACACGCCCGCGCTGAGCGCGGCGCCGACAGCGTGGGTGCTGTCGATCAAGTACACGGCGGGCGGGTTCAACGGTCCCGGCCGAATGGCGTTCGACTCACGCGGCAACGTGTGGGTGACGAACAACTTCCAGCCACCGGCTCCGAGGACCTCAGCCGGGTTCGGCGTGGTCTCGCTGAGCCCGACCGGCCGGCCGATCAACAACAGCCCGGTCAAAGGCGGCGGGCTCGAGGGTGTCTGGTGGGGCATCGGAATCGATCAGCACGACCGCGTGTGGACGAGCAACTACACCGGCGCCGACACGACACCCTTCAACAGCCCGGACTTCACCGGCGGCACGAACGTCTCGGAGTTCACCGCCAACGGCACGCCGCTGTCGCCGTCGACCGGCTTCACCAACGGCGGAATCAGCGCGCCCCAGGGGATCGCCATCGACCGGCAGGGCAACGTCTGGATCGCCAACCACGTCGGGAACTCGATCACCGAGTACCCGGGCGGCAACCCCAGCGCCGCCAAGGTGTTCCTCAGCGCGAGCGGCGCGCTCTCGAAGCCGTTCGCGATCGCGATCGACGGCCGCGGCACCAAGTGGGTGACCGTGAACGCGATCAGCAACACGCTCCCGGGCATGGTGACGCGGATCGACGCGAGCGGCAACGTGCTGCCGGCGATCACGGGCGGAGGCCTGAGCTCCCCCCAGGGTCTCGCCGTCGATCAGCGCGGTAACGTCTGGGTGGCCAACCGGCAGGGCTCAACGATCACGGAGATCTCGCCCAACGGGCAGATCGATCCACGCTCCCCGCTCAAGGCCCCGAGTCTGATCGGCCCCTGGAGCATCGCCGTCGACGGCAGCGGCAACCTGTGGCTGGCCAGCTTCATCGGCCAGACCCTGACCGAGCTGTGCGGGGCCAACACCTCCGCCTGCCCGCCCGGCGCGCACACCGGCGACGTGCTCTCCCCCCGCGCCCGCGGGTTCACCAACGGCGGCCTCGAGCATCTCACCGCCGTGCAGATCGACGAGTCGGGCAACGTCTGGGTGGCGAATAACTGGCGACGCCTCGTGCCGACCGTCGGCGGCGACGGGCTGGTGGAGTTCGTCGGCCAGGCGCCACCGGTCAAGACACCGATGATCGGGCCTCCGCAGCGGCCGTGAGGGGCGCAATCGCCGGGCTGGGGATCGCGATGCTGACGCGAGGCGCTCACAATCGATCCCGCGCGCGCCCTGGCCGAGGCGTAGGCTTCGAATCCCGACCAGGAGGTGCTGACGTGATCGTCATGTTCACTGCCCGCCGTCTCAAGCCGGGCGCATGGGAGCAGTTCCGCCGTGCCTGGGACCCCGGCGACGCCAAGCCGCCCGGGTTCAAGCGTGCCTACCACGCGCGCAACATCCGCGACGAGGATGAGGTCATCTCGTTCGGCCTGTTCGACATGACCAAGGACGACTATCACCGCTGGCGCTCCGAGGCCGACGCACAGGAGACGCAGCGGGTCGATCACCTGTCCGCGTTCGTGCTCAACGAGCCGGTGTCGGGCGTCTACGAGGTGATCGACACCGTCGACGAGTAGCGGGCCGGCGCCCGACCGCCGACGCGCTCTACGCGGTCGAGGTGAGGAGCTGGCCGCCGTTCTCGTTGCGACGGCCACGCTCGCCATACCGGCGTGCCGCGCAGGACAGCTATGGTTGGCCGATGCTCGCGGCTATAGCGACGGCGACCGCGTTCGCCCTGGCCGCCGCGAGCCCGGCCCTCGCCGCGCCCGCGAGCGGCGGCCTCACGATCTCGCCGGCGGCCGGCACGCCCGACGCCTCCCCCCAGACCCAGATCAGCATCCTCGGCGTCGCTCCGCGGCTGATCGAGTCGGTCAGCGTGACCGGATCGTCGACCGGCGGCCATGCGGGGCGCCTGCGCAGCTACTCCGGCGGCCGGGGCGCGAGCTTCGTTCCGGCGCAGCGGTTCGCCCAGAGCGAACGGGTGACCGCGATCGTCCGCATCCGTGGCCTCGCGCCGCGACGGTTCTCGTTCTCGATCGCCCGGCTCGGCCCCGTCCAACCGGTGCTCTCGATCGCCAAGGTCCAGCCGCCGAAACTTGATCACTTCGTCTCGGATCCCAGGCTCCTGCCGCCGAAGATCACCGTGCTCAAGCGCGCCGACCGCCTGCCGGGCGACATCTTCCTGACGCCTCTTCCCTCGCCGGTGGTTCACCCCGAGAGCAACAACGCGATCACGATCATGCCCGTGGGTCCGGGCGGCCCGATGATCGTCGACGGACGCGGGCGGCTGGTCTGGTTTCGCCAGCTGACGGCGCCGACGGTCGCCGGGAACCTGCAGGTCCAGCGCTACCAGGGACGGAGTGTGCTGACCTGGTGGCAGGGCGGCGTGACTCCGTCGGCGTTCGGGATCGGCGAAGGCGTCATCGCCGATACGTCGTACCGCACGGTCGCCACCGTTCATGCCGGCAACGGCTACCCGATGGACATCCACGAGTTCCGGCTGACGCCCGCGGGCGATGCCCTGTTCACCGTCTACTCGCCCGTGCTCGTGCACGTGGCCGGGACGGCGCTGGGCACGCTCACGCCGCTGATCGACTCGATCGTGCAGGAGGTCGACGTCCGGACCGGCCTCGTCGTGTGGGAGTGGCACTCCCTCGGCCACATCCCCCTGCAGGACTCCTACGCCACCCCCGCCAACAGCGCCTCCTACGACGCGTTTCACCTCAACGCGATCCAGCCGCTCGCCGGCGGGCGCGTGCTGCTCTCGGCGCGCGACACCTCGGCGGTCTACGAGGTCGACCGTGCGAGCGGGCGGATCCTCTGGACGCTCGGCGGCAAGGCGAGCAGCTTCCGTCTCGGGCCCGGCGCCAGGTTCTACTTCCAGCACGATGCCGAGCTCGGAGCCAACGGTCAGGTGAGCCTGTTCGACGACGAGGCCGGCCCTCCGATGTACGCCCCGTCATCCCGCGGCCTGATCCTCGCGCTCGACCAGCGCCGCCGGGTGGCCACGGTGGTGCGCCAGTACCGCCGCCCCCAGAACACGTCGGCCGAGAGCGAGGGCAGCCTCCAGATCATCGCCGCCGGCGACGCCTTCCTCGGGTTCGGCTCGGAGCCGTACTTCTCGCAGTTCACCGCCGGCGGCCGGCTGCTGTTCGACGCCCGCCTGCCGATCGACGACGGCAGCTACCGGACGTTCCGGTTCCCGTGGAGCGCGACGCCTCGGACCCGACCCACGGTCGTCGCCCGCCGGCGCGATGCATCGCACAGCTCGGTCTACGTGAGCTGGAACGGCGCCACCGCCGTGGCGTGCTGGCAGGTGCTCGCCGGTCCGAACACGCGGCATCTGACCATCCGCGCGACGACGCACAAGACCGGCTTCGAGACCCGGATCGATATTGCCGGCTCCTTCGGGGTCGTGGTCGTTCGCGCGCTCAGCGCACGCGGACGAGTCCTGTCGGTGTCGGGGCCGTCGCCGGTACTTTGACGGTCGGCAATCCGTAGCGACCCGGCCCCGCGCCCGTAGTAGCCCCCGAAGCTCTGGCGCGTTGGGGTGCCGATCACCCCGATAGGCGCGTGATGCGTCAACTGACGGTTGGGAGTACGGACGTGGTCGTCCACACGCGGGCAAGGGCTTCACACGGCGCCAGAGTTCAGCCGAACGGGAATGACCATCCATCATCGTGCCCCCAGCACGACGTGCTCGACCTCGGCGAGCAGCTCGCCCAGACCGGCAGCTGGGAGTGGGACCTCCGCGCCGACGAGCTGCAGTGGTCGGCGAACATGTTTCGCCTCTTCGGCCTGAGGCCCGGGGAGCTCACTCCAACCTGCGATTACATCCTCGGGCGGGTCCATCCGGAGGACCAGTCGGCTGTGACGCAGAGGTTCGCCTCGGCGAGGCGGTACGGCACGCTGCCGCCGGTGACGTATCGCATCACGTGGCCAGACGGAGCCGCTCACGTGCTGCGCACCGCGTCCGCGGTCGCGGAACTGCGCGACGGCCGTCCGTCGCGGCTGATCGGGTCCGTTCAGGACATCACGGAGCTCGTCGAGGCCCAGCGCCAGACCGAGGAGTCGCTCACCCTTCTTAAGACGCTCGCCTCGACAGCGCCGGTCGGCTTCGCGTTCGTCGACCGCGAGTTCCGCATCGTGAACATCAATCAGAATCTCGCCGCGATCAACGGTAACGCGCCGGAGGAGCTGATCGGCCTGTCCCTCGCCGAAGCCGTCCCCGACGTGTGGGGACAAATGGAACCGGTCTACCGCGGTGTGCTCGAGACGGGCGAGCCCGTGCTCAATCGCCGGGTCGAGCGCCGCCGGACGGGTCAGGATCGGCGGCACCTGTTGGCCAGCTACTACCCGGTCCGGGTCGATGAGTCGGTGATCGGCGTCGGCGTCGTCGTGGTCGACATCACCGAGCGCGCGGAGGCCGAGCAGTTCCGCGCGGCCGTGATGGACACGATGGTCGAGGGTCTGTACGCGCTTGACGGCGACGGCCGGCTGGCGTTCATGAACTCGACGGCATCGAAGCTTCTCGGCTGGAGCGAGGATGAGCTGCGCGGACGGCCGATGCATGCGGCGATCCATTTCCAGTACGCCGACGGCTCGCCGCATCCGGAATCCGAGTGCGACCTGCTCAAGGCCACATCGGGGGGCGACCCCGTCCAGGTGACGGACGATGCCTTCACGCGCAAGGACGGCACGATCTTCCCGGTGGCGTTCTCGGTCGCGCCCCTCGAGCTCGGGACGGAGAAGCACGGCGTGGTGGTCGTGTTTCGCGACACCACGACCGAGCGGGCCGAGCAGGCCCAGGTCAAGCGCAAGCTGGACACGCTGGCGTGGGTCGGGCGCACGCGAGATGCGATCGACGAGCACAGGTTGGCGCTCTACGCGCAGCCGATCGTGCCGCTGGCCGGCGGCCGGCCGAGCCAGGAGCTGCTGCTGCGCATGATCGGCAAGGACGGCGAGGTCATCCTGCCCGGGAGCTTCCTTCCCGTCGCCGAGGAGTACGGCCTGATCGCCGAGATCGATCGCTGGGTGATCGGCGAGACAGCCCGGTTGGCCGGCACCGGCCAGTGCGTCGAGGCCAATCTCTCGGCGGAATCATTCAGCAACCTCGACCTGCTCGCGGTGATCGAGCGGGAGCTGCGTGACCACGATGCCGATCCGGCCGACGTCGTCTTCGAGATCACCGAGACCGCGCTGATGCAGAACATCGCCGGCGGCGAGGCATTTGCGCGCGGGCTCGGCGAGATCGGGTGTCGCGTCGCCCTCGACGATTTCGGCACCGGGTTCGGCAGCTTCACCTACCTCCAGAAGATCCCCGTCGCCTTTCTGAAGATCGACATCGACTGCCTCCGCGATCTGCTCGCCAACGAGGTCAACCAGCACCTGGTCAAGACCGTCGTGAGGCTGGCCCGTGACTTCGGCTGCGAGACGATCGCCGAAGGCGTCGAGGACGCTGCGACCCTGTCCCTGCTGACGAGCTACGGCGTCGACTTCGCCCAGGGCTTCTACGTCGGCCTGCCGGCGCCGCTTCCCGCCCGCTGACCGCGGAGCGCGGCCGAAGCCGAGCGTAGGGCCCGGTATACGAGTACCCTGCGCGCCAGGAACGCCCCGCCAATGCGCCGGCAGCTATTCCCAGGCTTCATGCTCCTGCTGCTCCTCGCTGGTGGTGGCGGCTCCTCCGCGACGTCCTCGAGTGCGGCCCCCGGCTCGAGCTCCAGCTCGAGCACCGGTTCCGGCTCCCACGATCCCCCGTCCGGCGCGTGGAGCAGCTGAGCGTCCACGGCAGCAGCTACGTGTACCGCAAGCAGATCAACGTGGGACGCAGCCGCTGCTCGAGCGGGGGAACGATCGATGCAATCGTGACCGGCGCCTCCCTGTCGTGGCGATGGACTGCCACGGGGATCGAGGTCGTGGGTGTGTTCGGGCATCCGCAGACGCCGGGCGGGTAAGGACGCGGCGGTCAGGCGCGAATGTGCTTCTCGCCGGAGGCGGACTTCACCGCCGGAATTCTGATCACGGGCCTCGGGGTGGCAACCTTGCGCCGGGTGCGCACGCGGCCCGAGCTTGTCGTCGGCGTGCTGCCGCTCCTGTTCGGCCTCCATCAGCTCATCGAGGGCTTCGTCTGGCTGGGGCTGCGGGGCCAGGTGTCGCCGGAGATCGGCAACGCCGCCAAGGAGACCTACATCGTCTACGCGCACGCCGTGCTGCCGATGATCGTCCCGCTCGGATTCATGCTGCTCGAACCCGACCGCCGGCGGGCGCGATCGATGTGGCCCCTGGTCGCGCTCGGGTTGGTCCTCGGCCTGTACCTGCTGTGGCAGGTGATCGCCTTTCCGGTCGGTGTCCAGGAACGGGCCCGGTGCCTCGACTACACGACGCACACGCCGAACGACGTGGTCATCGGCGTGCTGTACGTCGCGGTGACCTGCGGGCCGGCGCTGATGTCGAGCCGTCGTTACCTGCGCTGGTTCGGGTTGGTCAGCCTGCTCGGCGTGATCGTCGCCGCGATCGTGCGGATCGACGAGCTCACCTCCCTGTGGTGCCTGTACGTCGCGCTGGTGAGCGTGCTCATCTTCGAGCACTTCTCCCGTCAGCGCGCGCCGGAGCCGCGGCCGGGTTGACGCCACCTGCGCGGTGGAGGAGGATCGACGCAACCAAGGAGGTTTCGCATGTCGAGGGTGATGGCCGACTGCCGTCGGTTCCCGAGCGAGTCGAACTGCTCGCTGACGATCATCGGCGAAGAGGACGAGGTGCTGCGCGCCGCCGCCGAGCACGCGTCGTCGGTGCACGGACACGAGAACACCCCGGAGCTACAGCAAGAGATCCGGGAGCTGCTCGAGCCCGCTGAGGCATATTCGAACGCCCCCCGTGAACACGAGGCGATGCCCGGCTAGTCGTGGTGCCCGGCGGGCCCGCGCGGGCTGATGAAAATGACGCCGCAACACCAGTTACCGGTGCATCTTTG
>Ga0208714_1000032_pt1 | contig 41881 bp, 24 predicted proteins | sample NGESurshal072012_3_FD_184461 | JGI IMG/M metagenome (GOLD analysis project Ga0208714, IMG submission 184461) | Arctic peat soil microbial communities from Barrow, Alaska - NGEE Surface sample 415-1 shallow-072012 (SPAdes) | ecosystem: Environmental > Terrestrial > Soil > Wetlands > Peat ... | reverse complement strand
TCCCGGGTCTTGGGCGAGTCTGAATGTATGGGCCAGGACGGACTCCCGTTGACGAGTCAATGCGGGCCGGAAGTCCGGCTCTGGGAAATCTGCCGTTGACAATCGCTGAGATTCGTCCCGAGCGACGGACAAACCGGAAGGGACCAGATTGGGGAAGGATTGCCGACCAGAAGTGACGCAACCACCACTACGTAATCTGCACACTGAGCCCGGTTACGTTTGACGATTCCGCCAAGGCTGCTGTTCCTGTGTAGACCCAACGCAGTTCAGAACGGTAGGCCGATAAACATATTTTGAGTTTCTGGTCGCCACTACGTCTCATTTTTCTGGTTGCGCCTGGGTTGCGAATCCTGCCGTATATTGCCGGGTTCTTCCGAGCTATGTTATTGATCTGCTTTGTTTTCAGCATTGGTGGATCGACTCATAATCCGTAGGTCGTAGGTTCGAGTCCTACCGCCGCCACCAAGTTCAATACCAGCGTTGCATGCAATAGTGGTCGCCGGCTGCGCTCGGGCTTCGCCCGCGTACTCGTCGGCGAGGGGTTGCGCCTATTGTCGTAATCCAAACAGTCAATGCTTCATCGGCAGCTTCCGCGCGGGATCGGTGATGGCGTCGATTTTGACCGCGTAGCTCGACCGGGCTGCGATGTCCGCATCGGTGATGAGTTGGACGTCGAGCAGGCCTTCCGAACGATAGCCGGTCCGCAGGAAATTGATTTCGCTGAGACAACGGCTCCAGCCTTCGAGCCAGAGCGTCAACTCTTTCTTCTGCTCGTCAGTACCTTGGAAGTGAATGAGCAGATCGATGTCGCTCGCCGGGCCGGCGGTCCCATTCTTGGTGCTGCCGATGAGATAAAACGCCTTTACCCCAAATTTTTGGGGATCGAGTTGCGCCGCGATCTGCTGCGCCATGCGGAAGCGCCAGCGCCAGTGTTCCTCGCCGGTACGCTCCACCGCCTCGACGTCCGACTCGGTGCGACCATCGGTTTGTTGCGAAGGCGACAAGTACGCGACTGCCTGGTCGAGATCGGCATTCATCAGCACCCGCAGGATCAGTCCCCCGCTCTCTTTCGGGACATCGATGACGCGGAGGGTATCCGAGAGGTGGGCGAATTCGGGAAGCAATTCCTCCAGCACGCTGGGTGTACGGCGCAGGAACTCTTCCTGGAACGCCGTCAGAGGGTCGTCCGGATAGAGAGGCAGATAGCGAATCGAAGCTTCGACCAAGTCCTGAAAGAAATGCGTGCCAAAGGACAGATCAGGCAGGTAATTGCCACGTTGGCGAGCGACTTCAATCAGCATGGCAGCGTTGTTGATTTCGGAGTAGGTGACCGGAACGCCGAGTTTGATGTCCCCGCGACTGCCCCAGCGCCCAGGGCCGATCAAGATGAACTGCCGCTTGGGCAGCAACTTGTTCAAGCGGCCCACGGCGCGTCCGACATCGCGCATGGTGGCCTGGTCGGAGAGCTGACTGTAGCCTTCTAGATCCACGTAAACGATATGCGTGATCTCCGGCACCTTGCCATTGGAAACGAAGCGGTTGGCGGAGAAGATCACCTTGTCCACTGGCAGATTCTGGGGGATCGCCACCGGGACAGTGTCGCCGCTGTAACTTTGCGGACGGCACTGCAGGAGATAGAAGTCCTCGCCATCGTAGGCAAACTCGATGTCCACGGGCGTGCCCAGCTTGGCCTGCAGAAGCGTCAGCAATTCGCGGATCCGCGGCACGAACTGTGTCTTGCGGATCAGGCCTTCGAAGCTGAAAACCACATCGCGTGTGCCAAAGTCCGGGATGGGGCCGACCAATTGCTCGATGCGATCATGCTCGACGATCGAAACAAAATGGCGGATCTGCGGATAGCTGGCGCCGCAGTAGCGCAGCAGTGCGACCGAGTCCACGGTCTCGAATGCATTGGTCTCGAGGTTGATGACGTCGACCCGCTTGGGCGAGTACTTGAATACCTCTTCCACTGTGACGTTGACGCGGAGGTTGGGTTGTCCGGGCGCGATCAGGACGGGATAGTCGTCATTCACGCGGTCAACCGCACGCGTGCCCAGTCCGGGCACGAGACGCACGAGCCCGTCTCCGCGACTGATTCGAGCAGACCAGCGAAACTCGTTGTTACTGAACGCGACCCCAGAGCAAGCGGGAAGGAAATACTTGCCGACCTTTTGACCCACGACTTCCTGGATCATGATGCCCATCTCTTCGTGGACATCGAGGAGTCCGCGCTCTGCACGATACTCGGTTGGGTCGGGACCGAAGATGGAGGCGTAAACTTCGGCGACGGCGTCCATGAGCGCGGTCAGCCGGTCTTCCCGGCTTCCCTGATTGCCGAGAAAGAGACTTTTGTACTTTCCCGAAAAGGCCGACCCGGCGCGGTCTTCGAGCAGACTCGAGCTGCGAACGATCAGCGGTCGGTCACCTAGTTCATCGAGGACCAGCGAAAGTCCCTTGGCCAGCTCGGAAGGAAACGATGAGCTCTTGAAGAGCGCGACCAGGTGGGGATACTCACGCCGCACCTGATCGATCTCCATGTACTTCCAGTTGAGTACATCTTCCAGCTCGTTGTGGTGGACAAAGTTGAGAATCCAGTCGGAGGTGATGTACCAGGTGCGAGGCACCTTCACGTAGCGGAGCTGTGGGCTCGCTTCATGCGTCTTTTCGATGATCTTCTTGGCGAGAAAAAGGCCGGCGCTCTTGCCTCCCAGCTTTCCGTGACAGCCCGGCGGGAAGATGATTCGTCCCAGCAGATCGAAAAAGTCTTTGATCTCGATGTAATTCTTGGCGATGTTGATGAACTCGAGGTTCTCGGAGAAAAACCGGCGGATGAGCGAGACGCGCAGGCCTTTCTGGGTGGAAAGCGACAGCTCGCTTTCCTCGATGCCGGCGTGCTGGTAGCGTTCGATGGCCTCGATGACTTCTCCCAGCGAGGTGGCTTGGTTCTCCAAAGCCCGCACCAGGAAGCTGCACTTCTCTTCCTTGATCCAGGTGGTGACGCAGCTTAGAATCTCGGATTCGCTCAGGTGCTGACTGGCGAGGCGAAACGCCTCTGGCGTGAGGTCGGCAGACTCGGTCGGAGTATCACGGCGCAGGGGACGATTTTCGTCGCCAGGAGCGGCGGCATCGACTAGCGCCGTAACACCGCCGCGCTGTAAAAGGTCCTTGGCCTCCTGCACTCCACACCAGCTCAGGTGATTGATCAATTTACGCGAAATGCGCCGCAGCAGAACCGGGTCGGTATCTCGTAGGAATTCGAGAACAACCTGCCACTCGCCCTTCTCGTTCGCCACTTCGCCGGTCACCGAAGACAAACCTTCAAATGCGGCCTTCAACCGCCTTTGCATTACATGGTTGGCAATGCGGTCGGCGATGGTTTCGATCAGTTTCCGCTCTTCCTTAAGAAAGGGGCCCTCATCGAACTTGGGCATCTGGGTCCGGTACGAGACTTCCACGCTGCCGACGTTCTGACCTTGTACAACAATGTTCGCGCTCTGCACCCAGGGCGTGGGGACAAAATCCGGCGGCTGAATTACCTGTCCTTCGAAGATGATTCGCGCCTGGCAATCATGAGGATGCTGCCAACCCGGCGGCAGAACCTGGATGATTCCACTGAAGATTTCGTCGAGTGATAGCTCGGGTCGATTCAGCAGCTCATCCACCTTGTATAGACAGTTCAACTCCTTGGCGCGTTCCTGGAGTTCGCGAAGGATGATGCCGACCTGGGATTCGTCTCGGTTCATAGTGCCTTTTGGATCTTGTGCGTTGGCTCCATGGTCAGCACAACGCCGCGCCGGGAGCGGCCATCCACCCGAACCGTTAGCATACCTGCAGGACGCACGTGGCGGACGAGTTCTGTTTCCTGCACAATCGGTTGGCGGTTCAGCCAGTCCCAATCAATCGCAAATGGCCCGTCGTGCCGCACCATGAAATAGCAGGTGCGGAAGCTCGATAGATTGTGGAAGAAGTGCGAACCCTGACTGAGCTCGACGTTCATTGCTGGCAACGTAGCTTCCACAATTGCCCGCGCTCCCGCTATCTGGCTCCAGACTACCGGAATACCCAGCGAGGGATGAGAGCTGCCCCAGCGCCCGAAACCGATCAACAAGAAGGGACGATGCTGATCCGAGAGCTTCCGGTTAATCGCTTCCAAATGCTGCGCGATCAAGGGTGTCTGCATGGGCGTGAAGTTTTCCGGCCGCACGAAGACGATGTCCTGAATGTCGTCGGCGATGCCGTTGCCCATCACCATGTCTGACGCAAGGATGGCACGCGGATCGGAAAGATCGGCGGCACTGACATCCACCATGTCTTCGCTGACGACCATGGGACGTACTTGAAGGAATCCCAACCGCGCGCGCGGTGCTTGGCCCCGGTCGGCTTGAATGGTAATCGCGAATTCAATTTCGACGTTGGCGCTGAGAGCGTTCTCAGCCGCCTTGAGCAACGCTTTGATCAGGAGGTTGACCGGGAACTGTTCCAGAACTAGCAGCGGAGCGAAGTCAAGAATGCGTGGACCACGCGCTCCTACGCCGGGAATGACACGATCGCGGACCGGATCAAAGGTGGAAGCCAGATAGCGGAGCACGTCATCGCCGTCGGCCTCCTTCAAGCCCGCGGTCACCAGGTACTCAGTCTCGCTGACCGGATCGTAGGCGGGCGGCTTGCCCATGTTGACCGCCCAGAACTCTGTCTGCGTGCCACGCAGCAACTCCTGCACTGAGCCAAACGGCGGCGGGTTTTTCGGGTAGGCGGGCGAGAATGTCCAGGACACTCCACCGTCAACGATTGTCTTGCCGAGACCGAGGGCCAAGCTGGCTACACCCTCATCGGGACGGGCCGGCCCAGTCGGATAGAAGTTGTAAGAGCGCGCTACGCCGGACATGTCGGGATAAAAACGGTCTCCATGCCGCCTGCCGACGACTTCCTGGATGATGACGGCCATTTTTTCTTCGTGGGGATCGCGGCCAGTGGTCTTGATGTAGTCGCGCGCTTCGCGGAAGTAGGTGGAAGCGTACACGAACTTGATGGCCTCAACCAGCCGCCGGAAACGGGAGTCGGCATCCAACTCGTTGTTCGGGATCATCTTCGTCCCGTAGACGCCGGCGAACGGGCGATTGAGCGCGTCCTCTAGCAGGCTGGACGATCGGATTGCCAATGGCGTTTTAACCTGTGTAATCAGGGCGCGGAGATCGCCCAGCAGCTCTACGGGCAGGTCGGCGTGTTCGAAGGCGAGTCCGATGCGTTCATCGGGCATCTCGGCAACCGGCAATTCGACTAGCTGGTTCCGCGCGATGAAATCGTCAAAGCTATCGGTAGCAATGACGGCCATCGTGGGAACGTCGATATCCATGCCGGGAAAAGCAGAGGCGTCGATCTCGCGAGCCAGCAGATCTTTGGCGAAGGCCAGCCCGCTTGCCTTTCCACCCAACGCGCCGGTTCCGATGCGCGTGAAATGAAAGGCGCCGTCCCAGAAGTGCCGGTCGAACGACGGCAGATCCGCAACCACCGTATTAAGATCGGTCATCGCTGCCTCCGTCCGCCATTCCCGGCGAAGCGGCTGTCCGCATCTTCGGCGGAACCGGACCGAACGCCCGAAGTGCTACACCCAGCCGCGGTCGTGGCAGGCTTTGGCGACCCGGCCAATCGCAATCGCATAAGCCGCATCCCGCATGGACAACTTCTCGCGGCGGGAGAGTTCCGAAACCGCGACGTACGCGGCGGTCATCTTGACGTCTAGCTTGCCCAGGACCTCGTCCTTCTCCCAGAAATAGTTCATGTTGCTCTGCACTTGCTCGAAGTAGCTGCAGGTCACGCCACCTGCGTTCGCCAAGAAATCCGGAATCAGCAGGATGCCGCGTTCCTTGATCTGAGCGTCGGCTTCTGGAGTCGTCGGGCCGTTGGCGCCCTCGACGATGATGCGAACCTTGGGGCTGATTTTGCCAACAGTTTCGCTGGTGACCTGGTTCTCCATCGCGGCGGGGATGAGGATGTCGACATTCTGCTCGATCCAAGCCTCGCCGGGTAGCTGTTCGTAACCCAGGTCGCTGGCTTTCTGTTTGTTGATTCCACCAAAACGGTCGGTGATCGACAGGAGTTGGTTCAAATCGACGCCGTCCATCTTGCGATAGGTGTAGGAACATTGGTCAGCCTGGTCCCAGCAGGAGACGCAGATCACGCGCCCGCCCAGGCGCTGGTAAAGCTCAATGGCGTACTGGGCCACGTTGCCAAAGCCCTGGACGCTCGCCGTGGTGTCCTCCGGCTTCATCCCTAATTCCTTGAGTGCTTCGCGCAGAGTGAAAACGACGCCGTAGCCTGTCGCCTCGGTCCGTCCGAGCGAGCCGCCCATGCCCACGGGCTTGCCGGTGATGAACCCGGGATAGCGGCCGCCATGGATTTGTTCGAACTCGTCGAGGATCCAAAGCATGTGTTGCGAGTTGGTCATGACGTCCGGCGCCGGCACATCGGTAACCGGACCGACGTTTCTACAAACCTGACGCACCCAGCCGCGACAGATCTGCTCCTGCTCGCGCGAGCTGAGGTTGTGGGGATCGCAAATAACGCCGCCCTTGGCTCCGCCCAGCGGAATGTCGACCACCGCACACTTCCACGTCATCCACATCGATAGGGCGCGGACCGTGTCAATCGTCTCCTGGGGATGGAAGCGGATACCACCCTTCCCCGGTCCACGCGCATCGTTGTGCTGCACGCGGAAGCCGCGGAAGATTTTCACCGAGCCGTCGTCCATGCGCACCGGGATCGCGAAATGGAACTCGCGCAACGGGTAACGCAGAAGGTCGCGGGTGGCGGGATCCAATCCGAGATACTCGGCAACCTTGTCGAACTGGGCTTGTGCGATCTGAAATGAGTTGAATGCCTTGACGGCCTTCTTGGACGGCTGTCCGGGAGCCGATTGACGTACGTCTTTTGCGGCTTCGATCGGTTCACTCACTGCGCTCTCCGGCATGATGTTCTCCTTCACAATACTTGAAAATCCAAACCCTCTATCTTCCCTGACGACGGCACTACCAGACTGTGACCGCCCTCACGGCAGGGCGTGACCGCGCCCCGGGTTCAAGAGGCTGCTGAAACGGGGAAAGACGAACCCTCGTGGCCTTGAGTTCCCGAGGACGGCAAAAACAAAGGAGTTAAACGACGCTCTGCCTGCAGAACAAGGAGGGTATTCCGGAACGCCGGAATACTGCAAAGTTAAACGCAAGGCTGGGGCAGGCTCCAGCAACGGGAACGCCGACGGGTTCTCCTTCTCAAGGATTGGAATGTTGCTCGGCAAAGGCACCTGACTTGCCGGCATCCAGCAATTGCTGCGCGTCGAGGCGGCCGAAGAGCTCGATCAACTTGGCAACAAGTCCGGTCCAACCGGTCTGGTGGCTGGCTCCCAGACCCGCGCCGTTGTCGCCGTGGAAATATTCGTAGAAAAGGATATTGTCCTTCCACTGGGGATCGGTCTGGAACCTCTCCGTACCTCCGAACACCGGACGACGGCCTGCTTGATCGCGCAGGAAGATGCGGGTCAGTCGGTTGGAAATCTCGTGGGCTACCTCGAACAGGTTCATGAGCTTGCCGGAACCGGTCGGACACTCGATCTTGAAGTTGTCGCCATAATACAGATAGAACGACATCAAGGCGCGGATCAGCAGCACATTCACTGGCATCCAGACTGGCCCGCGCCAGTTGGAGTTTCCACCGAACATGCCCGTGTCGGATTCGGCGGGAAGATAATTCACGCGATATTCCTGGCCCTCGACATTGACGACATAGGGATGGTCGGCATGGTAGCGGGAGAGCGCGCGTATGCCATAAGGGCTGAGGAACTCGTTCTCGTCGAGCATGCGAGTCAGAATCCGGCGTAACCTGTCTTCTTTTACCAGCGCCGCGATACCGCGATCGCCATATCCCATATGACCGCGCCCGGTGGCATGAATGCTGTCGCGAAGTTCGGGCATCCGCTGCAAGCGTTCATGCAGGATTTCGGTCACTCGCGGTGTCCGTTCGCGCTGCCATGGCTCAATCACCGTGGTGGCACACAACGGTAGCAGGCCAACCATGGAGCGCACCTTCAGGCGCCGGGCACTTCCGTCGGGAAGGCGCAGGACGTCATAGTAGAAACCGTCCTCCTCATCCCACATTCCGTCAAGTCCAGTCTGATTTATGGCGCGCGCGATCCAGAGAAAATGGTCCGCAAACTTCATGGCCATGTCTTCGTAAAAGGGGTCGTGGGCAGCCAGTTCCGCGGCGATCTCGAACATGTTCTGGCAGAACATGGCGACCCAGGCGGTGCCGTCTGCCTGCTCTAGATGTCCGCCGGTGGGGAGCGCGGCGCTGCGGTCAAAGACACCAATGTTGTCGAGCCCGAGAAAGCCGCCTTCAAACAGGTTCTTGCCGAAGCGGTCTTTGCGGTTGACCCACCAACTGAAATTGAGCACCAGCTTGGCGAAGGACCGCTTGAGAAATTCGATGTCGCCCTGGCCTTTGAGCGATTGCTCGGTCCGGTACAGGAAGATCGAAGCCCAGGCGTGCACGGGCGGATTGACGTCGCTGAAGTTCCACTCGTAGGCGGGGATCTGACCGGTGGGGTGCAGGAAGAATTCCTGCAGCATCAGGTCGAGTTGCTCCTTGGCGAAATCGGTATCGACCGTGGAGAGAGCGATGGTGTGAAAGGCGAGGTCCCATGCCGCATACCAGGGGTACTCCCATTTGTCGGGCATGGAGATGACGTGCTGGTTCAACATATGGAACCACTCGCTGTTGCGCATGGAGCGGCTGCCCGGCTTCATCGGGTCCTCGCCGTGCTCTTCGAGCCATTTGTCCACGTCGAAGAAGAAATACTGTTTGGACCAGAGCATCCCGGCCAGCGCCTGGCGCATGACGCGAGCTTCATCATCGCTTACACGAGCTGGCGTGATGGATTTGTAGAACTCATCCGCCTCGCTGTGACGGGTCTGCATGGTTGCAGCGAAAGTCTTGAAAGGATCGCCGATGGCAGCAGGCGCGAGATCGCTCAGCCGCAGACGAACGGTGGCAGTCTGTCCCGCGCCTACACTCAACTGATAATGCGCCGCGGACTTGGTCCCCGTTTTCTCGGGGTTGACCGAGTTGTGATTTCCATCAATTACGCAGTTGTTGATTCCGTCTTTGACGAAACGAGAGGCGTTGGGCGTACCAAAGATGCGCTCGTTGTTGGATTCATTCTCTGTGAACAGCAGCGGGACTTCGCCCTCGCAGTACAGATACCGCTCACCCAGTTCGGCGTGGGACGCCGCAATAGACTGCACGCCATTCTGTCCGGGAACCTGCTGCAGCGACGGCTTGGCAGTACCGGGCCACCACGTCCAGATATTGCGAAACCACAGGGTCGGCAGGGCATGCAGAATGGCCGCCTCAGGCCCGCGATTGCTTACGCTGATCCGGATGAGGAGGTCTTCTGGATTTTGCTTGGCATATTCCACAAATACATCGAAGTAGCGGTCGTCATTGAAGATGCCGGTGTCGAGCAGCTCATACTCCATGTCATTACGGGTGCGCCGCTTGCTGGTCTCGACCAGATTACTGTAGGGATATTCCCCCTGCGGGTACTTGTACAGGTACTTCATGTAGGAGTGGGTGGGCGTGCTGTCCAGGTAGAAGTAATACTCCTTGACGTCCTCGCCGTGATTGCTCTCACTGTTGGTCAGGCCGAACAGGCGCTCCTTGAGGATGGGGTCCCTGCCATTCCACAGCGCCAGGCTGAAACAAAGCAACTGCTTGTCATCGCTGATGCCGGCAAGGCCGTCCTCACCCCAGTGATAGGCGCGGGAGCGGGCCTGATTGTGGGTAAAGTAGTCCCAGGCATTGCCGTCCTGGCTGTAGTCTTCGCGAACCGTTCCCCACTGCCGCTCGCTGAGGTAGGGGCCCCATTTTCTCCACGGAGTTTTGGCGGTACGGGCTTCTTCGAGTCTGGAACCTTCCGGATTTTGCGGCACGTTTGTTCCCTTCCTAGTTCGAGCGGCTGGTGTCAACCTTCGCGGCGGATGCCGCCAGCCCGCATCGCGGCCACGATAAGCACGAAGCACGTTGCAACCGTCACACGACGTTTGCCCTGGTCCACACTCGTTCCCGCGAGCCAGCTAAACAATCCACACACAAATTCTACTGCAACTTCATTGCAGTTCTGGATTGCGGGGCCGTGGTCGCGACAGGCTGTACGCGCGGTTTCTTATGCTTTGACGGGGGACGGAGCACCACCTGCACCCGCCGTTCCGCTGCCCTGGGGTCCTCGACGTAATCGGGATCGAACATCGCGATCACGGCTACGGCGCGACTGGAATAACGTTTGGCCCACTGACTGTCGATGAGGGTTTGTTGTACTGCCCTCCAGTGCTCGCTCTGGCTTTCGATCGCGCCCTCGCGCAAGGCTGCATCCTGAAGTCTGGGGCCGCCGTTCAGGACAGCGAGAAACTGAACAAATTCCTCAAGATTCACGCCCATCTGAAACACGAGTTGGCTTAATGCCATCTGTTGTGACGCGGTGAGTTGATCGAAACTACGGCAGTAGGCCCGGGCATTGTGAATGGCCTGAAGGGCCGATACATGCAGCAGCCGGGTGGCCTCTGCTTCTGTAAGTTCCGGGGGCAGCTTGTGAGTTTTGATCTTCTTGCGGTAGTTCTTCTTCTTCCATGTTTTCAAGTTACGGTCGAACTGGTCGAGTATGCTCTGTAACCGTTCCGGATCAAGCCCCGCAGCTTGCCACAGTTGCGCAGAGGAGGGCTCGAGAAACATGTTCGGATTGAAGGAGTCGCTCTGGACATGCTCGCGCGCTGGAACATCGAGACTGACTCCCGCACCAATCAGCGGCCGGCTGGTTTTAGGGTCGGGATAAGCCGCCAGCACCCAGCCTTCATGGCGGCCGTCGCGAAGGACCCTCATCAGGCTGTCTACGTTGAACTTGGTGCCCGAGGCGTTGAAGTCCAGCAAGGAGAAAGGCGCCGGGGCTGGACCTTCTGGGGGGAGATTTTCCGGCGCAAGGGAAGCCGAGGGCAATGGTGCCGGCTGCGCTGGAGACGGCGGTTCCGCGGTCGCTGACGGTGACGCTTGCCCCATGGCATGTTGCCCGGGAGTTGCCAGGGCAAAGGTGAATGTCACCGCTAGAATGAGTTGGTTTGTGACCCGCATCTCTCGGTGGCGCTGCCGAAACAAGCGCCGTCATGGCCGTGCCCAATCAGTGAAACTGGTATCGGCATGAACAGAGTAGCGCATTCGCCCATCGGTGCGAGCGAGAGTGCCCGGCTGAACTCCCGGATGGCCTGCAACTTTTCCGTTCAAGGGTTGAGGAAGAGCGGGCCTAACAGGAAAGCAATCCTACTCCCATGGGGCTGCGTGGACGATCCGGATCCACGGCGTGCAACTACGGCCCAATCAACGCACCGCGAGCCTGCGAGTGAATTGTGAGAACCGGACCAAGCAAATCACGTGGCCGGGGCGTTCAAATCCGCGAGGCCACGTGATTCACTTTTCATCACCCCGCTTGCCTACAACTTCGCAGGGTGATCTGCCCAGGCCTTCTTCTACGATTCGAATCAGCGGGGATGGGATATGGACTGCCGGGTCCTCGCACTCCAACCACCACTTCCGACTCGCTTCGCGTGATGGTATGAGTGGTATCGCATTCCGGGCAGAGCCAGTAGCCGTAATCGGAGAGTCTATCAACGTTACCCGTCGACTCAGAGTAGGCATGACGAGCCGGCAGGAGCAGGAACAGCCGGCCCTTACTCAGCTCGCGAAACTCGCGATTGCATGCGGGGTCGGCACACTTGGCTACCATGGAGACCTCCTCAGCCGCTCGATCGCACTCGGAACCACCCGAATTAGGGATGGGTGGTGGTTGGACGCGTGATGAGAGCGCCATCCTTGTCGCAGAATGTGGCTTACTACAATTCCTAAGCCCACCGCGATAGAGAGTCCATCACAAAGCGCCGACTTACGTTACGAACGTAACCACTAGAACAGCTATGCGGTTGGTGCATAGGGCGGCATTCCTGCGTGAGATCAGCCTCACAGTTTGCCGAAAGACGCTCAAATGCATGACCCTCACGGACTAAAGTCTGCTCGGGAGAACAAAAACAAACGACTTAGCCGATGACCTAATGGCCGACACTACCCAAAATCGAATTTTCAGCAAATCGTTCGGACTCTGAAACGGAATGCGCCTGCTACTTGCCGCTCAGCAGCGCATTCACCTTCGACATCACCTCGAAGGCATCTGCGACATAGAGCACGTCGGCTTTGCCGCGCGCCCATCCACAGTTGGGATCGAGATTGATGGCTCGGCGTTCGCCAATGAATCGCCAGCCGACCGTGTGCGGCTCCTCGCCATGACAGCAGGCAGCAAGGCCCTTGGGATGGCGCGGCGATGAGCCGGTTTGCCCGACCTGGTTGAGATGCGTCATGAAATGCAGGGTGGATTGGTTCTCGCCGCTGAGATCGACCAGCGACTTGCTTCCGCCCAGCGACGCCTTGGAATTCCGCAAGAAATCGACAATGATAGTTTCTGCCTCGGGAACATGCGTCTGCCCATCTTTCTGTTTCTTGGTCCATCCTGCGCCAGCGACGAACAACAGGTCCGCATCGGGGCGAATGGTCTGCTGGTCTGCCGGCGGCGTGACTACGCCCTTAACACTTGTGCGGAGCAGACTGTCGGAGAGCGGAACGTCAATCAGCTCGGGCGTGACGGAACCAGGCTCGCCCTTCCACGCGGGGCGCGAGCCCGGATCGAGCAGCAGAATCCACGGACGCGGGGTGCGAGTCAGCGAGCCTTCAATGCGCTGGCGATAGAACCACCGTGTCACCGTTAGAACACCAGACGGAGCAGCGACGTCGTTGACGTGCGTATCCACGCATCCGCCTACGCGATGGGCGACGGCTGCTATCACACGCGAGTTACGTGAGGTCGCGGGGGCAAGCACGATGTTCGCACCGGACGCGCGGACCAGGGCTTCACAGGCAGCAGCATCGGTGGCAAAGCGAGCGGATCCGAATGCTTCCCCGCTGACGGCGAGAAAACGCGTTGGGCCGCAAGCCGCAATCGAATTGGCGGCGGGCTGAATCTGCGCCCCGTAGAGCGCGACGTCGAGAGTCCCGTTGAGCGACTGTTTTAGTTCGACCGCGGAGCTGAGTGCCTCCAACGCAGCTTTGTTCAGAGTCCCATCTGCTTCGGTGTGCGCGAGAAAAAGAATGTTGTCCATATGTGCCGTTACTCCTGCTGGATCCACTGCACGATTTCGTTCGCGATTTCATTAGCGGGTACGTCTTTCACGATGCGAGTTTCGCGTTGTTGTTTCGGAGTGGCGACGTTCGAATACTGCAGGCCATCGGAGGTAATCTTCGCCGCCACAGCTTTCTGCAATGCTGGCATGATGGTGCGCATGTTCGCCATGCCAACCTGGGGATTATTCTGCGGTTCGCCCAGGCTGCCGGTCGCCCATCCGAGTACGGCGGGCGCGCCCGCGCATAGCGAAACCTGGTGACGCGTGCCTTCGATGCGCTCCAGCACTTCAAACGAACCGTCGTCCTTGGGAGTGATGGCGTCCACGCCCTGGAACTGATCAACCATGCCAAGTTCTTCGCCCACAAGTTGCAGCGTGACTCCGGCACTGCGGCTGGCCGATTCCCATCCCCCGAACAACAGCACCTTGGATAGATCGATGCCCGAGATATTGCGGATCGCTGCTGCCAGCGCGGTGGCTGTCTGCTGCGCATCGGCGAAACCGCTGGAAGGACCATCAACGGCGACGAGTTGCAGCGGAACTTTCTGCGCCACCGTCATCATGACCTGCTGCAGTTTGGCCTTGGGCGCCATGCTCACCAGCCAAAGGCTGCTGCCGGCGACCTTCTTCACCAGGTTTGCGCCCTCATAGAGCGCGTGCGCCGCCCACGGATCGAGAATGGCGGGCAGCATCATTTCATTCTTCAACGCCGGGCCGGTTGGTCCGGTGATGGGTTCCAGTGTCTGCAACGGATCGGGCACAACGCTGGCGCAAACCACAACTTGAAAAGGAGTGCTCATCTTTAATCTTGGTTCCTTGTTTTAGGTTCCTTGCGAAATTTCTGGATTAGTTTTCCGCCGAGTGCAGTCCGCCGACGCCGGCACGGAACTGCAGATTGGTTTCGCCATTCACTGTCTCCGGACAGTTCCACATACAGGCGCCGCAGAACACACACTTCTCGCGATCGAAAATGGGCACACCTTCCAGGCTCCGGGTAATGGCCTGCCCCGAACACATCTCCACGCACAACTTGTTACCGCAGCCGCGGCAGAGCTCAAGGTCGCGGAAGACGACGTGGTCGGCATATCCTCCGGCGGCCTGGACTTTGCCGCCCATCAGCAGCACATCTTGATGGGAGACCAGCAGCGTGCCGTCGAACTGGATCGCGGGCCAGCCGCAAAGGTCCATCAGCGGATCGTGAGCGGACGTGCCGTGGACCGCGCAGTCCTGCTGAATGGCGGTGATTTCGTGCTGCGTGAACTTGCCGCGATAGAACTCAGCCAGCGACGCAAGCCGCTCGGTTGGCTTGTCAGGATGACCGCCCAGCGACAACCGTCCGTTGCTGAAGGCTGCGACCGCCATGCCGATCAGTCCGGTCACGACTCCACTCTGAAATCCGTCGCGCGACTTCTCGGCAACGCGTGATTCTTTCTCCAGCCAACTACTACGGCGGCGCTGCTCGTACGCCTGCGCCAGGTTCTCGCGAGTAAACGGCTTGCCCGCCTGCAGAAGTTCTAAGACGCCTTCCGCCAGCAACGTACCAGTGGTCCATGCTTCATCGACGCCTGAACCGGTCAATACATTTGTGCTGCCCGAAGACTCGCCGATTCGCGCGTAGCCATCGCCCGCCAGGAATGGCTCGCCGCGCCTGCCCGATTCCTGCAGCGATTTCGCTCCCCATGAGCGGAGCTTGCCGCCTGCGAGATAGCGCCATAAATAAGGGTGCTGAATGTAGTGCTGCAAGTAGCGGTAGGCAGTGCGTGTCGGACAGTCGAACCACGAGGGAACGAAGATTCCGACCGACGCCACGTTGCCGGGATGCACGTAGAAGAAACCGAACATCTCCGGCTCGGGAAATCCGAAGGTGTGAAGCACGGTGCCGGGCTGGAGATTGACGTCGGGGCGAAGTTCGATGACGAACTTCATGCCGACGGCCCACTCGCGGACGTCGTTGCCTTCGGGTAACCCCACCCGGCGATCGATGTCGCGACTCACGGCTCCGACCGGACCGTCGCCGACGACGGTCAGCGCAGCGTGAATGTCCATTCCGGGAGTAAAGCCCGCTTCCGGATTGCCGCTCTTATCCACGCCTTGATCAAGTAGGCGAACGCCGAGAACTCTCTTGTTCTCGATCAGCGCTTCGCTCACTGGCATTCCGGGCCATATCTGCACGGTGCCGCTCGATATCAATTGTGAGCCGACCCACTGATTGAACTGTCCAATGGAAAGCACCAGGCCATCTTTTTTGTGTAGGAAGGCGGGAGTGAATGGCAGTTCGAGCGCATCGTGTTTGACGGGAAGGACGCGACGGAATGTCTTTAAGAAGCGGTCGCTGGCTCGCAGCGCAAGCGACCGACGGCTCGCTCCGGTGGGATCAAGCAGATAGACCAGCTTCTCGCTGGAAACCGGCGCGGCCATAGGAATCTGCGTCGGATCGAGTTGGGGAAAGGTGGCACGAATTCCGCGCGCGCGTGTGACCACGCCCGAGACGCCGAAGCCGATGTCATCGGCGCGCTCATAGCAGATGACCTGCAGCGGCATGCCGGGCATCGACGCGCTCTCAATCGCGGGCGTACCGTCGTCATTCAGCAGCTTGCGCGAGAGCGTGGTCAGGAAGCCTCCCATCGCCGGGCCGAAGCCCACGCAGGCGATATCGACCTCCATTCCGGTGCGCCCGATTGTGTTTGATTCAACGTTGCTCAATCGTTTTCCTTAACGCGGATAGTCGAGTGCCTCGGGGATCATCACCTTCGAGATCGCTTCCGCCGCACGGTCCTTGGACAACTGTGCACCGGTCAAGCAACCATCCAGTTTGGTACGCAGGCGCTGAAATCCTTCCAGCCCATTGCACGACGCGCACGGCCCAGCTTTTATCGGATGAGAACCATCACTGCCGACCACGTCCGTTGCCAACGAAACGATGCCCGGGATCAAACCTTCGAGCGATTCCAACTCATCGCTGCGATAGCAGCCCTTGTAACCTTCTTCATCCCACGCTGGGTGACGGTTATATCCGAACACCAGCTCGGCGCATATGCGTCCAACTTCGCCCGCGGCACGTGCTGCCTGGATGTGGCACAGGTCGGTGAAGAAACTGAGTGTTCCTTCCAGACCTTCGGCCAACACCGGATTGTCCGGGCCATTGGTTTCCAGTTCGATCAGGTCGAGCGTCTGCTGACGGGCCGCGAGCAGCCAGCACAGTGCGTCCGCCAGCGGAAAGGTCACGCCCTGGCGCGCGCTCTGATACAGCGCGCCGCCATCCGCATCAGTGGCAACCTGCAAATGGCTGAACGTCCACAGCCACAACTGCATCGCAGTCGCCAGGGAACATGCGCCAGTTCCTGGGCGATGTTCTGCAACGCGCCGCATCTCCAGAATCCACTGCCGGAACTGCGCCACGAACAATTCGTTGGTCATGGTGACGCTGAGATTGCGCCGCTGCACCGCCTCCGGACCTTCGTAGGTGGCCTCGAGCTGCGTGTCCATCCACTTGTAGGTGAGGAAGCCGGGACAATCCTCGGTGATGCCGTACCCGCCCATCAGGCTCAGCGCCTCGCGCATTGCGTTGGAGCCGATGCCGGTGTTCCACAATTTGCAGGCCGGACAGAATACGTTCGTAACTGCATCTTTCAGTACGAACTGCACTAGCGGATCGGCCTTCAGATCTTCGTAACAGCCACCGTTGCGCTTCTCAGGTGGCTTGCTTTCCTGCCGCAGCAGTTCAATGGCCGACTTGTTCACATCGCGGAAGAACTTCAACTCTGATCTGCCGCGATTCACGCCCTTCAAGGAGAGGATTTCATTCTTCTCCTTCTCCAGGACATCCATTTCGTCGCATAGTCGTGCTGCGGCAAAGCCCAGCGAGGCGCCTGCTTCGCCGATGGCCCACAATCCGGCCAACCGATGCAGCGCGTCCTGACGCTGCTGCAAGCCGAGTTCGTAACGCAACATTCCAGCTTTGGCCTGGTCGGAGCCGCGGAAGCGTCCGCGCTGATACCGAATGATCGGCTCAACCGCCGACAGCAGTTTGGCCGACGTCATGAGGGCCACCGTCACGCGCGTGCGTTTGAAGACTGCCTCGATCACCTCGCTGTGGCTGTAGTTGGGAATGATCGTGCCATCTTTCACGGTGTAACCGCCGACGATTCGGCTGGCGGGCACCGTCACGTTGAAGATCGGATCACAGGTCGAAGAGAGCTGGTGCACGAGTTTACGCGTCGGCGTGCCCCGGTCGAACACGCCGGGGTCAGTTTCCTCGACGATGACGATGCACGAACCCTTAATGCGCTCGTCGCCCGAGTCGACAGCGGCGGTCACAAAGTTCGCAAATCCCATGTTGGTGATGAACCGGCCGCGCTTCTCCACGCGTAGCAGCGGCTCTTCGCCGTCGGCCCACGTCTCCACCCGAAGCTTGCCATTCAGGATTCCGGTATCAACACCGACGTAAGGAATTGGCTCGGTAAGACAGAACGCTCCCCGCAACGGTTGATGGTCCGTGCCGGGTTGCGGGACCGCGAGCGACATGTAGTGAGCTTTCTGTTCCGCAGTGCCGCGTTCGTGGATTGGGGCCAGCGCCAGGCATCCAGCAAGGCTGCAGGTAGCGGCTCCGGCGTCAACCCACGCCAGTTCAAACGCGGTCAAGGCCAGCGCCAGGTTCTTCGGTCCGGCCAAGTAGCCGCCCTGTTCGGGGTCCATGAAAACAGCGGTGATGCCTGATTGGTCAAACGCATCGAGCAGCGTGGCTTTTTCGGCTGTCCACTCGTGGGTACCACGAAGACCCTGGGCGACAAGTCGCGCCACCGGACCACGTGCCACTTCACGGGCGGACTGCACCAGCATCTGCAGGTCATAACGGTCGGCAAAACGCCAAAGAATCTGGCGAACGTTGTCGTCGGGCAACGTGCGCAAAGTTTCGGATCGCACTCTCGAAACAGTGGTGGCCATGCGATCACCTCCGGGTGAAATCGACCCTTTATTTTCAGGTTTGCATGGCCAAGCTTCCTGTGACGTAGATCATAGGGGCAGGTGACGCGCGGACAGGGACCCGACGCATTCCCGATCGGAGGTCAAAGATGAGACAGGCCGCTTCGCGGAGGGCCACGCGACCAGGACCTTACCCTTGCCGCTTCAGCTCGGATTTCAAATCGAGGTTCTTGATCAGGCGATGCAGGTACTTGGGATGGATACCTAGCAGCCGCGCGGCTTCGATGTGGTTCCCTTTGGCATCGTCCATCGCGGTGACAACCAGTTGCTTCTTCGTCTGGTTCAGCGTGTTGTGGTAAAGAGCCGCTGTCACTTCTGACGACTGCTCTTCCAGCAGCGCCTCGGGAAGATCTTCTGGCAGGATCTCGTCCGTCAAGCCCAGTACGATGGCATGTTCGATGGCATTCTCCAGCTCGCGAACGTTGCCGGGCCAACTGTAGTGCATCAACAGAGACCGCGCTTCCGGGGAAATGCCCTTGAAACCACGCTTGCACTTCGCCGCGAACTGGTTGGCGAAGTGCATGGCCAGCAAAGGAATGTCTTCGCGATGCTCACGCAGCGGGGGCAGAGCCACGGAAACGACATTCAGGCGGTAGTACAGGTCCTGGCGGAACTCGCCGGCCTTGATCGACTGCTCCAGGTTCTTGTTGGTGGCGGCGATGACGCGCGCGTTAAAAGGCAACAGGCGGGTTCCTCCCAGCCGCTCGAACTCATGTTGCTGCAGGACACGCAGGAGCTTGGCTTGCAGCAGAGGGGCCATCTCACCGATTTCGTCGAGCAGCAACGTGCCGTCCTCGGCCGCTTCGAACTTGCCCTTCTTTGTGGTGGCCGCACCGGTGAAGGCGCCCTTCTCGTGGCCGAACAGTTCGCTCTCTAGTAAGGTCTCTGGAATCGCGGCGCAGTTGATGGCCACAAACGGCTTGCCGGGTCGCAGGCTGTTGGCGTGAATGGCGCGGGCCACCAACTCCTTGCCGGTCCCGCTCTCGCCGCGGATGAGCACCGTGGAATCGCCCTTGGCGACCCGTCCGATGAACTCGGTGACCTTCAACATCGGCCTGCTCTCGCCGATCAGTGTGTCAGTGCCAACGTCCGCCCGCAGCCGCTGGTTTTCAGCCCGGAGGGAATCGAGTTTCAACAGGTTCTCCAGCGTGACCGCGGCGATGCGGGAAACCGAGGTGAGGAAGTAAACGTGGTCCTCGCCAAAGGGCGGTGACGATGCCGGCGCGGTGAGGTAGATCACTCCGAGAATGTTCTCCACCGCGATCAGGGGCACGCACAACACGTGCTGGTCCGGCAGGGGAGAGGCCGAAGCCACGGTGAACGCTGCACATCGCTCCCACATGGCCCGCTGGACCCACTCCTCCCGTATGACCACGTTTCTCGTTTCCCCGACATCCCGACTCCAGGTGCAGGGCGGCGCGGGCTCCTCATTATTCACATTCGGCTGTAGCACGATTGCGCCCTGCGCCGCAGGGACCACCTCGGAAATCAGCGCCAGCAACTCTTGCAGCAACGTATCAACGTCACGGGTGGAATTGATGACGTTGGCGACTTTGAAGAATGCAGACAGATCGCGCGCCATGCGGCCTACACCCGAGGTATCCGACGGCAGCCCGGAGCGCCGATCGAGAATAATTGTCTTTAGCTCGACGCTGGTCGTGTCTCTGCCGGAGCGCGTTTCCAGCAGAGCGTCCTCGTCGGGGCCGATGAGAAACACAAACTCGCTAACCCCAATGCGGATCCGGTCGCCATGTTGAACGGAGCTACGGGTTACCTGAACGCCGTTGACGAATGTCCCGTTGTGACTGTCGTGGTCGGCAATTTCAAAAATGCCGCTGGATATCTCGCTGATCGTACAGTGCTTTCGCGAAACCGCAGGTTCGCCCACCATCACCTGGTTGGCAGGGTCCCGTCCCAGAGACAGGGCACCATCCGTCACGGCCCGCACCGTTCCCTCCAGTGAACCGGAAATCGCCACCAGCCTTGGGTTCAGCATGTCTGCCTCAGGCTGAACAGTGTAGCCGAGATTGCAAAATAAGCGTTATCTAATCGACTGCAGCCGCCGAGGAACCAAATAGATACTCGCGGGTAGCCGATCGGATACCCGCTTGCCCGTGACTCAGAGTACCGGCGTCAGCACCCAACTTTCATGTTGTTGGAAACACTGAGGAATCGCCAGGGGAGGAACGCCTTTGGGCGTTTGGCACAATGCTTGCACTAATACAAAGCGTCAAAGCAAGCATTCAGCCAGGACGCTGAAGAGTTTGAAAGACCAAATTCAGTTTGGGTTCCACTGCAAGGAGCCCCCATGGAGGATGTCATGAAACGCAACCTGATCGGAATCCTGTCGCTGGTGGCTATGTCACTGCTCCTCAACGCCACGGGCGCCTATGCACAGTCTTATGCGAAGGCCAATGTGCCTTTCGATTTCAAGGTAGGTTCGGCGCAACTGCCAGCCGGCTCTTACGAAATCAACGTCGCAAATGCAGCTACTAGCGCAATCACGGTTCGCAACGGTGAGACCAGCGCGAGCGCCATATCGATGGCCGGGCGCGAGCAGCCCCGCAGCACGGAAGCCAAAATGGTGTTCCACCGTGTCGGTAACCAGTACTTCCTGGCGGAGATCTGGCGGAACTCGAGCACCGAAGGCTTGATCGTTCCCACGTCCAAGCAGGAAAAGGACCTGGAGAAGGAACTGCAACTCGCCAAAGGCCCTGCCGGCGGCTATGAAGAAGTGATCGTCGCCCTTAATTGAGCGCGGCGAATTCAATCCCAAACGAAGAGCCGGAGCCAACTACTCCGGCTTTTACTTGCGACTAACCCGGCCAAAAAACAAGCCGCAACCCTAAGGTCGCGGCCCGGAATTACTCAAAGTGAGAAGCGGTTACAGGCTAAGCTTGCGGCGCAACAGACCGGCCAGTCCGATCGCGCCAGAGCCGAACAACACCATGCTGCCCGGTTCAGGAACGACCTAAGTAAAGCCGCTGGTTCCGAAGTCTTAAAGGACACTGGCGCGTCGTACTGGCCGGATGGCACTTCAGTGCAAAAGGTGGCGCAAACCACTTTCGATGACAGCACCAATCTCATCAGCGAGATCGTGGAGGATTTCAACCAGTCGGGTAAGCATGTTTCTGGGCATCAACTGTTTCACGATCCCATGACCGGAATTCACCGCTGCTTCGACTGGAAGGTCGCGCAGCAGAAGCACGTGGCCATCGATTGTCCGGCGTCGGAAGAGTCTCACGAGGGCCCGAAGGAGACGCTTAAGATCAGGCGCGAAGATGTGATGCAGCACCCGGCCGCCGCGCGGCAGGCGGCGCAAGCCGAGCAGAAGTCTCTGCGCGTCAAACCGAAGGGCCCGGTGCAGTCGCCCAGCACGACATCGAATAAGGAGGTGGGACTGGTGCTGCCGGTAGATCTGCGAGCGGGGCAGCGAGTCTCGGGCAGGTTAGTGGAAGATCCCGAGCGTTTCACCGGACAGCCTGAGCTCATGGTGATTCGCGTGACCCTGCCCATGGAGTCGGTTGGCGACGCCTCACAGTTGAGCGGATGGACATTTGAGTTGAAGGACTCAGAGCCCCAGCCGGCGGATGGGACCATCAGTATTGTATTCCCGGCTGCTGCGGGTCCAGTAGAGTTCACGCTGCGGCAGGCAGGTGATCCGGCGATCGCAGTCTCGGGCAAGGTGCAGGTCCCCAAAACGGCACTGGCCAAGGTGCCGGTTCCAACGAGCGACGGGGCGGCCGCACTCTGTTTCAAGAGAAATCTGTGTGTGGTAACGGGCAGGTTCAACGGCGATAGTCAAAAGACCTTTGCCGCTTTCGACAGCGTTCCGGCAAACATCGTCGCGGAAACCGAAACTACGGCTTTCGTTGACGTGCCCGCCTTCATGAACCTCGGCCCGGCCACCCTGATTGTGGCGGCGAGAACCCACATCGAGGCGATGATGATGGTGATCGGGGACATTGCGCTGGCACCCGACCGCGAAGCCACACAGTCAGGACAAGACGTGGGCAGTGTGTTGCATGTCGACGGTGTGCAGGAGTTGAGCGACGGCCAGTGGCACTACGGAGTGTTTCCGCCGAGCAACCTGGAAAGAGCGCGCGCCCTGGTGCCTGGATTTAGTCCGGCAAAGGCGATCGAGCAGGAACGCGAGCGGCGCGAGAAGCAGGAAAAACAAGACGGGATGAAGAAGAAGGACGACAAGAAGGAAGAGTCCGCCGGGATGGTCCTGGTCGTCGTCAAAAACGCCACGCCCGATGTCGCCAGCATGCGAGGCGCAAAGCAGCAAAGCTTCGTCTTCCACCTCACACCCGAGTCGTTCGCCAGGGGCGAATTTAAGTACAACTTGGCCATCGATGGATTGCAGGCCGGAACGTACGTGCTAAAAGCGGTTGCCGTTCCATTCCTGGCTCCGGTCAAGGCACAGGAATTCGAAGCTGCGTCGCCGGCCTCTAGAAACTGGATCCTCTCCCTCCGACTGACATGGCGAGCCAGGCGCTAGTCCGCCTGGTTTGGTCTAAGGCGCCCGCCGGTTCTATCATCCTGACGAACGAGATTCGACGACCCACGGGGTTTCTGAAATGCGCGTCTGCTTGGCTGCGCTCTTTTTTCTGATAGCTCTATCCGCCATGGCACAATCCACTGCAAACACGGTCGTCTTCTGGGAAGATGGCTTCCCTGCCGCAGACACCGCCCCGCCCGATCGCACAACCCTGGCCGCGTTACCCAATGCCCGCTTCGCTAATGCCCAGGAACTGTCAGGCGTGCTGGCCTCAGCGGACACCAGGCTGCTGGTGCTGCCGTACGGTTCGGCGTTCCCCGAAGCTGCGTGGCCCGCGATTTATGCCTATCTGCAGCGCGGCGGTAATCTCCTGACTTTGGGTGGACGCCCCTTCTCGCGCGCGGCCTATCGCGAGTGCGATGCCCACAACGTTTGCGCATGGAAGCTGCGCTATCCGCGTAATGCCTGGTCGAAGGCGCTATACATCAACGACTACACGGAGACGCCGGGGTCGAAAGGCTTGCAGCAGCAGCCGAACCAAGACTTGCCGGAACTTCGTCTGCCGGACATTTCATGGAAGCGCGCCTGGAGCCCGACGGTGCGCATGAGCGCGGAGGGGTTGTATCCGCGGATCGGAACTTCAGGAACCATCGACATGCGACTCGACCCGCTGGTCTGGGGAGTCGATGGCGCACACAAGCTGGCCGCTCCGGTCATTCAACTCGACCACATCAAGAACAACTTCGTCGGAGGACGCTGGGTGATGGTGCTGGCCGAACTCGAAAGACCGCTGCCATCGGCGATCATGACCACACTGGCACAGCGCGCGCTGGCTGGCGCACAGGAGATTACCGTCCAGCCCCAGTGGGCGCTTTTTCTGCCTGGAGAGGCTGCGAGCTTCGAAGTACGAGTCAACCAGTTTGCCAGCAAGCCGACCGCGCTGAAGCTCGAACTGACCGACTCTACTGAGAGCGGCTCGCCTACGACGCAATCGTTTGCGCTCGACATCGCGCAGTACCCATTCTTCAGCGGCGTACAGATGCCAGCGTCGGCGCAGGGTGGCCTTCATACGGTGACGGCGCGCTTTTTAGACGGCGACACGCTCGTCGCGCTGTATCGGACCGGCTATTGGGTGCGCGATGAAAAATTACTGCACTCGGGTCCTGTGGTTGAGCTCAACCAGGACTTCTTCCTGGTCGATGGCAAGCCGCTGCCGATTGTCGGGTCCACGTACATGGCGAGCGATGTGCAACGCCAGTACCTGATGCAGCCCAACCCGTTCGTGTGGGACCGCGACTTTGCGCAGATGCATGACAACGGCATCAACATGATCCGCACCGGACTGTGGACGGCGTGGGACCAGGTGATGAAGGAGCCCGGCGTGGTGCAGGAATCTGCGCTACGAAACGTGGAAGCGTTCTTCATGACGGCGCGGCGCTACAACATTCCGGTGCAGTTCACCTTCTTCGCCTTCATCCCAGACAACTTTGGCGGCGCCAATCCGTATCTCGATCCTGAAGCAGTACGACGGCAGCAGGATTACATCACCGCCATTGTCTCGCGATTCAAGAACGTTCCGTGGTTGATGTGGGACCTGATCAACGAGCCCAGCTTCGACAAGACGGCGCACCTTTGGGTGACGCGCGCCAGCGGCGACCGATTCGAGTCACAACGCTGGAACGAATACCTGGGCAAAGTGCACGGCACCAACGACGCCGTGGCCAATGCCTGGAACATGACGACGCTGGGAACACCGATTCCGCCGCCCGACGAAGCAGATTTCGCGCCGGGTAGCGTGTATCGCGGTGGACATCCGCTATCGGCGCACGACTTCTACCTGTTCGCGCAGCAGCAGTTTGTGGAGTGGGCGCGGACCATGCGGCAGACGATCCGCGCCACCGGAAGCAAGCAACTGGTCACTGTGGGACAAGACGAGGGCGGGGGAACCGATCGCCTGAATACGTCGCACTGGGTTGACGTCGTGGACTTCACCACCAACCACAGTTGGTGGCTCAATGACGCGCTGCTGTGGGATTCGCTGGTGGCCAAGCAGCCCGGCAAGCCGCTGCTGATCCAGGAAACCGGATTGCAGAACGACTTCCAGATCGACGACACCTGGCGGCGCAGCGCGAACAACCAGGCTTACACACTGGAACGTAAGTGCGCCCTGGCGCTGGCGACGAGCGCCGGCGTCATCAACTGGCTATGGAACGTGAATGCCTACATGACCGAGGACGTGGAGGTCACGATCGGAGTGGTACGTCCAGACTTCACCGAGAAGGCGGAGACCGCCGTAATGCGCGGCCTGGCGACATTCGCCAACACGAGCCGCGAAGCGTTTCGCGCTCCCGAGCAGCCGACGGTTGCTATTATCCTGGCGCAGGACTTGCTGTTTTCGCCCATGAATCCGGGGGCTGTGGCGGCGCAGCAGAAGGCCGTGCGTGTGCTGCACAACTATCTGCACGTTCCCGCCTTTGCGATTGCGGAAAACCAGTTAGCCCACTTGGGACAGCCGAAGCTGGCGATCCTGCCCTCGCCACACGTGCTCGACGAGGGCGCGTGGAAGAAGTTACTCGCCTATGTCTCACAGGGTGGGACATTGCTCATCACCGGCTCGTTCGACCGCGATCCCTACTGGCGTTATACCGAGCGCCTGAAGGGCCTGGGCGTGGACGCGCAGGTATTGCCGCTGAACTTCCGCCAAGGCGCGATTACGCTCGACGGCAAGTCAGTTCCGGTTTCGTTTGCCGAACAGGCGTTCGTGGATGAATTGCGCTTCTCCGATCATTCCGGCTGGAAGGAGCTGCCCGTCGGCAAAGGCAAGCTGCTGATCGCTTCGTATCCGGTGGAAATGAGCGAAGGCAACGACCCGACGGTCGCGGTCTATGCCGCGGCGCTGCGCCGCTCGGGTGTCGAACCTCCCTATGAAGTAAAGCAACTCTCCGTAGGAGTGCTGGCGCGGCCTACAGTGCTTCAGGATTCCGTGCTGTACCTTTTCATGTCAGAGAGTGGCCGCGACGAACCGATTGACGTGCATGACAAGACCACCGGCGCGGAGATCAGGTTCACCCTGCCTGAGCAGCGCGCCGCGCTAGTGCTGCTGAATAAGAAGGATGGGCGTGTGATCGCGAGGTACGGCTACTGACGCTCGTGCGCTGAAAAAAAGAGGCGCGGTCTCGCGCCGCGCCTCGTCTGGAGGACTTTAACCGAAAGCTACATGTGCAGGCGGCGTACCGCGCCCATCACGCCAACAATTCCTGTGCCCAGAAGCGCCAGAGTGCCGGGCTCGGGGGTGCTGGAGAAGCCAGTAACCAGACCATAGCCATTGTTAACGACCCCAGCCGGGAAGCAGCCATTGCAATAGACCCGACCCAGTAGGTGTTGGCGTTGAAACTGCCACCGTTATACCCGTTGGTGTCAAAGTAGATCGAACCCCCGGGAGCCGATGCTCCGCTCACGACTACATCCATGAGCAAGTTCCCCATGCTTGGGTCATAGAGGAAGGGCGTGGTCAATGAAATATGCAGCGTATCTCCGAACGCCCAGGGCTGGGTCAGATTGCCGCTGAATACCAACGTGTAGTCCGCGCCCAGATTATTGGCATAGAAGTTGGAAATCGAGTTCCAGTCCGCCGACTTGGTGGACAGGTAAATGGTCAAAGTGCCCGAGTTCATGGCCGTAGCGGAAGTGTCTATATGCGTGTTGAAAAATTCCAGATCTAGGATTTTGACGGACGCGCCGAACTGCGTGTGCGAGTACACCTGTTGATATTCGCCCGAATACGCGCAGCCGAACGGGAAGCAGTTGCCTGTGCCGGGATCCGCAGGCAACCCTACGGTAATATCAGCAAAGGCAGGGACCGCCAAGAGTAACGCCGCGCAAAGCAAACAAAGTACAATGACGTTTTTCCTCTTCTACTTCTCCTAACGCACAGCTCCAAGAATTTGCTTTCATCGACGGCGGGGGATCTCGCTGAACCATCGTCAGGCGGTCATCGAATGGTCGACTCAATTTGACTTATACTCGGGGACGAATTCGCCTCGCAAGGAACCGCGCATTTTTGCGCATGACTTCCCAAGACGGGAATCGCCGCAAGAAATGCGGTGCGGAAAAGGCCACGCGTCGTTGGCACAGGCCGGTATATCGAGCAGGTACTACTTCACCCCACTCCAGATCGAAGCCAGCGGCCAAACGGTGAGTGAGACCACCTTGCCAGCGCCGCCGGTGGAGTACAGGTCGATTCCCGTGCTGCCCGGCGGGGGATAGACGCGGTCGGTCATGACCTTCTCGCCGTCGTTGGCGAAGACTTCCACGCTGGAGCGGTCCACGAAAATGTGCAGCTTGACGCGCTTGGTGTTATGAAGCGTGGTGGAGTAGCGCCCGGGAAAGTCTTTGCTGAAGGAAACATCGCCTGACCTGGTGCGATCCACGAAGAGCGTGTTCGACCACGGGATAACACCGATAAGCGTTTCAGCGTTGTCGCCCTTACGCAGGCGGAAGCCAATCTCCCCAGCTTTCTGCGGCTCGAGTTCGGCCTCGATTTCGTACGTTTCACCCTCTATCCCGGCATGGGCAATGCTGGCGTTCGCCTTCTGCACCGTCGAGTTGCTCAGCGAAAATGGCCGACCGCGCAAGCTCTGCATCTCGCGGACGGGGGCCTGCACCATTAGCAACTGGCTCCCCACGCGCCGCACCGACAGCGTCCGCGGTATGGACTGCGCTCCCCGCCACAGCACGGTGGGCTCGTCCTTGGCGTAGAGCCAGTTACTGGTCCAACCGATCCAGATCTTGCGCGGATCGCTCGCCGGCATGTCGTTGAACGAATTGGTGGCGTAGAAATCCTTGCCGTAGTCGGCCCACAGCTTGCCGCCAGCAGGGTTCTCCTCGGTGAACTGCGCGCCATCGAAATGTCCAACGAGATAGCGGACGCCAGTGCCTCCGGCGGGTGCTCCGGGATTGCGGTTGATGATCAGCACCCAGCGGGTTTCCTTCGTGCCCTCGAGTGGAAGTTCGAGCAGGTCGGGACACTCCCACTGTCCGGCGTCGTCTCCCGCGGCGCCAAACTCGCTGAGCTTGGTCCAGTGCTTGAGGTCCGTGGAGTCGAAGAACAGCGCCTTGCGCCGGTCGGCGAGCACAGCAACCAGCACCCATTTTCTTTGCGGCGCGTACCAGAAGACCTTGGGATCGCGAAAATCCTCGGCATCGGCGTCGATCACCGGATTGCCCGTGTAGTTGGTCCAGGTGCGTCCGCGATCGTTGCTATGGGCGATGTGCTGTTTCTGGCGGTCCTTGTAGGCGGCAGCGTAAATCGCGATGAGACACGAGTGGTCCTGCGGGTCAGGATTCTTGCACAGGCCGCTGGAGTTGTTCCAATCGACCACCGCGCTGCCCGAGTACGCCATATATTTCGAGTCCTCAGGAATGGCTACGGGCAAGTGCTGCCAGTGCAACATATCGGTGCTGACGGCGTGGCCCCAACTCATGTGTCCCCAGACCTGGCCTTCAGGGTTGTACTGGTAAAACAAGTGGTACTCGCCCTTGTAGAAGACCATCCCGTTGGGGTCGTTCATGAAATTGTGCGACGGCGTGAAGTGATACTGCGGCCGCCACGGCTGGTCGTAGCTGTCCTGCGCGAAAACGCCGCCCACTAGTACGGCCGACACAGCCATCACGATCGCGAACAGGAACGAGCGGCGGAGAGCAAAACTGGAGCGGGTTGGGTTGGCGACCTTCATGGCTGGACTCCTGTAGTGTCATGGATTTCCGCCAGCACGCGGGCAATCTTATTGGGATAGTCGGCCACCGCTGCCTTGGCTTCGGGGGTCTCCCACACGGGACCGAGGGCCGCGGCTAACGCCTGCTTTTGCTGGTCGCTGATGCCGGCCTTGGAGACGGCCTCGACTTTCGCCTTGGCCTGGTCCAGGACTTGGCGGAAGTGGGTCAGTTCCTGTCTGGCGGTGTTGGGGTAATAGCTAAGCCGATCGCCAGCCTGTGCGGCGTCGATCAACTCGTCGGGCACGGTACTGAATGGCCACGCGTGCCTCAGGGTGTCGGTGGCTGCCTGCAGCCGCGTCATCGCGCCAGCGAAGCCGTTGAGCTCGCCACGGCGCGCCATGAGGTCAGCCGAGCGGAACACCCGCACTGTCACCTTCCCCGAAACCTTCGTCTCCGCCACATAAATCACGGTCGTGAGCGTATTGCCCTCAAAGTGCCATTTGCGGTCGTGCTTCTCAATGACAGCGTCAGTATCCCGACGAATATCCATCGCTTCGGCCGGCCAGTCGCCAGGCAGTCGGATTTCATAGCTCCGGCTCGCGGGCATGCCCGCATAATGACCATGCACCGGCGAAATCTCAATCGTCATTTCCCGTCCCGATTGCATCGCGGTGATGGTCGTTCGCGCCGCCTCGCCGGTCTGATAGCCACGCGTGTCGCCCGCATCCTCGTACAGCGTGTACGTCGAACTCTCACCGTCCTTTAACGGGTACACCGTCACAATCAACGGATCGAGCGGCTTCTGGCTGGTGTACTGCATGGGCGGCGCCATGGGTACAATCGCGCCTTCGCGCACATACACCGGGGTTTGCTCGATGGAAAAATTGCGCCGTACTTTCAGCGGGCCGGTAAAGCGCGTGCCCGTGTCCTTCTCGATCCACTCACCCTTAGGAATCCACACGTCCTGCTTTGCCAGCCCGGTTATCTTGTCGCCCGGCTCAACAATGGGATTCACGATCATCTGGCTCCCGAAGACATACTCGTTCCTCATCTCATACGCTTCATTTGCCTCGGGCCAGTCGTAATACAACGGATGCAGAAACGCGACGCCCGTGTCGTAGGTGCGCCGCCCCTCGGTATAAATGTAGGGCACCATGGCATAGCGCTGCTTGTAGAGGCCCCGCATGATGTCGGAAAAGGGTTCGGGATAAGCCCAGATTCGGCGCTCGGCGTTGGGATTCTTGGTGGTGTGGGTGCGCAGGATCGGGCTGAAGATGCCGAACTGGATCCACCGCGTATAGAGCTCGGGCTCGACCACGCCCGGCATGTGCCCGCCAATGTCGTGGCTCCAGTACGCGTAGCCCACGTTCGCCGCGGTTGCGGTAAACCATGGCTGGAAGGCCAGCGACTCCCACACCGAAACGGTGTCGCCGGAGAATCCGATCTGGAAGCGGTGATTGCCCAAGCCTCCCCAGCGATGGAAGAGCAGCGGCCGCTTGCCCTGGCGTGCCTGGTCGTTGAAGTGCACATAATTCAGCCACCACGTCGGGCTGACGCCGGGCGTTTTGGTATTGGCCTCCTGTTGCCAGTCAAGCCACCAGAAATCGATGCCCTGCCTTTCCAGCGGACGGTGCACCAGGTCGAGATAGTTCATGGCGAACTTCTTGTTGGTGATGTCGAAGGGGATGTATTGCCCCGTGGCGGGATCGACGCCCATCGCCCGCGCCATCGCAGGATAGGCGTCTTCCCACGGCTGGATGCCCGACGCCGGATGCAGATTGAGAGTGGTCTTCAATCCCAGGTCGTGCAGGTTCGCCAGGAATTGCTGGGGATCGGGGAACAACAGCGGGTTCCAACTGTAGCCGCTCCAGCCCTTGGGGTGGCCGGAAGCATCATCCTCCTTGTTCCACCAGGTCTGAGAGCCAAAAACTTTGTGCCAGTCCATGTCGATGACGAAGACGTCGAGCGGCACATCGTTGCTGCGGAAACTGTTCGCCAGATCCATCAATTGCTGGTCGGAGTACGTCCAGTAACGCGACCACCAGGCGCCGAAGGCAAAGCGGGGCGGCAGGGGGATCTTTCCCGCTATGAGCGTGAAGTCGTGCAGCGCCGCCTTGTAGTCGTGGCCATAGCCAAAGAAATACCAATCCTGACGATCGCCCGCGGGGCGCTGCATCACCCACGGCCATGAGCTCTTCTCGCCCTGGTCAAAGCGGAAGTCGTTGCCGTCGAACAGCGGACGGGTGGAGTCATCGACCACAACCCACCCGTCGCGCGAGACCAGTCCCGGGTCCATGGGCTCCTGCGTCTTGCCGCCCAGCGCGCCATCGAGCGTGCGGGTCGTGCCCTGCAGGTTTCCGGTGTCAGGCATGTCGGGATGCCAGGTGACTTCCTTGCCGTTGAGCTTGAAAACGACGGCGAGGTTGTTCGGGCCAAACTTACCGTCGCTATTCTGGTCCAGTCGATAGTTGATGGTGAGTTCGCCAGTGTAAATCGTTTCCATAGTCCAGAGGTTTTCCAAAGGGCCGCCCCCTGAGGAGGAACTGCCGAACTTCGGCACCGGCAGATTGCGGTTAAGGAACACCAGCGAGGCGTGATCGTCGAACTTACCGTCAGCCGCCCACTCCATGCGGATGAGCTGCGGCGTCAGCACGGTGAATCGCGCCTTGCCCACGGAGACCACTGCTTTGGGATTCGCGACCGGATCGTAGAGGCCCGGCAGGTCCGGCATCCCCTGCCCAAAGACATACCCCGGCGAAATCATCAGTAAGGCTGACACGCTTGCCAGGATGAAATAGGTAAGTAGGAGGGTAACGGAAGCAGCGCTATCTGGTTTGTTCATGATGGTGGGGACTCGGGTCCTTAATCCGCATGAAATTGTGCCTGAAAGACTGGCTGGCGGCTAGTGGTCTGCAAATTGATCGAGAGAAACAGGCACGCCGATAATCATGTACCCGCCGCTCACCTTCTGACGACTGCTCACTGACCAACACTGACTTGCACTGGCATGCCCTGAGTCGAGTCGGGTGCGACCCAGACTGTCAACTGTGCCGGCTCGACCACGTCTTTCATGTCGATGTTCCAGAACTTCAGCTCCTCGCGCCCCAGCGTGAATTCCACTTTCTGCGACTGGCCGGGAGCGAGCGTGACGCGGCGAAAACCTTTCAGTTCGCGCACCGGACGCACCACGCTGGTGCCGGTCTGGCGAATGTACAACTGCACCACCTCGTCGGCGGAGCGGCCGCCCGAGTTCTTCACTTCCGCCGTTACGGTCAACTTCGCCGTGCCCTCATTCAATTCCTTCGCGCTCACGCTGCTGCTGCTTGCTGACGTCGGCGAATATCCGATCGTGCTATAGGTCAGCCCGAAACCGAACGGATATAGCGGCGAGTTCTGCTCGTCAACATAGCGCGACAGAAATTTCTCCTTGTTTGCCTTGGGCGGTCGGGTCAGGTCTGCAGCATCTGCCGGGCGCCCGGTATTGAAGTGGTTGTAGTACAACGGCTCTTGCCCCACGGCGCGCGGGAAGCTCACGGTGAGGCGTCCGCTGGGACTGCTGGCGCCAAGCAATACATTGGCCAGCGCCGGACCAGCCTGCACGCCGGGGAACCAGGCTTCGAGGATCGCGGGGACATGCTGCGCCGCCCAGTTCAAAACCAGGGGACGACCGCTGAAGACCAGCAAAACGATCGGCTTGCCCGTGGAGGCAACGGCTTCGAGCAACTGCTGCTGGTTGCCGGGAAGATCGAGGTGGGCGCGGGACCCGGCTTCGCCAGTCATCCACTGGGCATCTTCGCCTAGCGCAAGTACAACAATGTCAGACTTCTTCGCAGCTCCCACAGCGTCGGAAAAGCCCGCGTCGGATGCGCCCAGGATATCTGTGCCTCTGGCGTAGATCACGTGGCCCTGCGCGGTCTCCACCTGCCTGGTGAGCGCCGACCGCAACGTGACCACATCTTTTGGATTGCCTTTGGCGGCCCATGAGCCCAGCATCTGTCCGGAGTCATCGGCCAGGGGACCAATCAGCGCGACCGTCTTACCGTTGGCTTTCAGAGGCAATACCCCGCCGTCGTTCTTCAACAGCACGAAGGACTCTTCCGCCGCCTGGCGCGCCAGTTCCAGGGCTTCGGGAGCGATGCCGTCGGGCTTGACGTCCGTATAGGGACGCTCAAACAATCCCAACGCAAACTTTACGCGCAGCACCCGTCGCACCGATTCGTCAATGACGGATTCTGGCACCGCCCCGGTCTTCGCCAACCCGGAAAGGTACTGGCTGTAAAGGTTGGCTTCCATGTCCATGTCCACGCCGGCGAGAATCGCCTTGCCCGCGGCGACTGCGCCGCTGTTGGCCAGGCCTTGCGGAATCAATTCGCCAATCGAGTTCCAGTCGCTGACCACGAAGCCCTTGAAGCCCCACTCCTTGCGCAGCACCTGCGTCAAGGTAAAGGAATTGGCGCTGGCAGGCACTTCATTCAGCGATTCGAACGCGCTCATGAAGGTGGCTGAACCGGCATCGACGGTTGCCTGAAACGGTGGCAGGTAGACCTGCCGCAGGAGCCGGACGGGTATCTCGGCGGTGTTGTAGTCACGTCCGCCCTCGGCCGCGCCGTAGCCGACAAAGTGTTTGCTGCAGGCGGCAATCGACTCGGGATCGCTCAGCTTCGCGCCCTGATAGCCGCGCACATAGGCGGCAGCCAACGCGGAGCCGAGGTAGGGGTCTTCGCCCGCGCCCTCGACAATGCGTCCCCAGCGGGCGTCGCGGGCGATGTCCACCATCGGCGAGAAGGTCCAGCGCACTCCGGCACGGCTGCCTTCCTGGGCCGCGACGCGAGAAGCGCGCTCCACCAACCCCGGGTCCCAGGTGGCCGACAAGGCCAGCGGCACGGGGAAGGTCGTGCGATAACCGTGGATGATGTCGAGGCCGAAGATCAGTGGGATGTGCAGGCGCGATTTCTCCACCGCCAGCTTCTGCATGGCGTTGGTCTCGGCCGCGCCTGTGAGGTTGATCAGCGAACCAAGCGTTCCCTTGGCCGCCAGCTCCTTATAGTCGGTGCGGCCCGTGCCCGGACCGGTGGGCGCGCCCGCGGAATACTGCACCAGTTGCCCGACCTTCTCGTCGAGCGTCATCTGCTGGAGAAGCTGCTCAACGCGCGATTCAATCTGGGGATCGTTGCTCCAGGACAGAGACGGAGACGGTTGCGCAATCGCGAAACTTATAAGGGTAAGACCGCAAAGTACAACTCGAATGGTTCGCATCATCAAGGAGGCCTTTCTTCGAGACTACATACCGACCTGCTACTGTAGCCGACCGACCATTGAAAATGATAACGGGCGATTACACAATCGCAACGCTCACGCAGCCGGGTGGCGGCCGCTAATGGTGCGCACGGTTGCTTGACACCGGAAACAGTCCGCAAGTTCCCGCAAAGATTGCTGGAGCAAGTCCCACACCGCTGGTGTCTGTACTGAATACATAAGGAGCGCATGTATGTTCGAAGACAGCCTGGTTGAATCGAGCGGCACCTTGGGCAGGAGAAATCCGTGGACAGCCTCGTTGTCGTTCGCCATTCAAGGATTTCTCGCCGGCGCGCTGGTGCTGTTGCCCCTGATCTACACGGAAGCGTTGCCCTGGCGCCAGATCACCGCCATCGTCAATGCACCTGCGCCACCGCCACCTTCCGCGCCGTCGTCGCCCAATCGGGTGCACACCGCGCAATCCCGCCCCATGCTCGCCGACGGAGTGCTGCACGTTCCAAGCTCGATACCACGCCGGATCGCGACTTTGCACGATGAGCAGACGAATAGCGGGGAGATTGGCGTGCCCAATTGGGCGGGCGTCCCCGGCGGAACCGGCCCTGGCGTTCCCAACAGCGTGTTGAACAACGTTATGCAGGTTCCGCCAGCGATGCCGAAGGTGGTTGCGCCATCGAAGGTGCGCGTGTCCTCGGGAGTCGCACAGGGCCTGCTGGTTCATCAGGTAAAGCCAGCCTATCCCCATCTCGCCATGCAGGCGCGCATTCAAGGCACAGTTGTTCTGCAAGCGGTAATCGCGAAGGACGGCACGGTGCAGGACCTGCGCGTGGTCAGTGGGCATCCACTGCTGGTGCAGGCGGCGTTGGACGCGGTGAAGCTCTGGCGCTACAGACCGTATCTGCTGAACGACCAGCCCGTCGAAGTGGACACGCAAATAAACGTGAACTTCACCCTGGACAGCCGCTAAGGAAAGATTCGCGGTCGCGAAAACATCAGAAGCCACTCTGGCTGCCGAGCATGAAAAAGCCGGGCACCGAAGTGCCCGGCGTGAGAAGGTTTCTCAGCTTGCGAGGTTCCTGGGTCTATTGGCACTGGCCATTCGGCCCACCGTTGTCGAAGACGAAGCCGCCCGGACCTTCGCCGTAAACGAAAGTCTGAGAGGTACACGGGTGTCCATTATTGAGTGAGTTGGTATTGGGCCAGCTATATACGCCCGGTCCAGGTCCAGTCGCGGGTCCCTGTGGATTGCGGGTGAACCACGGCAGCAGCGCCTCAACTTGGGTGTGGTACCTATATCCACCACCGACTGGCAATGTCACGGGCCAGTCGTTATCCGCATCGTTCATGCGCTCAAGGACATCTCCGGTCTCCAAGTTAATTTGCCCGAACGTCGCGCTTCCGTCAATCCACGGCGAAACCAAGGTGCCCCCGACTTGTACGAAAGGATCGTGGTAGAGCTCGGAAACTTCATGGCTCATCACGAAGGTGTCGTATCCAAATGGTGCGAAGGGGTTGAAGCTACTCTGCGGAATGAAGGTCGTCCACGTCCAGACCTGAACGGCGTTGCCGCCTTCGTTACCCGGATTCGCGCTGTGGAAGCCCAGAACGCAGCAGGCGCCCGGGGACCCTTCGAATGCAGTCACGTAGTCGGTAAGGATGATGGGGATTTCGGTGCTGGGATTGTTTTCGCCAGCCGGTCCGATGAGCTGCGAGAAGATGGTGGAGATGGAGTTGATGTTTACGACCTGGAAGGACGTGCACGGCGGAGCCTCTCCGCCGATGCAGGCCCAATCACCATTGTTGTAGTACAACAGCCCTACATAGGTCACACTCGGGAACCGCGGCGGGTTCAGCGGGGTGTGCCAGTTTGCCGCCTTCACGCCGTTAAACGACGCGCGGAAAGTGGTGTCGGTGAACTGGCCCTTGTCAGCCGCCAGACCGCCGCCGCCAGGGTATGTGGTGGTAGCGTCATAGAGCGGGCCTTGTGTCAGCAACTGAACGTCACTCAAGCCGAGGTCCTGGGGCGCGTTAGGGTCCTGGTCATAAATGATCGTGGTGTTGTCGGGCCCGATGAGCCAGAGTTCCAGACCAATGACCTCGTTGTTGAGGCCCGTGGTTCCTCCAGCCTTCGGCGACTGCCCTACCATGGAGTAGCTGTAGACGCTGTTCCGGTAGCCCGTAGTAAACCAGCTATTGAAACACGGGATGCTCAGGAACCCTGTGCAATTGTGGTACTGGGCTCCCGCCTGCTGTTTCTTGATCAGATTGTTGAGCGCGGGCGTGAGATGGTTCTGCGCCTTGTACGCTGCGAAGCTGTGGTGGTCCGGCCCCAACAACTTGATCGGACCCTTCACCGGCGTGCCATGGGTGGTTGATTTGAGGAAGACTTTCTTCTTGGTGGCGGCAAAGCTGGCCAGCGCACCGAAAGTCAGGGCTAGAATACAAAGCAGTCCTGCAACTTTTCGCATAGCTTGAATTACCTCTCTCCGGAATTCGTTTGTGGCGCGGCGGGTGACCGCTTGCAACGCCATTTTGGGGGCCACGGGCCCATCCTGTGGCCAAGTCCTTGTCATACGCCGAAAACAGTTTCGGCCGAGTCTAGTTCGACGTACTCCCCAAGGGTCGGCCTTAACGGTCCATCTTGCGGCGAACGGCGCCAGCCACCCCCAGCAATCCGGTGCCAAGCAGAGCGAGTGAGCCCGGCTCGGGAACCGTAGCAGCCTGGGTTAAGCTAACCGCGTCGATGGCGAAGTCGTTGGGACCACCTAGTCCGACGTCGGTGATGAGGATGCTAGTGATGTTGGGACCGGTCAGGTCGCCAACGCCCATGAACAGAGCTGATCCGTCAGCGTTGCCGTTGCTGACACCAGGCAACGTCAGGGAATACAAGAGGTTAGGCCCGTTGTAAACGCCAAGCGTAGCGGTAAAGGCACCATAAAAGGTGTCTGAGATCTCGAAACCGACGCTGGAAACTCCGGAAGCGAATGCGATGGTGAGCGGTGACGGACCATTGCCAAAGCCATTGCCGTTGTACAGCAGGTTCTCGCCGCTATCGAAGTTGCCAGCCCAGCTCCCTAGGCCGCAGTAGCAGGTTTGAACGAACGTTACCATTACGGGTCCCGGAACTGAGGCCGTCGCGCCCAAGCCATTGAACGACGTTACCGAGGCCGGGCTGCCAATGACCGTGAAGTCGGGACCGAGCTGACCCCAGTCGATGATGTCCGTCGGGTTCTGCGCAACCCGTGTGCCATAGGTGGTGAAGGTGTCGGCGCTGGCGAAACTGGCAAAGCACAGCACCGCAATGGTCAGAAGCAGAAGCTTTTTCTTCACTGTTCCTCCTGAAATCAGTGTTTCCAACCGCAATGAACTGCTTGATGTGAGTGGTGAAACCCCAACCTGCCCCGAACGAGACGAACCTCGAAGCAGGCACAAAGACGCTAGACAGCGTGTTACGTTAATTGCACGTTAAGTTCCAGAATGGGAATATGTCAAGCATTTAATTTTCAATCAGATACGAAAGTCGGGTCTGAAGCTAGGTGAAAACTATTGCGCACAAAGTGGACAATGCTAGTCCACTTAGGACGATGGGCGGTCGAAAAGTGCACTAAAGTGGATCCTGCATCGGATCGCACGACTTGATGTCCAACTGATACTTAGGGTTCTTACAAAAACTTACCACGAACTAACCCTGCGTCAATTGGGCGGAGGAGATGGGGACTTGCGGGATCTGTCACTACGAAGTCGGCGCTGCGACAGAGGGATCTAGTTATTTCCCCTGGTGAAAGCGAATCTCCTTCCGCCGCCAGTCTTGGCACTTACTGGATGCGCGCGAGTTCCTTGGAATAGAGCTGATTGCGGGGAAATTCGGTGGCCAGACCCGCCAGCAACACGCGGGCAGTGTTCTTGTCCTTATCGCGTAAGGCGGCGACCGCAAGCAGCAGCCGGGCAAAGGGAGCCAGGTAGTAACCCTTGTCGGCAGTGAGACGCAGGCGCTGAATACCCTCATCTTTGTCGGTCTGCGATCCCGTCAAACGCAGCACCCAGCGCACCGGAGCGGGAGTGGTGCCGAGCAGGTAGTTCTCCACCCCGACGGCGAGGAAGGCGTCGTAGCAGGTGGGATCGACTGCCAGCAACTGCTGTGCAGTGATGCGCGAGATTTTCATGTAGCTGAGACTGGCCAGATTGCGCTTCTCGATCATGGCGGTATAGTCGCCGCGCAATCCGTTGGCCAGCACCCGCGAAAACAGCGCATTGGCATTGCTGGGGGAGGCCGCCAGGACCTTGCTGACCAGTTCGTCACTGCGTGCCAGCTCGGCCTCGAATGCCGCCTTCACCGCCGGATCCGGCTTCTGCTGTGAGCGATTGTCGAAGTTGTGATCGTCGGTAAAAAGGTTGGATTCGAGGATCTGCAGCCGATTGAATTCAGCGAAAAGATAAGCGGCGGCGTCCGCAACGTAGCCAAGCGGATCGTCGGAACGGGCCTTCTGGTATCCGTGAAATGTGTTGTGCGCGCCGGAGAAATCGAGGTTGTACATCTGGCGAAATCCGCGGTCGAGTTCCGGCTGGGGCACGACCCGGTTGGACGATTGGCCCATGCCCGGACCGGCGCATGCCATCCAGAGCAGAACAACAGCCGCGAGTTTCGTGATTTGGCGATGCACCAACAATGTTCACACCCTGAGGAAAAATTCTGAGACGCTGTGTTCTAACCCGGGCTGCGGATCGAAAGCGCGTTTACTACCCAGTACTTAGACTCAGCAAATCTGAGAAAGATCGAGATCGATCATAACCTTTTGCGAATTGTTGACAAATGCGCGTCGTGGTTGGGCCGTTCCTGTCCCAGCGCAGACGGCACAACAGCGGAGCCGGGGGGAGTGATGGCTCCATCCCCAGGATATCGCTACCGTGAAATAGTTTGATGCGAATGGGAGCCTGGACAGGTAAACTAGCGGGTTGCACGCAATCCGATGGCACCCTGTCGATGTGGCCTTCCCCACGGCCCTGCGTCGTCGGCTCCAGGCCGCGCGGACGCAGTTGCAATTTGCAGGAAAGACGTGGCTAGAACCCATTGGATCGCAGCTAGCATCCAAAGGACTGGCATCGTGCCTCCGCTGGATATGCGTTTCGGAGTTTCGGCCAAGTACGAGAAATCCGGACTCTGCAAAGTTTCGTAGTTTCAAAGACAGCAATGTTCTGCTTCGCCACATCGCAATCACGCTTTGGCCCCGTCACGCACAGACGTCTCGGGTTGCGAAGGCTGCTCGTCAGTCTGGGTGTGATGACGGCGTTCTGTTGTCTGGCGGCGATCATGGCCACTGCGACCGACCACCCAGCCACGGTGCAGATTTCGGTCATTGACGAAAAGAACCAGCCCGTTGCCGAGGCCACCGTATCAGCAAGACTGGGTGACAAACAGATCGCCACAGTCGCGTCCGATACGAATGGCAAGGCGAACCTAACCTTGCCCTCTTCCGGCGTGTACCTGCTCAGCATCACGAAGAAGGGGTACCTCAACACCGAAACTGTAGTCGAGGCGATTGCCAGCCAGGAAGCCCAGTCCGTAGATGTTGTCTTGAATTCGGTGACCCTCAGCCAGCAGACAGTTGACGTGAAAGGCGATGGAGAGAATGCCGCGACCGATGACAGCGGCATCCAGCAAAACCTGCCCACGGATCAGGCGAGACTATCGCCAACGCGGCCGGCCACGCTCACCGACGCACTGCCGCTGATTCCCGGGATCATTCGCGGGCAGGATGGGTCCGTCAAGATCGCAGGATTCGGCGAGGCCCAGAGCGCACTGCTGGTGAACTCAGTTGACGTGACTGATCCGGCGACCGGCGGCTTTGGGCTGAGTGTCCCGATTGACAGCGTGCAGACCGTAGAAGTTTCGGTGATGCCGTACCTGGCGCAGTACGGAAGATTTACTGCCGGGGTGGTGACTGCGGAAACGCGGCGTGGCGGCGATAAGTGGGATTTCAGTCTCAACGATCCTTTGCCGGAATGGCGCATCCGCAGCGGGCACCTGGATGGCGTTAAGAGCGCGACCCCGCGGTTCAATGTCGGCGGCCCGATCGTGGCCAATAAGCTCTACTTCCTCGAGGGCGCTGAATACCTGCTGAACAAGAATTCGGTGCGGACCCTGCCGTATCCCGAAAACCAGTACAACTCGCAGGCCATCAACTCGTTCACCCAAGTGGATTGGATCATCTCGCCCAACCAGACCCTGACGACCAGCCTGCATATGGCCCCTCACGCCATGGAGTACGTGGGGCTGAATTACTTCGACCCGCAACCGGTGACGCCGAATGCCGACTTCCACGAATCGACGGCGGCGCTTACACATCGCTGGTCGCTTGGCGGAGGGCTACTGCAGAGCACTCTGGCCGAGACCAACGTGAGCAGCGACGTCCGGCCGCAGACGTATTCGAACATGGTCCTCACGCCCGCGGGCAATTCCGGCAGCTACTTCAGCCAGGAATCCCGCAACTCCAGCCGCTACGAGTGGATTGAGAATTACACGGTCAAGCCCCTGCATTTCCTCGGCCAGCACACGTTTCAAATTGGCTCGATCGTGGGCCATAGCGAAAACATGGGCCAGTTTTATGCGCGCCCGGTCCTGCTCCAAGACACCAATGGTCAACCGCTGCAGCGCATCGACTATACGGGCGGCAAGCCATTCGACCTCTCCGACCTTGAGCCTGCGTTCTTCGTGCAGGACCACTGGGTGATTAACCCGCATCTGGCATTCGATGCGGGCGTGCGCTACGAGGCGCAATCGATCACGTCGACCACGCGCACTGCGCCGCGCGGCGGTTTCGCATGGTCGCCGGGCAGCAGCCGGACCACTATCCGAGGCGGCATGGGAATCTTCTACGATTCGGTCCCGCTGGACATTTACGCCTTCAACAGCTATCCGGAGCAGAGGATCACGACCTACGACTCAGCAGGTCTGCCGATGGGGCCTCCGGTGCGCTACATCAACCTGACGGACCAAGCCCTCCAGTCGAAATTCCCCTTCATCGACCGCAAGAACAAGACCGGCAACTTCGCGCCTTACAGCATTGCGTGGAACCTTGAAGCGGACCGCGAGATTAGCCGCATGCTGACGGTGCGGCTCAAGTACCTTCAGAGCCGGGTAGAAGGCATGATCACCCTGCAACCGGAGGTGGTTGATCGCAGGCACGCAATGGTGTTGGGATCAAATGGCTCGGCACAGACCCGACAAATGGAGTTTACGTCGCGAATCGGATCAGCCGCCAATCGCCAGTTTTACTTCTCGTATGTCCGGCAATACGCGTATGGCGATGTCAGCAGCGCGAGTTCGTACCTGGGGAATTTCCCGTATCCGGTGGTGCGCGACGGACTCGTATCCGCGCTGCCCAGCGAGATTCCGAACCGATTTCTATTGTGGGGAACGTATTCCCTTCCCTACAAGTTCATGGTCAATCCCCACCTCGAGCTGCGTAACGGCTTCCCCTATCAGCCGACCGACGCGCTGCAGCAGTGGGTGCAGACGACGGGACCGCAGTACCGCTTCCCGCGCTACTTTTCCGCGGACCTCGCGGTGGCCAAGGACTTACAGGTCAATGCAAAACATGCGGTGCGGCTGACGGTCACCGTGCAGAACCTGACCAACCACTTCAATCCGCTGCAAGTGCATTCCAATGTCGCTGACCCGCAGTATGGAAACTTCTTCGGCAATTACAACCGCAAGTACCTTCTTGACTTCGACGTGCTGTTCTAAATCATTCGAGTGTAATCAGTGTCCGGGGTTCGGCCCTGCGTTGATAGGGCAAGTGGGTCCGCCGACTTGGTACGTCGAAGTGTTCTTCTCGAAACACCACTGAACCTGGTCGCTGGAGAATTCCTTGACGACGCTGGGCGGAACATCGGCTTCATGGACCCGCTTAAATTCAAACTGAATCGTTCCGTCCGGTGAAACCGTTCCCAGCAGATAGCCGTAAACATTGGTAATGGCGACATCGGAAGCGGCGCGGTCCTGCGGCAACTGGTAGCGAACAGCGCCCGCCGAGCCGACGATCCAGCCGGGAAGCACCTCATCCTGGGCGTGGCATGCCGTGGCATAAATGTTGTTCATCACGTAGTGCGAATGGCTGGCCAGCACGTAAACGTTCTTATTGAATTTCTTTCGGAACGCCACCAGCGA